>JAEIGA010014205.1_pt1 | contig 12117 bp, 12 predicted proteins | sample 9270691 | NCBI WGS metagenome assembly JAEIGA01 (sample SAMN17057246, study PRJNA624740) | gut metagenome | biome: biome; isolation source: fecal sample | host: Bos grunniens | place: China: Xizang | collected 2019
ATATATTAGATATATTATAGAACTTTGCCTAAAAAAGAGAGGATTTTATGTATTCAATATTAGGTGTGTTTTTAGGTGGTGGCTTTGGCTCGGTTTTAAGATGGCTGTTTTGTTGCAAAATCAATTCTCATTGGGGAACAATGATTGTAAATGTTCTTGGTGCATTCTTAATTGACTGTGCTTATAACTACTGTCAAAAGAATTTGGCAGACAATACCAATCTAAAATTGTTTATAATGACCGGTTTATTGGGAGGTTTTACAACATTTTCAACCTATTTGCTGAATTTCTCAACACTTATCGGCGAAAATAATTATACTGAAGCCTTTTCATATCTGTTGCTTTCAATAGTGATTGGTTTGATTGCATTGGTTTTGGGTATGAAATGTATGACGATGGTGGGATAAGGAACAATGAAAAGAGAAGTTGATTACAAACAAACAAGCCGAGCAAAAGCTTTTGAACTTTGGATGAAAGCCCCAAATCCGATGGTAACATTCTTCAAGACATTGGATGTTTCCAATCTTGTTAAAATTTCAAAAAAGAAAAAGCTAAAATTTAATATGTTGCTAGATTATTGCATCGGTAAAGCCGCTGTTAGCGTAAAAGAATTTTATATACTTCCGGTTGGTAGTCAACTCATACAATATGATAGTATAGCCATTAACACTATTGTTAAAAACAAAGAAAATGAAGTTAGTTCTTGCGACATATTATATACAGATAACTTGGAAACATTTAATCAGGAATATATGAAATATACGAAAGAAGTTTCAGATACCTGCCAAGATAGAGATTTGTCGGAAAGTAGTATGGTTATAGGTACATCTGCCATTATTAACACCGAGATTGATGGAGCTGTCGGCATGAATAGTGGAATTTTCAATAATCCGTTTATTATTTGGGGAAAACATCGTAAAAAGCTATTTAGACACTATCTCCCGATATCCTTCCAATTTCATCATACTCAAATGGACGGAGCTCATGCAGGGCAATTTTTAGAAAACATACAAAATGAGATTAACAGCTTAAAATAAGATAAAGACTGATGGATTACAAATTTGGAGTATATGGTGATAGTATTGCATTTGGTTATAGTAACAATAACCAAAGTTAGTTTAATTTTGCCTTAAAAGTTTTTTATATTTTTCTTGAATTTGAATATTTATCAATTTAGAATTTGTATATATTTAATATTAATTGGTAAAATTTATGAATTGGAAAAATATAAATTACAATCTAAGATTTTTTATTCTATTAGCTTGTGCTGCACTTGTGCAAATATATCTTTTTAATGAAAAATATATATTTCATATTGATGAAATTTTATCTTTAGAACAAGCTAATTCCCAAAATGGGCTTAAACTTTTTCTTTTTGCATCTGAAATAGACGATAAACTTCTAAATGGGCAATTTTTCTGGAATTATCTTCATAGAAGTGATAATTTTACATTTATAAAAATGTGGGAAAATTTAAAATTTGATACCCATATGCCAATTTATTTTGCTTTATTATATTTTACCAGCTCTTTCTTTTTATCTGAATTTTCTTTTATTCCAGGATTTATTATTAACATTTTAAGCCTAATTGTTGTATTATATTCTTTCTATAAATTATCAAAAAAAGTTTTTAGAGATAATGAAATAGCTTTAACGATTACCACTTTACTAGCATTTTTATCACCAGTATTAGGATTAGAAATTTTTATAAGAATGTATTTACTGCAGATGGCTTGCTGTTTGTTTCTTTTATTAAAAATATATTATTTCCTATTTATTGAAACAGATAATAAAAACAACACATGGTTATTGTTATCTATTTTAGTTTCTTCAATTATTACAATCTTAACGCATTTTTACAGCATTGTATTTTGTTTTTTTGTTACTATTTCTGGCGCCCTAATTCTTTACATGCAAAAGAAGCATTCTAAAAACTTTATATTTTGTTTTATCATGTTATTATCGGTATTAATTGCTATTTTTATATATCCCGAAATGATAAAAGTTGGAACAAATGGAGAGCGTGGAAGTCAATTTTGGGGAATAATTAGTAATTATTCATCTGATCCATTACCTTTATTAAAAAAACAACTACAATTGTTTATAAAGCCGTTGTTTGGAAATTATATTTTTGCTTTTATTTCAATGCTGTTATTTTTTATTATAATATTTATTGCAAATAAAAAAAATATATTAGATAGCTCAACAAAACAAAATATAATATTCTTTAATTCTATTTTCTTCTTATATGGAATATCCTTGGCATTAGTAATGCCCAATATGACTAATTTTCAAATTAGGTATTTTGCTCCAATTATCCCTATTTATGTAATTTTAATGGGGTATTTTATTGTATATTTATTAAAAATATTTAATACAAAGCAGATGTTAATTTATATAATAACTTGGATGATTGTTTTTTCTAATGCTTTTTATGAAGCTACTCATCAAGATAATCCTTTTTATATGCGAGGAAATATTTTAAATAGAAAAGTTGATAGATTAGTAAAAAATGCAGATATCTGGTGGGCTTTAGGTGGAGGAAATCAACACTCTTGGATTTTACAAAATTATATTCATAAACTTATGTATGCTGATAATATTTGGACATTAGTTGATCGAGATAATAAAGAATTCAAAGATTTTTCTGATACTGAAATAAAACAAAAGAAATATGCTTATTTGTTTATGCCTAAAACACAAGAAATTCAACCTGAAGGAGCTATTGAATGGATTAAGGAGAATACTGGAAGAACTTCTTATTATTTATTTACTGTAAAAAATGAAGAAACAGCCTCAATGACCTTTGAAGCTTCTGTTTTTCTTGTATGCCCTTATTAAGTGTATTTTATGGTTAAAGTTTTAATATATAAAAGTATGGACTTTAGTTACCATATTAAATAAACGATTTTTATCTAAGTAATAATCCATACATTAAAATCTAGTATGAAACTATTTTAGTTATTTCAATCATCGTTGATTTAATCTTGCTTGCAACAAATTCAAATTAACTTCTGTATCTTTTTGTTCTTTAATTCCTGTTTCATTATTTTCTTTAGTAGGTTTTAATGCCTTAACCTCATCTAAACTTCTACCTGTAATTTTAGCAATCTTTTCATCTGAAACATCTTCATCAATGAAATAACAAATGCTTTTTCTACTATTTCTCCATTTACCATCTGTATTTTTCATTAGTTTTGCTGGCTCCATCATTGATTTCAATGCTAAATCATATGCTATATCTATGCCATATTTCTCTATCATTGTATCTATGAGTTTTGTATCCAATTTAATATTACGATTTACAAACCATTTATGCATCTTAGTTTCTTTTTTAATATCTTCCTTTGTTTTTATTTTATCTATAGATTTTTCCTTTGTCTGAGGGGTAGGGATACTTTCTTTAACAACCTCTTCTTTTACACTTTTATCTACAGCTTCTCCTAACTTTTGTTCATCTTTTCCATACGTACCATTTTCTATTGATTTCTCATTGTTTTTTAATTTATCTTCAGCATTAATTGCTTGTTTTTCCATTGCTTCTTCAACATCTCTACGTTCTTCTTTAGTATATGGTAAATTTGTAGTTTTCTTATCGTTTTCATCTACGATATCACCTGATGCTTTTATTTCGTCTTTATTTCTTTTATTTTTTTCAACAATATCTCTATATTCTTTGGTTTTGTTTTTATAATACTTATAATAGCCATATGGGCGTCCTAATCCACCATTTGCATTATATCCCTCAACTTTTATATAATTTGTTTCTGTTTTCTTTAAATCATCAATTACAGATTTTAGATTCTTTTTTTGAGAAATAACTAGATTTTCTAGCTCTTCAATTGACATTTTTTTAACTTTTTCTTTATCTTTATCTTTTATCCATTTATTTGTATTGACAACACTAACTACTGTTTTTTTACCATAACAATGTGTTAAAAATTTATCCTCTGTTACAACCTCTAATGTTGGTGGATTATTTCCTCCAAGAGTATAACTTATAACTTTTCCCTTACTATCTCGCTTGATATCAACTACAAACATAGCATGACACCCTGTTGTCCCGTTTCTAGGATCTGCGTCCTTTATTTTAATTGAAAATTCATCTCCAATACCTATCAATCCTTTTTGTATTGCAGAACTTAATGTAATTCTTTTATCATTTTCGTCCTTAGGTTTATATTGGGTATATTCTGGGGGTATAGACACCATTTTATGTATATTATCTGCAGCCAAACAATTATTCATAGATGTAATGTTTACTTTTTTTGTTTTTGGATCTGTTACTAATCTACTTCTTGGTACAATAAAATCTTTATATCCCATTTTTTCACTTAAGTAATCAGTAAACGATGTTGTACTAATAGCACAACAATGACCTTTTGTAACATTCTTATCTGTTTTTTTAGAAATTTCAGGTGTTTTACTATAGCATCCTGGATGTAAGTATTCTCCTTCTAATTTTACTTTAGGATAACCTTTCCAAGCCATAGTATTTTCCACTCTCTTACCATTGCATTTATTAACGTAATAAGAAACATTATAAGCATTCATTGCTTCATTTTGAACACGTAATTGATATTCTGTTTCTCTTCCTTTTAAATATTCATCAATAAGTGCTCTTTTATAATCTTCATCATTTGCAAAATTTTCTCTTTTAAGTCCATCTTCTAATAGATCTCTATTAATTGCCATTCTACCTTCATGTACAATTTCGGGATCTAATTTTTTGTCAGAAACGCTCATAATACTCTCCTCTAAAATAATATATGTTATTAGAGTACCATAAAATTACAACTTTGTCAAACGCCACAAACATTCTTAACAAAACTTTAACATTTCTATATTGCAACAATCATAAAAATATGATATTATTATTTATATTAAGGTAAAAGGGAGCTTTTTCAGAAATGAAAATGTACGACGATGGCTACATCAAAACAAGAAAAAATGCAAAATTGGGCTAAGCAAAATAAGCTAGACAATAGTATACTTGAAAGTTTAATTAATAAATATGGCGAAGACGAAGCTTATCGCTTAATGAGAGATGCTTTATTGCGTCCATATGAATTAGCTCCAACATTAGAAGGGTATAATAATAAAAAAATATCGTCTGTAAGTTTATTGCAACATTTAGCCCAAGCTGAAGCTAATAACTCTGCCGAAAGAGAGCCTCCTGAAAATCAGGTTGCTACAGCAGAAATAAACAAAAAAAATGTTAATGAAACAAAAAATAGCCGTATAGATAGAGAACACATAAAATATACAATGAAAAATGATGCTTTAACTGCACGAATAATACTAAAAAATGGTAAGTTTACCTCACAAATACAACAAGAAATTGTTGGCGAATTGACACCAATTTATGGGCCTGAAATTTCTGAAAAAATATATAATATGGCTTTAACCAACCCTACTAATTTATATGTTTCACTAGATAAAAAACCTAATGCACAAACATCAAGAGCTATATTACAGCATGTATTAACATTAGAAGACCCAAAAGATATAGAAAATGTAATAAATGCAACTAGAACTGCTAGGGTTGTAAGCTCTGATAGATTTACAAAGCGTCCATCAAATACCAGTCAAAATAATCCATCAGCACAACAACCGCGTGGTAAATCGTCATCCAACGGATATACTGTTGGTAATTATACCTCAAAAATGCCTAGAGCTTTAGCTGTTGGGTGCGAAAAACTAATTTTGAAACATGAAAACAATACAGCTAAGCATTATTTATGTGCAAATGGATACCTTACAAATATTGGTGTAACACATAGATATCACAAGACAGAATTTGAAGATACTTTTGGTAAAGAAACAACTGAACTTCTATTAAAAGCAGAAAAGGCTGCTAGATCAAAAGGAACGATGTATTCAACTGATGGTGGAAAAACTTGGCAACCAATGCCTAGAAGTGGTGGTAGTAAGTTTTTACTTGGAGGCTTACAACGTGAAATTAAGGCTGGAAAAAGTTGTTTAATTAAATCCAAGAAAGAAGGTGATGTTATTGAGTTAAAGCGTATTGAGAATGCTGGTTTTGAGATAGTTAAGGTTAATGGAAAACAAATCCCCCATCCTTCAGATATGACAAAATCTAGAGAATTAAATATGAGAGTACTAGATGCTAATTATAATACAATAAAATCTACATGTGGTTCTAATTGGAAACTTTTTTCTATAGAAGAACAAGCTGCATTAGTATATAGCCACTTCCATCAACCTAGAGCCACACAACTTGCTTATACCCAAAGACAAAGTAATATTTTCAGACTTCCAACGAATGAATGTGTAAGTATGGCATAACGCCTACCTATTATCGTTAACTGTTGAAGGCATAAATACATTGTTTTGCTTTTCGTTTGTTTGAAACCTTGTTAGTTTGTGTGAAGTTATAAGTTCTTCAGCATTGCTAAAATAATTTCCTAATTGGCTTATATGGTGTGCATCATCACTGATTATTACAGGAACACGCTCTTTTGCTAACATATCTATAATTCTTAGGCTTGGATAAGGCTCATTACCTTTCTTATAAAAACTTGTATTTAACTCAACAACTGCACCAGATTTTTTTATTACCGAAATGGTTTTAGCTTCATCTTCTAACCATTCATTTTCTTGTCCTAAACCTACTTTTTTCATTAAATCTAAATGAGCTAATATATTAAATAGCCCAGACTTTGCTGTTGCTCTCTCATTTTGCCAATAGCGATGTAGTAATTTCTTTTGTTCTAACAATGGAGCTTTCTTTACATCATGAGAATTATATAAAATTCCATCTTGTTCAATAAAATGGGCTGAACCAATAAGATAATCAGGCTTCAAATGTTTTATTGCTTTAATGAAACCTTCATACCACGAGCTATCAGCAAAAAAGTCAACCTCCATTCCTTTTAATATTTTAATTGATGATGTTTCTCTTAATTCATCAATCTTCTTGTAATGCTCTTCAAACTTAGCAATTGCTTCATCAAAAGAAGATGAATAAATATTATTGTATCCACCTGATTTGGCATATTGGTACATTGGCGCATTTTCTATATTATGATGAACGATAAAATGATTTGAAAAACCAATTTTTTCCCATCCCAGTGATACAGCTTGAGAAAGCATTTCTTCTTCAGTATTTTTACCATCAAATCCCCGTGTATGTGTATGAAATGAAAATTTTTGCATATTATTATCCTTATTATTATAACTGAAAAGCAAATAGAATTTCTTTTACATCTACGTTTTCTATTGGAATTGTTTTTTCATATTCAGGGATTTCTAATCCACCATTTTTAATATAAAATGATATTGCAGACATATTGCCTTTTAGCGCATATAAATAGAATGGACAATCTTGTGTTTTAGCTTTAAATGCATCAAACAAAGCCTGTCCCACACCTTTATTTTGAAAAGATGGATGTACATATATTGCACATAACTCATATTCAAAAGGATAATCTTTATCTCTTGAAGTTCCCCCATTGCAAAAACCAACTATTTGGCCATCTATTTCTGCAACAAAACTAATTACTTCATTGTCTTTTAATTTATTTTCTAATTCAGTTATTCTTTTTTCTGTGATGTTACGATTATCTAAATATTCGTCAGGCAATAGATTTCTGTATGCTACTTTCCAAGTTTCTACATTTATTTCCACCATTCTTTTAGCATCTTTTTTTTGTGATTTACGAATATTTATCATTTTTACTCCATCATTTAAAATTAACTCTTTAGATTTTATCGTAAAAACTTTTAAAATCAATAAGTTTATAGACTTGACTTTATCTCTGACCAATAATATATTGTGGTGAATAAAATTATAATTATGTATACAGATATGGATATTAAAACATTAAGAAAAGAAACAAAATTACCGTTTCTATTATGTAAAAAAATTGTTGATGAGTACAAACAATCTAACTCAAGAAATGTTGATAGACTTTTTAGAAAGTACATACAGGAATATGCCGATCAACTCAAAGACAGAAAAACAAGGCATAGCACTTATGGTTATCACCATCTCTATAGTAGCTATGCTGTGGTTGAGATATTGTCAGAAACTAACAATAGAGAGCTAACTGAAATACTTTCTGATTTTGCAACATCTATCGCACGTAAAATCATCCTTAACGGTTATACGCCGGATTTGGAAAAAGAATTTTGCGCATTGCGAGCTATGTTGGGAGAGAATATACAGCTTGGAAAAATTAGCGTTATTGAAAAGTCTTTTTCACAAAAGTTTTTTGGTTTTTACAAAACTAAAAAAAACAATGAGAATCTCTGTGCTGTTATAATTGAAACTCAAGAGGCTACTTTACAATCATCGTATCTTGATAAAATTGCAAAGCTTATTGCAAAAAATGCGATGTTTTATTATGTAGAATATTTAGATGCCAGAGAAAAAGCTTCAAATCTGGATTTTATCAAATTTTTACGTAACAAACACCTACTTTTCTGCGATGACTATGTGAAAATTCCTTCTCTTGCAAAATCAATTACTATTGGCCAGCATTTAGATGTATGTTCCAACATTTTGTATAATAATGAATGTCATGGTCATAATGAAATGAGAAACGGAAGATTTGCCAATAAAAAACTCAATCGTATATCTATTAAAAACATTGAAATTTTTGGCGTTAAGTAATTTTGGTTTAGCTGGGTAGAATTTCTACCCAGCTTTTTTTATTGACATATGTATATTTTACGTTATTATGTGGGAAGTTATTTTATGTTTTCTGTTAATTTTTTTTATAAATCATTATGGAAATTCACGTAGTTACTTGTTCAGGTGCTAATGAGCACACTGATTTCGTTGGTTTATTTAACCTAGTTGAAAAAAATCCATCTATCGACGTTGAGATCGGCATACCAGTTTCTGGTAGTAACGCATCTTATGGAACTGCAAAGTTTTGGTGGTTAAAAGCTCTTTATTACTACCAGCTATCAACCAAGAAGACGATTGATTTATCACTGCATCTTTGCTGTGATTGGGTTGAAAGTTTCTGTAAAGGTGATGTGCCTGATGAAGTGGATGAGCTTCTCTCTTTGAGAAACCATGATGGGCTTCATTTCATTAGTGCTGTTCAGCTTAACTTCAAAGTAGGCCGAGAAAAGGCGCCCAAGCTTACACATTTGATAGAAGTCTTGAAAAGGTACCCTGATCAGCAATTTATCCTATCTTACAATGATAATAATGCTGAGACTATTGCGCAGTTGCGTGATCGAGGTATGGATTTCGATGTATTGTATGACGATTCATTTGGAGGCGGCCAGCTACCAAAACACTGGAAAAAGCCGGTGTTTACAGATGTCATGCAAGGCTACTCTGGAGGTTTTTCTCCTGAAAATATCTATGCTGAACTTGAGAAGATTAGTAAAGTTGTTCCTAAAAAGAGGAGTATCTTTATTGATGCTGAAGGTTTACTTAAAGGTCCGGATGGATATTTCTGCATCAAACGTGCGGATATGTTTGTAAAAGAGGTTGTTCGTTGGATAAACAATCATTGATCAAGTAAGCTAAATTAGAAAAAACTCCCCTGTATAAAATACAGAGGAGTTTTTTATTGTAATTTACGCTATACTTTTATAGCAAATTTATTGTTTAATATTAAAACTTTAGCCTATTAATTACTGTACTTGATTTTAGATATGAATTCTTTAATGCATAATCTAAAGCGCTTTTTTCTTTTTCATCTTTCAAACATATCTTTGCACCATTTTCTAGTAACAAATATATAACTTGAGGATTTTTTGAATATTTACAAGCATACATTAGAACATTCATTCCTTTTTTATCTTTTAAGTTTACATCTGCTCCTAATTCTATTAGCACATTGATAATCTCAATACGAAGATTATTTACACACGCATATATTAGAGGTGTCCAGCCTGTATAATCTTTTATGTTTACATTACCCCCTTTTTCTATAAACATTTTTATAATTTCTATATTGACTTTTTTGTTACTTATAAAATCAAATAATATTGGATAATCATCTTTATTTCTCTTATTTAGATTTGCTCCGCTATTTATGAGGATTTTGATAACTTCAGGATTTTTATTATGCATACAAGCATATACAAAAGGTGTTATACCGTCTTCATCTGCTTTATTTATATCGTATCCTTTTTGAAGTTTTTTTATAATGCGACTTGGTGTCATAAATTTCCAATATAAATATTTTAATGGAAATAATAGATAACTAAGTACATATACAATACCTGATAAAATTAATAGTATAGTCATAGCAATTAGTAAGACTGAATAAAATGTACTTTCTTTATTTTGTTTTACCAATTCCATTACAAAACAAAAAACACCACCCCATATTATGAGTATCTTATACATATATTTATCCATTATAATCACCCTTGATATATTTATATACAGGTGAGCTAAGCATATATTTATTTATATATAATTAAAATTTATTCACCAACTTGTTTTGATTATAAAAAAATAGTCCAGAGATAAACTCAGAACTATTTTTTGCTAGATAAATAAATTACTTAACTTTTAAAGATAAAACTGGGCGAATAAAAGCTCTTCTTGTTTTATGGAGGCTATTTACAAATCCACTCTCAAAAGCTACACATTTTGCATAAAAGCTAGGATATATCTCTGAAGTCCAATACGAGAATTGACGATATCTTTTTCCAATCAACTTAAAACTTTCTCTAACTTGAGAATAGTGTTTTTTAATCTCACTTAATTGATGAACGTTATACCATACAACTTCTTCATTTTGTTTACACGGATATGGAAAATGCTCAATATACTTTTTAGCTCCAAACCAATCTGTAAACTGCTCGTAAATTCTATAGATATCAGATGCTGTCAAATCTCCATAGATAACATCGTCTTTAATATCCTCAACAATAGCTTTAATTTTCTTATTAGCCATTCTGTCAAATGAAAACGTATCATCTTCATACCAGAACATTCCAACTTTAATTTGATTTAATTTAATCTTTCTTTCCATAATGATATATCGTTAAAATTTTATATAATAATAAATTTGCTAATTGTTTTATTATCATATTTTCTAATTTTTGCAATAAAAAAAATCCCTAGATAATGCAGAGATTTTAACTGGTGCACCAAAGTTGACGAATTGTTGAACTCTATTGTTACAAATACCACCGCAATAAACGAAAAATATTAACTTGCGGATAATAATCATTATATTCTCCGCAAGTTTTGCGTAGATTACAATAAAAAAACAGCTCAGACACAATATCTGAACTGTTTTTTTATTACTCAACTTTTAGGGCTAAAACCAGACGAACGTAAAAGCAGTTATACTGATGGTCGACCAACCTACTTCCGGTATTAAAATCAATATCTAACGCAAATGTATTAGAATCCTTAACAGAAGACTTATATTCGGTAGAGGACCAATACACTGATTTTCTATACATTTTATTTAACTTACTAAATGCCTCTTTCACCGCATTGTAATTATTATAAACACTTTGAAGTTGATCAATATTATGCCAAACAATCTTTTCATTATCCTTACAAGGATAAGAAAATTTATCAAAAAACTGTTTGGCACTAAACCAACTCATAGGTCTTTCAGGAATACAAAACAACTCTGAAGCTGTTAAATCGCCATAGATAATACCACCCTTAACTAATTCGACAACTGCTTTAATTTTTTTAGGCAATATATCAAACGAAAAGGTATCATCTTCATACCAAATCATGCCAACTTTAACTTGTGTAATGTCGATTTTAGGTCGAGATTTTTTGGGCTCTTTAACCGGTGGCAATTTAGAAAAAAAGTCAATTACTTCATCTCGGGTTAATCCAAGCTTTAAAACTAACTCATCAACTTGAGCTAGTTTTTGTTCTTTTGTTTTCATAATTATATTATTTAAATTTATACATCATAATTAATTTTGTAGTTCATTACTTATCATATTTTCTCTATTTTGCAACAAAAAAATCCTCGCAAATGCGAGGATATAGAAACTTGGTGCTCTGGAAAGGATTTGAACCTTCACGAGAAAAACTCATAAGTACCTGAAACTTACGTGTCTACCAATTCCACCACCAGAGCTTTATTATATAACACCATATGCATCCAAAAGTAATATTATTCCTAAAATTATGCGATA
>JAEIGA010014206.1_pt1 | contig 12116 bp, 12 predicted proteins | sample 9270691 | NCBI WGS metagenome assembly JAEIGA01 (sample SAMN17057246, study PRJNA624740) | gut metagenome | biome: biome; isolation source: fecal sample | host: Bos grunniens | place: China: Xizang | collected 2019
ATTCATGAGTGCTAAAGGCAGTAAAACACCGACTAATCCGAGTGCTTTGCAGAGCTTGGTGAAGGCGATTCGAATCACTCGCACTGATTTCCGTTTGTAAGGTCAAAAAGATTTCACAATTCGGTTGTGAAAGTTACTTTTTCGTGAAAAAAAGAAATACCCGTTATCGTTTAGTTAACAATAGGAAACTGAATCAATAATTCTAAAGAAATTACGGCATCGGGACGAGAGAAAACGCTTGAAACCACACCAATTTTTTGTAATTTGTTGTACTATCCAAAGGCGTTGGTTTTTTCTCTGATTTTTATGGGAAAAACCGAGTTTTTTTTGAGATTAAAAGAGAAGATATCGTGTTTCAATTTTTAGTTGATAATATCGTTTTGGTTGTGGTCGCTATTGCTTCCGGCGTCATGCTCGCATGGCCGTTGATTTCCAAGCGCACGATGGGTGCGACGGTTAACAACGAAGAGACCATTGAATTCATCAACAAGAAGAATGCTCAAGTGATCGACCTCCGTGATCACAAGGAATTCAAGCGCGGCGCTATCGCTAGCTCCACGAACATTCCGTTTGAACACTTCGCCGATCGTATGGACCAAGTGGCTAAGGATCGTCCGGTTATTTTGGTCGATGCTGTGAACGTCAACAGCAAGAAGGCTTCCGAAATGTTGCGTAGCAAGGGCTACAACAACGTGTTCGTTTTAGCCGATGGTATTAAGGGTTGGGTCGAAGCAAAGCTCCCCTTCTCCCGCTAAGAATTCATTAAATCTGAGGGTTTGGAAAAATGGCTGAAGAAATGCAAAACCAAGAACAACAACCGGTTTTTCAATTGCAACGTTGCTACATGAAAGATGCATCCGTTGAAATGCCGAATGCTCCGCAAATTTTTGCAAAGCAATTGGAAGCTCAACCGGTTGTTGACATGCAATTTGAAGTGGCTATCGCCGCTTTGAGTGAAACGCACCACGAAGTGGCTGTTCGCTCGACGGTGACGATTAAGGCAGACGACAAGGTCATGATGATCGCCGAAGTGAAGCAAGCCGGCATCTTCTTGATCCAAGGTTTTGACGAACAACAAATGATCCATATCGGTAACGTGGTTTGCCCGTCTATCGTCTATCCGTATTTGCGCGCCAATATGGCTGACTTGGTCACGCGCACGACGATGGCTCCGGTTCACTTGCCGGAAATGAACTTTGAAGCTCTCTTCCAACAACGTTTGGCTGAAGCTCAAGCACAAGCCCAAGCTCAACAAAACTAATTGTTGATTCTTAGCTAGTAAACAAAAGGAAGAGCGATCCTTAAGCAGGAGAACTCTTCCTTTTTTGTTTGATTGATTGCGTATGGCAAAGTTACAAGCCCCTCAACTGTCGAGTCGATTACTACGCATTGCCTTACTGTGGGTAATCTTGTTGATCACGTCCGTGGTTTACACCTTGTTTTTATCCTGGCGTTTGGAGGCAACGACAGCCGTATTACACGATGCGGCTGATATTCGTAGTGAACTTTTTCAGTTAGATATGGTTGTGAAGTCTCCTGACTTGGCAACGAAATACGACGTACCCGGTTGTGTTTGGCGTGTTGATCGGGGTATCGCTCGTGTTTTACGAGGTGAGGAGCGTTTTCGCATTCTTCCGAAAGACGATCGAATCAACCAAGTCTTTTATGGATTCGAAGAGCTTTGGAAGCGTAATGTGAAGCCGCCGCTTTTGCTTGAGGGCGGCCAAGAAACTAATTTGCATTCTGTTATCAATAATGCGCAATTCATTGTTGATTTCAACCGTTTGAATGAACAATTGGATCAGTGGGTCACGTATGTGGAAGCCGATGCCGATCGTAACATTGTGATTTTGCGATACACGCAGGTCGCATTGGGTGCATTGTCAGTATTGAGCGTCATCATCTTGATGTGGTTCTTACTCGTATGGGTGTTGCGACCTCTCAACCAGTTGCAACAAGGTATCGAACGTCTGCGTCAGGCAGATTGGAAAACGCGGGTTCATTCGGACGGGTCTTTAGAGTTTGCACACATTTCGACGGGTTTCAATGACTTGGCTAGTCACTTGGATGACGTGTATACGAATTTGGAAAATAAGGTTGCCGAGAAGACAAGTTCGTTAGCCGAGAAGAACGTTTATTTGACCGCACTATATGGCCTGACGGCTTATTTGAGTGAGCAGCATTCCATTGAAGAGTTACGAGAGTCGTTTTTGCTTCGCATCATGACGCTTGGGCAAGCACAAGCCGGCGCCATCTATTTTTGGGAAGAAAAACGACAACGTTTGGAATTGGTTGAGTGGCGAGGACTTTCGGTTGAGCAAGCACAAGATCCCCAATACGTAACTTACTTTAGCCAAGAAATGGAATCGCTTTATCCGCAAACCCAGTCCTTGGATCAGGTATCAGATTCGATTGCCTCGAAATTTAAGAGCGTTTCGACTTATCACATCCGTAATAAGCAAAAGAACATTGGTGTGTTCGTTCTTTTTCATCAAGAGGGTCAAAAGCACGATGTCGATATCGACCCGCTTTTGGAAACTTTGGGACGACACTTGGGAGCAGCCGTTGAAAACATGCGTTTAACGGCATTGGACCAGCAAATGGCTGTGGGGGCAGAGCGGAATTTGATGGCTCAAAACTTGCATGACTCGATTGCTCAGACTCTGTCTTTTGTGAATTTACAAGTGCAAATGCTTGATGATGCAGTCAAACGTAACGAAGGGGAATTGATTAAAGATGCTGTCGTTCAAATCAAAGCCGGTGTACAAGAGTGTTACGAGGATGTTCGAGAGTTGTTATTGAATTTCCGCACTCGTGTGACTCAAGAGGACTTTGAGGAAATCGCTGCGACGGTTTTGAAGCGTTTTGAACGTCAGACGCAAGTCAAGGCCCATTTGCGATTGTTAGGCAATGGTCTTCCATTGAGTTCCGATCAGAAATTACAAGCGATCTTTATTTTGCAAGAGGCACTCTCAAACGTTCGTAAGCATGCTCATGCTGAAACCGTTTTGGTAACCGTACGAAACGAAGCCGATTTTTCAATGACAATTATGGATGATGGTGTCGGTATAGACGAAAGGCTAATGCAAGAACGCCAACAACGACACGTTGGATTGTCTATTATGCAAGAACGTGCTCAAAAGGTTTCCGGCAGTATTGAAATCGAGTCCGAATCTCAGGTTGGTACCACGGTTCGATTTACGCTTCCTAAAGAGGTTAGACAAGCATTATGACGATTCGTATTTTATTGGTAGATGATCACACTCTTTTCCGTTCCGGTTTGAAGGCTTTGTTGTCTCGTCAGTCGGACTTTGAGGTCGTTGGCGAGGCTGCCGACGGTTTGGAAGGGGTGAAGTTGGCCGAGCAACTCAAGCCCGACGTGGTGTTGTTGGATTTGGATATGCCGGTGATGCGCGGTACCGAAGCTTTGGCACAGATGCTCGAAAACGATCGTCTCTTGCCGATTGTGATGTTGACCGTGAGCGAAGATGCTGAGGATTTGAAAGAAGCGTTTGTTTTGGGTGCGCGTGGCTATTTAGTCAAAAATATCGATGCCGAATATTTGGTGCAAAGCGTTCGCCAAACGGTGGCCGGTGAAAGTGTGATGTCGCCGGAGATGACGAGCAAGTTCGTCAATGGTATTCGTGCGAAGCACTTGTCTTTGATGCCAGAGGTTAAACCCGAAGCCGTACGGACTCTCACTGAACGTGAGCGTCAAATTTTGGGTTGTTTGGCTCAAGGGGCTAGTAACCGTGAAATTGCTAAGCTTTTGAATATGTCAGAAAGCACGGTCAAGGCTCATTTACAACGCATTATGCGCCGATTTGATTTCAGCTCTCGAGTGCAGGCGGCAGTGTATGCGGCTGAGCGGCACATGGATCGCTATTTGCTCGATGGTGTTACCTCGAGTGAAGACTGATTGTTGGGTGATAACGTAAAAAGGACTCAAGTTGAGTCCTTTTTCGTTAAATGCCGCCTTCGTAATCGTTTTGACGCCACGCTTCATAGACCGTCACGGCAACGGTATTGGAGAGATTAAGCGAACGGTTATTGGGGCGCATCGGCAAGCGAATACGTTGTGTTTCCGGGAAGTAGGCACGAACAGCGTCACTAAGGCCGCTACCTTCGCTACCGTAAACGAACCAGTCACCTGGTAAAAATTGACATTGGCCGAAGGGGCGAGAGCCTTTTGTGGTCATTGCAAACATGCGAGAACGATCGGGGTTTTCGCTTTCCAGAAACGCTTCAAAGCTTTTGTGAACTTTGACCGTGGCGTACTCATGGTAATCAAGACCGGCGCGGATCATATGCTTGTCTTCAAGTGTAAAACCAAGAGGTTCGACAAGGTGCAATTCGCAACCGGTATTGGCCGATAAACGGATGATATTGCCCGTATTAGGCGGGATTTCTGGTGCAACTAAAACGATTTTGAACATAGTGATTAAGGGGCGGTCAGAGCCCGTTTCATTTTTTCTAAAGCCGCTTTTTCGATTTGTCGGACACGTTCGGCCGACACACCGAGCTCCGCGGCGAGATCTTGTAAAGTAATCGGTGCAATATTGCCACTTTCGTCTTCATTGAGCCAACGGGCTTGGATGACTCGGCGGCTGCGTTCATCAAGGCTTAAAAGGGCTTGACGAATCCCTTCACGTTGCATGCGCTCTTCATCTTTTTGCTCCAAGATAGCCGTCGGCTCGTCTTCTTCGCGAGACAACCATTGGATGGGAGCATTGCTCATTTCATTGTCATCGTCATCGATTGTCAAATCAAGCGACGTTTCATTACCATACATCCGTTGTTCCATCTCGAATACTTCCGAGGGCTTGACGTCGAGCGTATCGGCAATCTGATTAGCCTTGGAATACGTGAGAGCGTTTTCTCCTCGCATCGAACGCAAATTAAAAAAGAGCTTGCGTTGAGACTTGGTGGTCGCCAACTTCACTTGACGCCAATTTTTAACGATGTAGTCTTGAATTTCAGATCGAATCCAGTACTCGGCAAACGTCATCAGGCGAGCGCCTCGCTGAGGATCAAAATTTTTAATAGCCTTCAAAAGCCCAATATTGCCTTCTTGAATGAGGTCGGCATGCGGGAGGCCGTAACCTAAATAAGACCGAGCAATGGCAATCACCAAGCGCAAATGGGCCATGACGAGGTCTCGACCGGCGGCCATGTCGTTTTCTTGATGCAAACGACGCATGAGATCTTGTTCTTGCTCGGCTGTGAGGATCGGCGCACGATTAGCCGCCTGGATGAATGCATCCAGGTTGCCGAGGCTCGGGATAATCGCGGGAACCTTGGGTTGATACGGAACCAGCGCACCGGGAGCGTGAGTGTTTGAAGTCTTTTTATCTGACATGGGAAATCAAAACACTAACCTTGTTTCTCAATACGAGCGATGGCTCGTTGCGTCATGATACTAGCGACCAATCCACCTAAGACCGCACAAAAAGCAACGAAAGCAATGTTGAATTCAATCGGTAGCAAATTGACAGAAATGGTTGTTCCGTATTGCTGTCCAATGGCTAGCAATGCTTGATTGAATGAATCAAGCGCCCACTTTGAGAGGGCGATTGAAATCACTGCCGCCAAACCCATCGTCAATACACCTCGCCAAGCATAGGGGCGAATCGTAAAGGATGTGGAAGCACCGAACAGATACAACATATTCAATTCTGTTTTTTGGGCATCGGCAGCCAAGCGCACGCTAGCAGCCACGACGAGCACGACCAACGAAAGCGTGATGATACCCATGATGATGCCGAGACTGACGATACCATGGCTGATTGCTTCAAGTTTGGCAACCCACGTACTGTCGTAAGCAACTAAGTCGACACCGTTTAATTTTTCAATGCTTGTAGCCGTTTTTTCAATTTCGGCTTGTGTCATCTCATGACTGAGAGTCACAATGACCAAGTCTGGTAACGGGTTGGCATTTTTATCGGTTTTGTTTTTTTTGATCCCGAGATTGGCATTAAGATCTTCGTAGGCTTTTTCTTTGGGAATCACGCTGACGTCCATGACATGGGCATGACGTTTGATGCGTGCCAACAAATTGTCCATTTCCGCCTTGGTGATATTTTGTTCGGAAAAGATCGTGATTTGAGGCACGACAGGAACCGCTCGGAGCGGTTCAGAAAGACTGTAAATGGCGCTAGCGATAAAAACGGGAATCGTTAGAGTCAAGCTAGCAAGCATTAATGCCAAAAAGAACAAACCTTTGGCGTTGTTGATGCTACGACAGACTTGTTGAGCGGCCCAAATACGAGAAGACAGAAAGCTCATAATCAAACTCCCTGCGGTGCCGCAAATTTGATCTCGCGATAATCGATATCTCGAGGGGCTAACAATAAGTGAGAAGCAACAATGACGGTCACGCCGGCATTGGCAAACTCGCCTAACAAATTAATCAGATTTTGAGCGTTGGCAGCATCCAAATGTGCAGCTGGCTCGTCAGCCAAAATCAAAACGGGTTGATTGACGACGGCACGAGCCAAACAGACTTGCTGGCGTTGCCCTGAAGAAAGATCGACGGGCTTGGCTTGTGCCCATTCGGACATATGGCAACGAGCCAATGCCGAAACAGCACGTTGGCGTGCTTCATCGATGGTCGCTTCCGCAGCTAAGGCGGGCAACATGACATTTTCCAAAATCGTTCGATCTTCGAGCAACGGAGAATTTTGCATCATCAAGCCAATTGCGCGACGTAACCAGCGACGTTGGAGATTGGAGAAATCTTGAATGTCTTCGCCGGCCACACGAATAGCACCGGCAGTCGGAAGCAATAAGCCGGAGATTAAGCGTAAGACAGTGGATTTCCCGCAGCCGGTACTTCCGTGGAGCACGACAAACTCGCCTCGATAAATTTTTATCGAGACGTCCTGAAGTACTTGTAAGTTATCGAAATTTAAAAATACGTGTGATAACTCAACAAGCGGCTCTTCTTGGATAAGCGCGTTGTCGTTCATAGGGAGAAAACGGTCAATCAATTAGTTCCAGTTCAAAGTCATATTTTACTTTGTTCCAGAAAACAACTTCGTTTTCAAGCAAGAAATGTGTTAACGGATGTTGTTGAAGCCATTGGGCACAGAGAGACAACTTAAATCCGTTTTCTTTGACCGTGAGTTTCATTGTGGGAAGTTCGGTCGGTAAACGCGTATGGGCAAAGATGACCGCTAAACGGATACTGATGATTTGGGCACGATAAATGGCGCGTTGAATAGCCTTTTCAACTTTGAGCAAATTGCCACGTTGAGCTAATACCAACGTGGAAAGACATTCTTGATTGGGGCGAGAGAAACCAGCCAAGTCACAATTGGCCAAGACATAAGCCGTATGGCGATGGTAGCCATTATGACTGATGATGCCGCCGATTTCATGTAAAAGCGAAGCCCATCCCAAAAGCTTTTTATCTTCATCACTGGCTTGGGGACAAACTTGATTGAAAAGTGACAAGGACAACGACTGGACGCGTTGAGCTTGTTCTTTATCGACGGAAGTCCAATTCAAGAGTGCTTGAGCACTTTCTTCACGAATATCTTGTTGGCACTTTCGATCTAAAAGGTCGTAAAGCAATCCCACTCGCAGAGCACCTGTGCATGGATGCATCACTTTGATCTTCAACGTTTCAAAAACGGCGGACAAAACGACCAACCCGCCGACGATCACTTCTCGACGGTTATCCATCAATCCGGGCAATTCCAATCGACTGATTTCGCCTTGTTGGATCAATAATTTTCGGAGAATAGCAAGGTGTTCGCTCGTGACTTCCCCCTCTTCGCTCAATCCCATGATGCGAAGAATCGTGGAGATGGCATCCATTGTGCCGGAAGAACCGTAAGCTTCATCCCAATTGTTGATGTTAAATTCAGGGTAGGCTTCGGTGATTTCCGATTGAACGAACAATTGCGCTTTTTCAAATTGTTCGTCGGTGATTTTGCCGTCGGCAAAATAGCCGATGGTTGTATTGACACAGCCGACATGATAAGACTCGCACATTTGAGCCTTATGACCTTGGCCGATAACGAATTCAGTCGAACCACCGCCGATGTCAACGATAAAACGTTTGGCATTGGAAGCGGGTAAGCGATAGGAACAACCTTCAAAGACTAAGCGAGCCTCTTCACGGCCACGCAAAATTTCAATAGGAAAACCTAAAACTCGTTCAGCTTTTTGAATGAATTCGGGTGAATTTTTAGCGATACGTAAAGCCTGTGTACCGACAGCACGCACCTGGGCTTTAGGGAAGGTTTTGATACGTTCGTTAAAGCGAGCCAATGTGGCCAACGCTCGCATTTGGACTTCTTCTGTCAAACAGCCATCTTCATCAAAGCCGGCAGACAAACGAACGCTTTCTTTCCAATAGCTTTGATGTAAAACACGAGAGCCTTCGACACGCCCGATTTCGAGTCGAAAACTATTGGAGCCTAAATCAACAGAAGCTAATAACATGCCCATTACTCTTTATTTTTGGTTCGTTTCGTATTTGGCGTTGAGTGCTTTTAAAACCAACGGACTGACAAACGGGGAGACATCACCGCCTAAACGGCGAATTTCTCGCACGAGCGTGCCCGAGATGAACTGTGTGTTATCCATGGGCGGGAAAAAGACTGTTTGTACATCACGATTGAGATTGTGATTGATCGAAGCCATTCGCGTTTCATAATCGAAATCACTACCGTTACGGACGCCTCGAATGATCACCGATGAATTTTTCCTTTTGACGAAATCACACAACAGCCCCGAAAAGCCTTCGGCACTGGCGTTAGGGTATTGCGACACGATTTGTTGTGCAAGAGCGATTCGTTCCTCAAACGTAAAAAACGTCTTTTTGTTGCAATCATCGGCAACGGCAACGATCACGTGGTCAAAAATACGACAGGCACGAGACAAAACATCTTCGTGGCCTAAGGTAAACGGATCGAACGTACCCGAATAAATGGCAATGGTCATGATCAGTCTTCTTTCAGGGCAAGTAAGCGATAGGCAACGTTGCCGGTCATCGATTCACGGATGATTTCCAATCCCAACGCTTTAAGAAAGGTGATGTCCATTTCTTTCGGGGATTCCATATAAATCATACCATTGGGCTTCAATACTCGAAGGGCGCGACTTAATACTTTCTCGTGCATATCCAATGCGAAAGGCGGATCGAGAAAGATCAAATCAAAAGATTCTTGTAAGCGTTCAGTTAGTAAAAGGGAGTCACCACTGCGAATTTCGATCATGTCAGCCTTGAGCTTCTTTTGGGAGGCTTTCAATGCAGCCACAGCCTGGTTGCTCTTTTCAAACATGACAACGCGGCGAGCGCCTTGGCTAGCCGCTTCAAAGCCTAAGGCACCAGAGCCGGCAAAAAGATCCAAGACGGTTCGATCTTCCAAGTCTACGAATAAGTGACGAATCCAATTAAAGAGTGTTTCGCGAACACGGTCACCTGTAGGGCGCAAACCGTCGATATCGGGGACAACAAGAGGCGTACGACGCCATTGCCCGCCAATAATGCGGACACTCCCTGCACGCGTGGCTCGTGCTCTTGGTAAACTTACACCACGTTGATTTTGATGTTCAATTTTTTTAATAGGACGCATACGCTAATGATAACGTCTGGAGATAAAAAAACGGGTTGGTTTGCTCGACTCAAACAAGGTTTGCATCGTACTCGAGTCAATATTATCGGCCTTTTTACGGGCGGTAGCATCGATGAAGACTTTTTGGAAGAGCTTGAGTACGCATTGATCTCTGCGGACATGGGCGTTCAAACGGTTACAGAATTGTTGAGCAAGTTACGTGAAACGATTAAGTTGAAGGGTTTAAAGACTCAAGACGAAGTTCGCATGACGTTGCGTGATGAGTTGGTTAACTTGTTAAAGCCCGCCGAAGGTAAGATTGATTTGAACCAAGGTAAGCCCTTGGTCATGATGATGGTCGGTGTTAACGGGGCCGGTAAAACCACCTCGATTGGTAAGATCAGCAAGTGGTTGTCTGATGAAAATCGCTCCGTTTTGTTGGCGGCCGGTGACACGTTCCGTGCAGCTGCTCGTGAGCAATTGGCTGTGTGGGGTGAACGAAATCGTGTTGAAGTGATTTCGCAAACGGGTGGCGACCCTGCTGCTGTAGCATTCGATGCCGTTTCTGCCGGTAAGGCTCGTGGCATGGATGTCGTGATTGTGGATACGGCAGGTCGATTGACTACGCAAACGCGCTTGATGGAAGAGTTAAAGCGTATTCATCGAGCACAAGCTAAGTGTTTGGAAGGCGCTCCGCATGAAGTCATCTTGGTGATCGACGGTACGAACGGTCAGAACGCATTGTCTCAAGTGCAGGCTTTCGATGAAGCTGTGAATTTGACTGGTTTGATCATTACGAAGTTGGATGGTACGGCTAAGGGTGGTGTGTTGGCTGCCATTACCCGTATGCGTGCAGGCAATCCCATCCCGATTTATTTCATCGGTGTTGGTGAAGGAATCGAAGATCTTCAAGCATTCAATGCCGAAGAATTTGCCAATGCCTTGGTTGGTTTAAGCTAAGCTGAAAAAATATTTCAGTATCAAAAAATTGGAGTCCTGATATGGACTCCAATTTTTTTGTTTAGAGACGGTCCTTGATAAAGTTTTTGAATCGATCCCAACCTGATGGTTTCTTTTCCTTGGGTTTGTCAACCACGACCGGTTTCGGTGTAATGCCGTTAGCTTTCATAATGGCATTGGCATCGAGAGATAATTGGGGCTGATACCAAACGCCCGTCAACGCGGCTTGAACAGCAAGGCCTCGATTCGTATTGCCCTTAATGTTACCCGTTAGATTTTGATTCTTAAGATCGATTTGGACATTGCCCTTTAGCGCAAACTCATCAAAAGCGACTGCTATATTTTCAATATTGACCTTGGCAGCATGGAGCGTTGCGATGCCTTGAATCTTCGCAACGGAACTCTTGCTTTGAGGTGTTTGCACGGGGATTTGCCCCTTTTCAATCGCACGCAAGGCATCGTTGATGTTCAGGCCATAAAGCGAGGATTGTTGGACTGCAAAACCGATTTGACCGTTCAACGTATCCAGTGAGAAATCGTCACCATAAAGATTAATTTGCGTATTGAGTTTGCCCCCCATCGAGGCTGTTGCTCCTAAATCCTTCAGCAAGCCGTCTAAATTGGCGTTGGTGGCCTTGAATTGTGTATTCCAATGACCTTGAGCGTTCACAGACGCAAAAGCGTTGAAATGGCTCTCATAGGCCAAGCCGGTCAACTTCGGCATCTGTAAGGTGCCACTCTTGACGCTGATGGGGCCTTTGACTTGAAGAAGTCGAGCATTGCCATAAACCAACTCTCCAATGATGATATCGCCTTGGAAGTCGAAGCCGTTCAAAACCGAGAAATCGAAGGGTTTGGTAACCGTGTCGGATTCAAGTGGAGGTGTTTGATCGTCAACAGTTTGTGTTGTTGCTTCATCGACGCTTTGTGTTTTCACAAAGCGACCCTCATTGGTCTCAATCCAAACAACGGGCGAAGCAACAGGATCTGCAACTTGAGGCTTGGCCGCATCTTTCGATTGAACATCGTTGGTTTGAGAGTCAACAATCGGAGCTTCGTGAGTGATTTCCTCGGTTTTTTCTTCAGGAGCACTCTCGGAGATGGTTTCCGTTTGAGTTTGAGCCTCGCCAATGCCGGCATCGGAGACTGCGCCTTCAGAGGCGGAAGCGACATCTTCTTGTGTGTTTGCGCTCGATGCTTCATAGTCATTAAAAGTATGACCGAGATGGACATTTTGCAAAATGCTCAACTTTTGTAATTCAAGAAGATCTAAGCGACCAAACGTCAATTGGCCTTTGATTTGTGGGTGAGCGAATCCCTCGGCCTTGCCCTTAAAACTCATCGGAGCATCATGCAAGCGAGCATAAAGCTCAAAGTCTGCCTTTTCATTGAGCCAATCGATCGAAGCCTGACCTGAAAGCGGAGAGGCATTGTCTGTACCGGGTAATAAGAGCGAACCTTGGATGTGAGCGGCTTGCCAAGTTTTTGCATCCCATTGGGCGGTTACAGGCGAGCGCAAATCCAATTCAAGGCGTTGTTGACCACTACCTTGGGCGAAATACACGTGGAAGTCAGGGGCTTGCCATTGAG
>JAEIGA010014207.1_pt1 | contig 12115 bp, 7 predicted proteins | sample 9270691 | NCBI WGS metagenome assembly JAEIGA01 (sample SAMN17057246, study PRJNA624740) | gut metagenome | biome: biome; isolation source: fecal sample | host: Bos grunniens | place: China: Xizang | collected 2019
AGCGCAAGGCTGGCGAGAGCATCATGACACAGAGCGTGAAGATCTTTGCCGACAGCTACGACGAGCAGCTCATCGCCGACGTAGAGACCGCCAAGAGCATCATCAGTGGCGTGCGCACCATCCGCTTGCAGAAGAACATCGCACAGAAGGAATTGCTGACACTCGAGGTAGTAGGTACACACGGCGTAGCCGACTACAATGCTATCATCGAGAAGATGGGCAACCTCGAGGCCATCAACGTGGTGGAGGCCAAAGGCGACGGTACATCATCGTTCATGGTAGGCACCACCGAATATGCAGTGCCTCTGGGTAGCCTCATCGATGTAGAGGCTGAGGTGGCTAAGCTGCAGGCTGAGCTCACCTACCTCGAAGGCTTCCTGAGCTCAGTGATGAAGAAGCTCTCGAACGAGCGCTTCGTAAACAATGCCCCCGAAGCTGTAGTTGCCGCTGAGCGCAAGAAGCAGGCCGATGCCGAGAGCAAGATAGCCGCTATCAAGGAAACAATTGCGAAATTGAAATAAGCGGCCTCCCCCTATCCCCCTCCCGAAGAGGGGGAACGCCAATGAACAATAAACGATTAATATTACAAATGAATAAAGGAAACAATACAACTCGCGATGCCCGCAGTTCCTCCCCCCTCTGGGGGAGGTTAGGTGGGGGCCTCCTGCTTTTGGCATTGATTGCCGCACTGGCATTCCTCGGCTTCCGTCTCAGCCAGGCCAACAAAGCCAATGAGGAGATGGTGCAGCTCTTCGAGCTGGAAAAGGAGGAGATGGAAAACGAGTATAGCACCTTCGCCACACAGTATGACGAGATGCAGATACTCATCTCGAACGACTCGCTCGTGGCACAGCTCGAACGTGAGAAGCTACGCACCCAACAGCTGCTCGAAGAGCTACGCGCCACCAAGGCCAGCAGCACAGCCGAGATTGCCCGCCTGAAGAAAGAGCTGAAGACCGTGCGCACCGTGATGCGCAGCTACGTCATGCAGATCGACTCGCTCAACCAAGCCAACGAAAAGTTGACCAAGGAGAACAAGCGCGTACGCAACCAGTACAAAGAAGCCACCAAGAAGGTGGAGGTGCTGCAAGAAGAGGCCAAGAACCTCAGCGACAAGGTGACACTCGCCTCGCAGCTCGATGCCACAAACATACGCATCGAGCCCCGCAACAAACGCGGCAAGGCGACCAACAGCACGAAGGCAATCATCAAGTTTGTCATCGACTTCACCATCGTGAAGAATATCACAGCACCCACAGGCGAACGCACCCTCTATGTACGCATCGCCAAACCTGACGGCAGCGTGCTCACCAAGAGCGCAAGCCACACCTTCGCCTACGAGAACACCAAGCTCGAATACAGCATCAAGAAGCTCATCGAATACACCGGCGAGGAGCAGAGCGTAACCGTATACTGGGACGTGGAGGAATTCCTCAACCCAGGCGAATACACCGTATACCTCTTCTCCGACGGAGTGATGATAGGCGAAAAGAGCTTCACACTGGAATAAGCCCCAAAAGGAATACAGACACAAAGCTGAGAGAGATGAACGCCCCACGGGATTTCATCTCTCTCAGTTTATAATATACCCATCATCCGAAACGCACCCGATCCACACGGGCCATTTGCTTATTTAAAGATTTATGCGTATCTTCGCATCCATAATCATGAATAATACCAAAAGAATGAACCGCTATGCATCTCTAGCGCTGGCTGCCGCACTCAGCATCACAGCCGCCACAGCACAGACAACACTGAATCTGCAAGAGCAGACATTACCCAACCCCGACAATGTGCCTGCACCTGTGCACCCCATACCTCACCCACGCCAACTGAAGTGGCAAGAGACAGAGTATTATGCCTTCTTCCACTACGGCATGAACACCTACACCGGACTGGAATGGGGCATGGGCGATGAGGACCGAACCACCTTCGCACCCACAGCACCCCCCAACCCCCGACAGTGGCTCGAAGTGGCCAAAGCCGCAGGCATGCGTGGCGGCATCGCCGTAGTGAAGCATCACGACGGATTCTGCCTATGGCCCACAGAGACCACAGACCACAACATCACCAATTCGGGAAACGAATATGGACGCGAGACAAACATCCCACGCGACTTTGCCAAAGCAGCAAAAAAGCTGAAGCTGAAGTATGGATTCTACATCTCACCGTGGGACCGCAACAGCGCCCTCTATGGCACCGACCGCTATGTGAAAGAGGTGTTCCTGCGCCAATGTGCCGAGCTGGCAGAATATGGCACAGACCAATTTGAAATGTGGTTTGACGGAGCCAACGGCGGAAACGGATACTATGGCGGAGAAAAAGACAAGAACGGCAGATACCTCGTACGAAACATCGACCGCGAGACCTACTACGACATACCCAACCTGCGCGACACAGTGCACAAGGTGTGCCCCGACTGCGTGATGTGGGGAGTGGGCGGTGAAGCACGCTGGATAGGCAACGAAGCCGGATGGGCAGGACAAACCAACTGGAGCACCGAGAACCGCGACTATGCCCCCGAGAGAAACGGCATGTATGGCACCGAAGACGGATGGTTCTGGCTACCCGGAGAAAGCGATGCCAAAGCCACCAACCGAGGATGGTTCTGGCACGATGGCGAAGCACCCCACTCGCCCGAACGCCTGTTCCAGATGTATCTCGAGACCGTAGGACGCAACTCGACACTCATCCTCAACATACCACCCAACCAGGCTGGTGTGCTGCCCGAGGCCTCAGTGACAGCACTCACCGAAACAGGCAAACTCATCAGACAACGCCTCAGCAACGACCTGGCACCCAAAGCCAACATCAGCACAAACAAGGTGCGCACAGCCGGCAAGAGACGCAACTACAAGGCAACCAACATGACCGACAACAAAAAGGACACCTACTGGAGCACCAACGACGATGTGGTGTCAGACACCATCACGCTGACATGGAAGAAAGCACAGACCGTACGCTATGTGGAAATGATGGAACACATCGCCCTAGGACAGCGTGTGCGCAAATTCCACATAGAGACATCAGACGACGGCACCACATGGACCCGCAGAGCCGACAATGTAGAGACAACGACCGTAGGATACAAACGCATCATCCCACTCAACGGAAGCACCTCGGCAAGCTACGATGAGGGATACAGCGTGAAAGCTTTGCGCATCGTCATCGAAGACAGCAAGGCATGTCCGCTCATCAGCAAAGTAGCCGTATATTAATCACCAGAACAACGAAGAATTCATCCCTATGAGAAACTCCATACTCTTGACTGTGTTTGCGATGAGCATCGCTGCCAGTGCACAGAACATACAATTTGAGAACAAAGACTACAAAGACCTCGGAGTATACGACACCTGGGAAGCATCACCCTTCCGCACAGGACAACTCCAAGGAAACTATGCCGTGGTAGACAACCATCTCACCGCAGTAGAAGACATGCTGGGCAAAGCCCCCAACCCGTCAAAGAAAATCCTCGCCGTGCAGCGCTCACGCTTCGGAAGCAACACCTTCGGTGTGCGCATAGACCTGAACAGCACCTTCGAGCTCACCCCACAGACCCAATACCTGCACGTCATGGTAAACCGTCCCTACAGCGGACGCATCATGGTAGTAGGCCTAGGCAAGCGCGCAGACCGCCCCGCACAGTCACCCGAGACAGAACAGTTCTGGGCCATGTCAACCACAGATGTCATCCCCAACAAATGGGTAGATGTAGTACTCCCCATCAAAGGCAATGGCGGCATTGACATCCACAGCCTAGTAGTAGTACCCGACTGCGAGTCACCTCACAACTACACAGCAGATGCCATATGCTACATCGACAACATAGAACTCAATGCAGACCCCACACCCAAGTACACCTACAGCTACTATGCGATAAACTTCGCTCAAGAACAGATGTACACACGTGGAGACCGCCGCATCAACGGCATAGCACTCACCAGCCCCACCGATGGAGCACAGAGCATCAGCACACCCCAGAAGCCCAACACCGTATACGTAAACATGAACGGCACAAGCCTCTACGCACGTGCAGGGGAACAGATTACCGTAGGCTTCGACTATCAAGGAGGCTGGATGAACGGATACGTATATCTGGACAAGAACAACGACGGTAAGTTTACTGCCACCATCAACACAGACTACACCCTGCCCAGCGAGAGCGAACTGATGGCCTTCTCCTGCTACGGCAATGGAGAACAGGGATACAACAGCGCAGGCACACTCCTCACAGGAGCTGAGCGCAACACACTCACCATGCCCACATGCACCCTGCCTGCCAACCTCGAGCCTGGCATCTATCGCATGCGCTACAAGGTAGACTGGAACAGCATAGACCCTGCAGGAAGCCTCAACGTAGGCAACTCCATCATCGGCAATGGAGGCGGCATCATAGACATACGCCTCAACATCCATGACGACAAATGCCTGGTGAACGATGCCAACCGCAACGGAGAAGTTTTAGCCGCTGACGGCAGTAAGCTGAGTGGATATGCAGCCCCCTTCGGGAAACCCTTCACCATCATCATGAACCCCGAAAAGGGATTCGAATATTCGGGCATCATCGTGAAGCATGGCTACAACCTCTCGGGTGACAGCATCGACACACACGGCAATATCCAGTGGATACGTACCCACTACGAGCGCCAGCTGTTTGGACAAGACCACACATTCACCATTCCTGCCGAATGCATGGATGGCAATGTGGAGATAGAAGGACTGTTCATCGAACAAGGCACCTACGTAAAACCATAAATCCCTGAAGACAAAAAGAATGAGAGAGAGAGAGTTCGGTCCTCGAACTCTCTCTCTTCGTATATTCGACAATAAAGTAAAGTATTACTTCGTCTTCACTATCCGTGTGGCCTCTTGCGTAGCATTGCGCACCTCCACCTGAGCCACAACAGCCTCAGCCAAATTGCGGAAGGCAAGTCCCGTCATCGTGGTATCGTCCAAAGCCACAGGGCAACCACTGTCCCCCCCCTCGCAGATACTCTGCACCACGGGAATCTGTCCAAGCAACGGAACATTCATCTCCTCAGCCAATCGCTTGCAGCCCTCCTTGCCGAAAATATAATATCTATTCTCAGGCAACTCCGCAGGAGTAAACCACGCCATATTCTCCACCAATCCTAAGATGGGCACATTCACCTTATCATTAGTAAACATATCGATACCCTTACGTGCATCGGCCAAAGCCACCTCCTGAGGAGTGCTGACGATGACTGCACCGGTAATCGCTACCGTCTGGAAGGTAGTGAGATGAATATCACTAGTGCCAGGAGGAAGGTCAATAAGGAAATAGTCAAGATCACCCCACGCCGCATCACCAATGAGCTGCTTAAGCGCATTGCTAGCCATGCCACCACGCCAAATGGTAGCCTGCCCAGGATCAACAAAGAAACCTATGGAAAGCACCTTCACGCCATAGCTCTCAATGGGAATGATAAGGTCACGCCCCTCGATACGCTCAGCATAGGGACGTGCATCCTCGACCTGAAACATCTTAGGGATAGAGGGGCCAAAGATGTCGGCATCAAGCAAGCCCACCTTATACCCCAACTTAGACAGCGCAACGGCAAGGTTAGCAGCCACAGTGCTCTTGCCCACCCCACCCTTGCCGCTCGATACAGCAATGATGTTCTTCACCTGAGGAAGTAGCTTCTCCACTTCGGGACGTGCCTGCTGAATTGTCTTCACCGAAATATCCACCTCTACCTCTGCACCGGCAGCTAACTTGATAGCCGCCTCGGCACTCTTGAGAATAGACTTCATGAAGGGATCAGTAGGTTTCTCGAAGATAAGAGAGAACGACACCTTCTGTCCATCGATTCGGAGGTTATCCTCCACCATCTCAGCCTCTACCAAATTTTTACCCGTACCCGGGTAGCGCACGGTAGCCAACGCATCAAGTATCAATCTGGGATATAGAGTCATAATTTTCTTATTTGCTTGTTTGTAAGCCACTACGCTTGCTGCGATTATAGCTACGATAGTCGTCTAACTCAATTTCAATGTCAGGCTCCTGCAAGGACACTCCATGCGGCAAGTGAAACTTAAGGTATTTGATATTCAGCCCACGGTCGAGCCACTGCTGCTCATAATATGTGCGGATACTCAAGATATCATCAGCCAAGCCACTATTATACAGATCTGTCGTATTCACCTCTATAGGCAATTTATTAACCTGAACCAAAGCATCGGTGTAGGTATATAGGAAATTACTGTCAGTCTTGAGGTGTACGATACCTTCAGGCTTCAAGAATTTAGCATAACGCTGAAGAAAAGCAGTAGAGGTGAGACGCTTGGTCACCTTCTTCATCTGTGGATCGGGAAAGGTAATCCAAATTTCATCAACTTCGCCTTCAGCAAAGAAGCGGTCGATAATCTCAATATTCGTACGCAAGAATGCCACATTAGCCATTCCCTCCCGCATAGAGTCTGTGGCACCTGTCCACATACGAGCACCCTTGATGTCAACACCAATAAAATTCTTGTCCGGATACATACGTCCCAAACCTACAGTATATTCACCACGGCCACAGCCCAACTCCAACACAATGGGGTTATCATTCTTAAAAAACTGCTCACGCCAATGTCCCTTCATCTCAAAAGGTACCTGCTCTGCCACTGAATGTGGATACTCAAACACATGCGGATAAGCTGCCATATCGGCAAACTTGGCCAATTTACCTTTTCCCATTATTCTCGTTTTTCTTTTTTTTGTACGCAAAAGTACGAATAAATCATTACTTGACCAAAACTAAACTACGGTGTTTTGCTTTGGCCTGAATTTTATCTATAGAACTTCTCCCATTTAATTCAAGCCTAGCGCATACTCCAGTTTTCTTAAAGCCTTTTAGAAAGTAATCGGGTAAAGTTTTGCATCGAAAAAACACCCGTAAACTTGCATTTTCGCCCAGCTTGCACTAACTTTGTTGTCTATTTATGAATACCAGCCGTAAAGAATCTATTTTGTTCGTTGCCCAGCTCATTCCGATGGTGGGTATACTCTACCTGTTTACAGACCTTGTGGGATGCCTCTTCGTAAGCGAGGAGTATCATGTAAGTACATCGTTCCAATGCAAGCTAGCCCTCTTCTTGACAGCCTTCACCACCATATACCTTACAGGAACCAACATACTCAAGTGGCCCGTGCGCCAACTGGGTTATATAGGATATCCCATTTATCTATTGGTAATGGCTCTATGTGGCGTATTTACTGCTCCTCATGAGCTATTTGGCTACAAAATAGCGCTTATGCTTACCCCCTTCGTCGCACAAGTCATTAAATGGTATGGCAAGGGACTGTTGAGACGATACCTCCGCATGGTCTCCCATATCACAAACGGCAGATTCTTCAGCACGAAGGGGCTCATCACTTTAAGTAGTTCCTTCGTTATAATTATCTTGCTTATTTGCAGCATATACAATCTACGCGGAACATGCCATTTCCATTTCCGTGAATTCATCGTAGAGACTATTGCTGAGCCATTCAAGGAACCCGAGAAGCCCAATCGCGACCCCAACCGTACAGACCGACGCGACCCTTATCGCAACTACCCAAAGATTTTCAACGATTTGAACGACACACAGCTCATTGCTGCACGAGCTAATGGGACATCTCACGTATTGACAATCGAGGAACTAGAAGTAGGGAAATATGGATTACAGCGTATTGAGACCAACAAACTATATAAACTGGATTCGCTCACACACTCTGCGCCCTACCTTGTTCCCAAGGCAAAAGAACTCATTGATGAGCTAGGAGAAGCCTTCCAAGACTCTCTTTTCAATCGCGGTTATGACCGCCGTCACCGATTCATTGTGACCAGCGTATACCGCACACAAGACCACATCAAAAAACTTCGCCGCAGCGGCAACGTAAATGCATCAAGCAATTCGTGCCACCAATATGGCACTACGGTGGATATAACCTACATGCGTTTCGACAAGCCCGAAGAGTATTTCGCCAATGACATCAAATTGCAGCAGCTACTCTTCCAAACAGTATATGACATGCATCGACAAGGACGCTGCTACGTAAAATACGAGCGCAAGCAAGCTTGCCTGCACATCACAGTGAGGTAGTCAAGCTCTACAGGTTAGAACATAGGACGCTCAGAACAGGCATTGGGAGCACTGACACGAAGGATATGCGAGACTGTCGGGGCAATGCGTTCCACAGCTATGGGAGAGCGATTAAATTCAGCGTCCAATCCAGCCCCATAATAGATAATAGGAACAGATATATTGGAACGGCTGTAGTAGATCCGTTCGCCTGAAATCTCATCAACAAGTGTCCATCCTGGCGACACCTCGATGACAAGATCACCCGAGCGGTCGCTATTATATCCATTGCACACATTAGCATCGGTATTTCCCGTAAGCATGTCTATTGCCGTATATACACGTTTCACACCCTCTTTCTGACAGAGAAATTCTGCACTACAATCGAGAACCTCTTTCATGCGCAATTGGCGTTTCTCTATCATATCGCGATTCAGATATATTTCATTTAAGTAGACTCCCTCCACATACGTATCGGGGCCATAAAGTGCTCCCAAATACATATTGAGCAGCGCCTTGCACTGATCCATACGCAATTCGCCCGTAGGCAAAGAGAACAGTCGGCTATCGTGTTGATGAGCATCAGCATAGCCTGTAGATGTGACAACAAACACAGCATTATCTATCCCTACGGATTTGTCTACTGCTTTAATCAAAGAAGCGATGTTACGATCGAGACGACAATAAATATCTTGCAGTTCTACAGGACGTTCCCAAGCTGAAGCATGCTCAAAATTACCAGCGTAATAACCTATACAAAGCATATCAGTCACATCATTCCGTCCCATCAAGCTTCCATTAATGCATGCTATCGCCATTTGAGTAATCTCCTCATTGATGCAAGCAGATGTTTTATAACGCTTCACAGCTCCCTCACTACGAAAAGTATGTTTAAAAGCCCTAGGAGTACCATCATAAGCAGAACTATCATACAACTTGACGGGAAAGTAAGGCTCCCAAGCCATCTCATCCCAGTCGAACGCGCTTCCCTTGCGACGATTAAATGGACGAGCCCAAGCAGGCATACCATCATAATATGCAGAAGTAGCCCACTGGGCATGATCATCACTAAGCCAAAGAACCGAGTTCGGAGAATGTCCTCCCGCCAACACAGCCATATCACGCTCGGGAGCAATTGATACTACATAGGAATTACCGTTGGTAGCCAATTTCAACTCATCAGAAAGTGTGGTGACAAGCAATCTTGAGGGTGATGCGGTCTCAAACGTATTGATACCAGCTTGAGAAGCATCGTCAACCGCAGAGAGGACTCGCAAGCTTTTGCGCTCCAGAAAACGATTTCCCACAACACCATGATAATAGGGGGTAGTACCACAATATATAGAGGCTACAGCGGATGAGCGATCAGGAGAAGCATGTGAATAATAACCATTACTATACACCCGTCCCTCCTTCAGCAATGTCTTCAGACCGTCCTCCCCATACAGATGCATATACTTCTCCATATAGTCGGCTCGCAGCTGATCTACCATGATGTTCACAACTATCTTAGGCACTCCTCCATTGCTATCCTTAGCCATAGCAGCAGTAGAAACGCTCATTAACATCACCAAACAAACACTGCGCACTATCATGCTACGCGATTTGCTTTTCTCGACAAGACGCGCAGCTAAACGACGCTTTAAGTAAGGATATATCCATAGATTATGCAATACGCGCAACAAGAGCGATGCAACGAACACCCATGCTGCTAGTTGTATATACTGCCCCAGAAGCAATGCCACAACCACAAAAACAACCAACATAAATGCCATGACATAATTAACTACTAAAGAACTTCGTTTGCGTATGCTACGCACAATAAGTGGAATAAAAAGCAACGGCAAGGGATTTAAATAAATCACATGCACATTGCTACCTACCGTAGGATGCTCTGAGAAGAAAAAGAGAAAGGCCACAATACATCCCATCAATCCTTGCAAGGTAAAAAGCAGCACATCGAACCACCATTGACGACGTTCCAAGAAGACCTCAAGCGTACATATCACTGCCACAAATAACAGAAAGAGTACCATAGCTTCCACCGGTGTGAGTGGGAATCTCCATACCACATCTTGCGGCTCAGTCGGTTCCACCAATCGTTCTTCCAACACATAGGGATAGCTACCACCTTGTTCTACAAGCATCGTCTTTGCCGTATAGTCTTTCAAGTACTCGGGAGCAAACATCTGTCGGCGCACCTCAATAGGATGGTCAGCCTCTACTCCTAACAAATAATCAATTCCAAACTGTAGCCAAGGATAATTTACTGTATATTGATGGAGGATATCACGATACGAGACTGTAGTTCTGTCTTTTTGCGAAAAGTCTGCCATAGAAATCATCAAAGCTTCCTCTACCTTATCACGCGCCTTAGTGCTGCAGTTGTTATACAAGAAATTATAGCGGTACACCCGATTCTCGGGACGTAGGTTCTTGTTCAGCAAGTCCACTAGATTCATCTTTTCTTTTTCGCTGAGATTGAGCTTCTGTAACGTCACCGATGAGCCTCGCTCGGTATACTCCCGTTCAAAAATAGGATAGTTTACCATTCCTACAAGATAATCTGTGTCACCTTTAATGAACTTCCAAACGAAATTGGGGGCATCGAAAACAAACAAGCCATAATTGACCGCAACATCTACTCCCTGTGACGGAATCTCGATACGCAATGCTGTATGTCCATACACTGCATACACCTCGGTGCCAGGCGAGCAAGTTACCAAGCTAACACAGATAGAATCATTGGTATCGCGCACTAATGCCGAGTCCACTGACATTGGCATGGCCCATGCCGACAAACTACACCACAAGATCAATAGTATCAAAAGCTTCTTCATCTTCGTTAAATCATTTTTTATAAAAGCGCAAAATTAGCACAAAAAAACGGTTTTATAAAATAATCACAATGAATTGCCTTTAAGTTTTTTTATACTCTCCTGTAACCACAATGAATACCCTGAATAAATTTCTTTTACCCAGGAGCGCAAGTAAACAGACATTGACTTCGCTAAATCGAAAATTTGCACTATTTTTGCAGAGTTTTTGCAAACACATAGCAAAACGACTGAAAGAATTTAAAAAAACGACAATTATAAAACATGGGAAAAATCATTCTTACAGGTGACCGTCCTACGGGTCGCCTTCATCTGGGACATTTCGTAGGGTCGCTACGCCGTCGCGTAGAGTTGCAGAATTCGGGACTCTTTGAAAAGATATTCATCATGATTGCCGATGCTCAAGCACTCACCGACAATGCCGACAACCCCGAGAAGATACGCCAAAACATCATCGAGGTTGCTCTCGACTATTTAGCATGCGGCATTGACCCCACGAAGAGCACCATCTTTATTCAGTCGCAAGTTGCCGAGTTGTGCGAATTGGCATTTTATTATATGAACCTTGTCACCGTAAGCCGCCTGCAACGTAACCCGACAGTAAAGACTGAGATTCAGATGCGCAACTTCGAGACCAGTATTCCCGTAGGTTTCTTTACCTATCCCATCAGTCAGGCTTCGGATATCACAGCCTTCCGTGCCACTACCGTACCAGCCGGAGAGGACCAACAGCCTATGATCGAACAAGCTCGCGAAATTGCACGCCGCTTCAATGGCATCTATGGCGAAGGAACCCTAGTAGAACCCGAGATTTTACTGCCCGACAATGCTGCTTGCATGCGCCTGCCTGGAACCGACGGCAAAGCCAAGATGTCAAAGAGCCTGGGCAACTGCATCTACCTTTCCGACTCTTCCGAAGAAGTACGAAAACGCGTAATGAGCATGTATACTGACCCAGACCATGTGCGCGTTGAAAATCCGGGAAAGATAGAGGGAAACACGGTGTTCACCTATCTCGATGCCTTCTGTCAACCCGAGCATTTTGCTAAATACTGGCCCGACTACACCAACTTAGACGAGCTGAAAGCCCACTACATGCGTGGTGGATTAGGCGATGTGAAGGTAAAGAAATTCCTTTATGCTATTCTCGAGGAATTGCTCACCCCCATCCGTGAGCGCCGCAAAGAATGGGAGAAGGATATCCCCGC
>JAEIGA010014208.1_pt1 | contig 12114 bp, 10 predicted proteins | sample 9270691 | NCBI WGS metagenome assembly JAEIGA01 (sample SAMN17057246, study PRJNA624740) | gut metagenome | biome: biome; isolation source: fecal sample | host: Bos grunniens | place: China: Xizang | collected 2019
AAGAGATGAATCATTTTTATACAACATCGCCTAGGAGGTGGAATTACAAATGGTAAATGCAAGTACAATATTCAATATTGAAGATTACGGCGCGGTTGCGGATGGTAAGACGGATTGCACTGAATTTATTCAAAAAGCGATTGATGATGCGGCAACATGCGAAGGGGTTGTATTTGTTCCATCTGGAAAGTTTTTATGCGGCAAAATTCAATTAAGAGAACATATGACATTACAAGGCAACGCTGCTTGGTCGTATAGAAGAGATGGGGGCTCGACTCTTGTTCTTTGTAGGGATGACGTGGATTGTATGATTGATATTACAGGCGCATATGGATGTTCCATTTTATCGCTCTGTATCAATGGCAACAATGTGGGCAAAGGGATCCATGGTCTGCAAATTGATTGGGGGGAAAAGAATCCTTGGATTGAAGAAGATACCCCTAGAATTGACGGTTGTAAAATCAGTCACTTTACGGGTGATGGTATTTATTTGAATCATGTTTGGTGTTTTTCCTTGCGACATAATATGATAAGCGATAACGAAGGGAATGGCTTATATATCAAAGGCTGGGACGGCTTTATCTTGGATAATTGGTTCTCAGGTAATAGACAATACGGGATATATAGTGACGAGGAAATGAGTTCCATAACTATTACATCAAACCGTGTAGAGTGGAATTTCCTTGCGGGTTTTAAGTTCCTAAATCCAATCAATGTTAATGTCACGGGAAATTATTTCGATGCATCGGGCGGACCTGCATTAGATATGGATAATCCCAAAGGGAAACGCGCAATAAACGTTACAATGACGGGGAACATTTTCCATAGAAGTGGTATGCCTAAGTTAAGAGGCGATAGGGAAGCGTGCTCTTGTCACGTTGTTATGACGAGATGTATGAGTTGCGTCTTGACAAGCAACGTATTCTATTATGGTATTGACGATAATGGAAACAGTTCAATGCTTTGCCCGCAAACAGGTATTATGTTAAAAAAATTGAAAAATTGTGTTATTACGAATAATACAATGATGAATTGTTCCACTGAAACTGTCTGTGTGGATAGCGGGGAACATGAAGGTAAAAATACGATTGAAATTTATGGTACGGCTCAGGACCATTTGGATGAGTTTTGGTATCCGTTTTTTGAAGATTAAACTTTGGAGGTAAAATATATGCAAGTTATAGCTATTATTGGTTGTGGTAGAATCGCAAAAAATGCGCATTTGCCCGCGTTAACGAAGATGGAGGACGTAAGAATTAAATACGCATGCGACGTTTTGATTGACAAGGCGAATGCTCTGAAAGAATTGTATCCGAGTATAGAAAACACGACGTCGGATTATAACGTAGTATTGAATGATAAAGAGGTGGATGCTGTATTTATTTTGACACCGAATTATGAACACTACACATTGACGATGGCGGCTTTGAAGGCAGGTAAGCATGTATTCTGCGAAAAACCTATTACTGTCGATTATGAAAAATCTGTGTTGATGGCAGAAGAAGCGAAAAAGCAAAATAAAATTTTGAATATCGGTGTATGTAATCGTTATCATAAATCTGTTGAAACGCTGGAAGCAATGAATAGAAACGGTGATTTTGGTAACATCTATCACGTATATTGCTCGTTTAGGGGTATCAGAGCAATCCCTGGTTTGGGCGGTGCGTTCACGACGAAAGAAAAATCGGGGGGCGGCGTATTGATTGACTGGGGTGTTCACTTCCTTGATTTGATTCTTTATATTCTTGGTGGTGCAAAATTGCAAACGGTTACCTGCGATGCGTATTCGGAAATTGCAAAAGATATGAAGTCTTACAAATATACGGGTATGTGGGCAGAAGAAACTGCGAATATTGAAAACGGAACCAACGACGTTGAAGACTTTATTTCTGGTCATATTAGAACGAATAAAGCGAGCATTTCCTTCAATGGGGCTTGGGCGCAAAACATCAACAAAGACGAGTTGTTCATTGATTTCATGGGCGATAAGGGCGGCGCAAGACTTACATACGGCGGTCAGTTTGAATTTTTCAATGGCGCAGACCTGTCTGTATCTATGAGTGATGCGGATATTCCTGATATGTATGCGTGTGAAGACAGAGCGTTTTTTGAATCTTGTGCAAGCGGTGTGAAGGATAAAAACAACATCGAGAATATTTTGGAAAGCGCAAAATTGCTTGACGCGTTGTACGAATCGGCGAAGAAAAAAGAGGAGTTGAAATTCTAATGTATACGATTGGATTTGTTGATTACTATATAAATGAATGGCACGCAAATAATTATCCCGCGTGGATTGAAACTGCTTGCAAAGAATTGGGCGTAGAATTTCAGGTGAAATACGCGTACAGCGAATTGGACATTGATCCTGAAAACGGATATTCTTCGGATGTGTGGTGCAAGGAAAGAAATATTGTTAGATGTGCATCGATTGAAGAACTTTGTGAAAAGAGCGATTATATTGTTATTCTTTCCCCGTCCAACCCTGAGAAACATTTGGAATATGCTCAGAAAGTATTCCCCTTTGGAAAACGTACATACATCGATAAAACGTTTGCTCCTGATTATAATACAGCGAAAGCAATATTCGAGTTGGCAAAGAAGTACAACGTAAAATTCTTCTCGACTTCCGCATTGCGTTATGCTTCGGAAATTGAAAAGTATAAAGGTGATGCGAAAGGCATTTTCACTACTGGTACGGGAAGAACGATTGAGGAATACATGATACACCAAGTAGAGATGGTTGTAAAATGTATGGGTATTGGCGCAGCGCAAGTAAAAGCAACGAGTACGAATGATCAATACTTGATTAACTTGAAGTATAAGGACGGCAGACAAGCATCAATGTTCTACGTAGCATACGGCGACGTTCCATTTACCGCTACTGTTGCAGATGCTTCGGGTAAATCTACTTATTGCAATGTACAATCTGACTTTTTCTCGTATTTAATCAAAGATATCGTTTCCTTCTTTATGAACGGCGAAGAGCCTTTTGATTCGCTGGAAACGTTGGAAGCAATGAAGATTATTGAAAAAATTAATGAAGCTATAAAGAATTTGGAACAATGGATAGAAATTTAAGAATTGGTATTATCGGTTGCGGACGGATTGCCGTAATGCATTTAGTTTCGCTTACGTTAATCCCCGAAACGGATATCGTCGCATGTTGTGACATCAAAAAAGACCGTGCGGAAGAAGCCGCGGAAAAGTACGGTGCTAAAGCATATACTTCTTATGAAGAGATGTTCGAGAAAGAGCAGTTGGATGCCGTACATATTTGTTTACCGCATTATTTGCATTCAAAGGTCGCTTGTTATGCGTTTGAAAAAGGAGTTCACGTTCTCACGGAAAAACCGATGGACGTGGATTTAGAAAGCGCAGAAGAAGCGGTAAAAACTGCAAAACAGAAAAACGTGTTATTCGGCGTTATTTTTCAATGCCGTTATAATAATGCTGCGCAACTTGTCAAAAATGCCGTTGATAGTGGAAAATTGGGTAAAATTATTTCGGCTCGTTCTACGCTTACTTGGACGCGTCCTGACGAATACTACGCTGAAAGCGATTGGAAAGGAACGTGGGACAAAGAAGGCGGCGGTGTAGTTATTGACCAGGCTATTCACTCTATCGACTTGGTGAATTGGCTTGTTAATAGCGACGTGGCGGGCGTTTCTTGCTCGATGGCAAACCGCGGGCATAAAATCGTTGATGTTGAAGATAGTGCAGAAGGGTTGATTACCTATAAAAACGGTGTAAAATACGGTTTTTATTGTATGAATAATTACGGTTGCGACGAGCCGATTGAAATTCGCTTATACTGCGAGAAGGGAAAAGTTGCTTTCGGGTATGACGACGCGTATATTGATTATGCAGACGGAACGCACGAAGAGGCGCACCAAGATGAAAATACGACGGAATATGAGGGCGGAAAAGATTATTGGGGATTCCAACACATTCGTCAAATTCGTCAATTCTATAATGCAGTATTAGGGAAGGAGCCGCTTGAAATCAGCGGTGAAGAAGCGTTGAAAACTCATCGCTTAATTATGGAAATTTATAAAATAGGCAAGGCAGGTATGCAATGAAGATAGGCGTTATTACAGATTGTTTTCAAAAAACACATGAAGAGGGAATAAAAAAAGCAGCTGAACTTGGTTTGGCTGGAGTTCAAATTTATGCGACTACGGGTGAGTTTTCACCTGCGTTGTCTGTTGAGCAAAAAGAAGCATATAAAACCTTATTGAAAGCAAATGGGTTGGTTGTATCTGCGCTTTGTGGCGATATGGGTGGTTATGGCTTTGAAATTGCGGAAGACAATCCGGATAGAGTAGAAAAAACGAAGCGTATTATTGATTTGGCTGTGGAGTTTGGAGCTAGCGTTGTTACGACGCATATTGGCGTTATTCCTGAGGATAAAGCGCATCCGAGATATAAGGTTATGTTGGATGCTTTGACGGAATGCGGTCTTTACGCAAAAGAACATGGTGTAACGATGGCCATTGAAACGGGTCCTGAAAAAGCGAGCACGCTCCTGGCGTTTCTGAATGATACGAAAGGTGGGGTGGGGGTAAATCTTGATCCTGCAAACTTTACGATGGTAACAAATCAAGATGCAGTAGAAGCGGTGTATTTGTTGAAGGATTATATTGTGCATACACATGCAAAAGACGGTATAATTTTAGATTTGAATCAAGACCCTACGGCGGTTTATCATGCTTTTGCGGTTGGTGGAGTTGAGGCTTTAAATGCTTGCGCAGGGTTCAAAGAGGTGCCTTTAGGACAAGGCGGAGTAGATTGGACATCCTACTTGAAAGCATTGCAGGATATTGGCTATCAAGGCTTTTTGACCATTGAAAGAGAGTGTGGTGATAATCCTACGGAAGACATTCGTCTTGCGGTTAACTTTTTACAAAAAGAATTAGTAGGAGAATAATTATGGAAAAGTTGTACGGTGATGGTATTCACGACGATTACGCGGCGATTCAAGAGCTTTTAGATTCGGGGATTTGCGAAGTGGTTTTGCCTGCCCCTGAAAAGAATTACTTGATTAGTAAAACGTTGAAAATTCACAGCAATCAATCGCTTATTTTGCCTAGGTTTGCAACCATTAAGTTGGCGGCTGGCGCTGATTGTACGATGATTGAAAATGATGATTTCTCCGCTTATTCCACCAATATTAAAATTGAGGGCGGGATATGGGATATGAATCATAATTTGCAATCCCCCAATCCTTATCACTTCAAAGATAAATCGGGGAAAACTTTCTACGACTATATCAAAGAAGATGAATATGATATTAAGACTGCTACGGTCTTTAGTACAAGGTATGTTGGGCATTGTATGCGTTTTTGCAGGGTGAAAAATTTCACTGCAACCAATTTGACGATAAAAAATCCCGTTGTGTACGGCGTACAGGTTGCGTACATGGAAGATTTCTCATTTATCAATATTCAGTTTGATTATACGGAAGGCAGTCCCAAGCTTTGGAATATGGACGGGATTCACGTTGAAGGGCATTGCAAAAACGGGTATTTGCATAACTTAAAAGGCGCGTGTCATGATGATTTGGTCGCTATAACTGCGGATGACTTTTTATATGGACCGATTGAAAATATTTGTGTTGATGGCATTTATGCAGAACATGCACATAGTGCGGTTCGTCTTTTGTCGCATGGCCTTTTGGTGAAAAATATCCATATTAGCAACGTATATGGATCGTATTACGTGTACTGCATTGGTTTAACGAAGTACTACGGCGGCGAAGAGGAACGAGGCTGTATGCAGAATATCGTCATTGATAATGTTTTTACGGCAGGGTCGAAGGGTACTGTTGATGTAAAAGGTGGAGATTGTCCTATTATATGGGTGCAAAACGGAGTGGACGTTGATAACTTAAGTTTGACCAATGTCTTCAGAAATGAAGAGACGCTTACAACGCCTTTTATACAAATCGATGAGCGTGCAACGGTGAAGAATCTTGTCTTAAATAATATAACGCAACGTAATTACACGGGCAAGGAAGTACCGTCCTTGGTGATTGAAGGTAAAGTTGATAATTTCGTTAAAAATAACATTTTAGAAGATCTGTAAAAGATAGGTAGGCAGTAGAGAATTATGAAAATTAGATTGCAAGAGTGGCAATTAAGAGTTGAAAACGAGGATGTACAAATTCCCGCAGTGGTGCCAGGTGATATTACCAATGATTTATACAAGGCAGGTATTATTGACGATCCGTTTTTTGGATTAAACCATTTGGCTTTACGTGAGTGGTTGGATAAAGATTATATATATTTCACGGAATTCAATGTGGATAAAATGCCGACGGATAAAGAAGATACGTTTATCGCATTTGACGGGATAGACTTGTTTGCGGATATTTACTTGAACGGACAGTTGCTTGGCAAAACGGACAATATGTTCAAAAAGTACGTTTATGATATCAGCGATAAGATTTGCGTTGGTAAAAACGTGGTAGAAGTACATATGCATTCCACGACCAAATACATGGAAACTTTGGATACGAAAGATTATTTTGCAGTGTTCAATATTCCCCGTATTTTACTTCGTAAAGAACAATGTTGTTTTGGGTGGGACTGGTCGCCGAACATTCCTGGCTACGGAATTTGGCAGGATGTTACGGTATATACCGAGAGTAAAGCTAAAATTGTAGACGTCTACTATATTGCAAATGCAGAAGGTGAAGCTACGTTTTTTGTAGATATCAATTACTCAGTTCGTTCGTATTATGATAACGATGGTAATTTCATCGAAGTCAAAAAGGAACATGAAGACTATATCCGCGTATCCTTGACAAAAAATCCAGGCGATGATTTTACAGATGCACTTGTTGCGCAAGTTCCTGTCAGTGGACATAAGAGCTTTGTGGCGATAACTCGCAAGGATGCACAGCTGTGGTGGCCGATTGGTTATGGTGAACATCCTTTGTATGCTTATAAAGTAGAACTTGTTCGTGATGGGGAAGTGATTTCCGCAAAAGCAGGCAAGTTGGGCTATCGTGACGTTGCGTTAGAACAGCGTCCGTTGGATACCGAGCTTTTGAGTTATCAATTAAAAGTCAACGGTATACCCGTGTATATGAAAGGCTCTAACTGGGTTCCCGTGGATTGTTTTACGGGTTGCGTAACCACGGAAAAATATAAAAGGTTGATTCAACAAGCCGTAGATGCTAATGTCAATGTTTTGCGTGTGTGGGGCGGCGGTATCTATGAAAAGGACACCTTCTACGATTTGTGTGATGAGATGGGCGTAATGGTATGGCAAGACTTAATGTTTGCGTGCGCAGATATCCCCGAAGACGATGAAACGTTTGTAAAGAATGCAAGCGAAGAAATCGAATATCAGGTAAAGCGCTTGCGTAACCATCCCTCGCTTGTATATTGGTGTGGTGGCAACGAAAAGACGGGTTCTACGGGCGCAAAAATTGTTCGAGGCGATTGGTTTGTGAACGTGATTTTGCGCGGTATTGTCGGCAATTTTGACAGCTCGCGTCCTTTTGCAAAGCAAAGTCCTTGTTCGCTTACTGACGTAGCGAATGATATGAGTTCCGGTGAAACGCATAAAAACTCTTTCGAGTTGACGATTAAAGACGGTTTTGCGAAGTATAGAAAGAACGTATCGCAAAATACTGTGCCTTTTATTTCCGAATCGGCGTTGATGGGGCCGCATAGCCGTCAAACTTTTGAGAAAATTTTCCCCGAAGATAAGCTTTGGCCGATTAACGAGTATTGGGAAGATCGTTTGATGGAAAATCCGTACGCAGCCATTAAATTGCCATTTGCAAATTTGGAATATAAGTTTGCTAAAGAATTGTATGGCGAACCGAAGAACTTGGATGATTTTATTGCAAAAGGCATGTTGATGCACGCGCAGGTATTGAAATGTGAAGGCGAGTACCAGCGCGCAGGAAAAGGTAAGACCTCGGGCTTCTTAAATTGGATGTATTCGGAAATTTGGCCGTCGGGTACTTGGGCTGTCATTGACTATTACACCGAACCTAAAGAAGTATATTATCAAATGAAAAAATCCTTTGCACCCATTTTGATGTCTTTCTTCTACCGTAAGGATGGTAAGACGGTATTGTTTGGTGTAAATGATACTACATGTGACAAGGAAGTCTCCTTTGAATATGGGCAAAAAACGATTGATGGAAGCGTTCTTTGGTCGGAAAAGGGGAATATAATTCTTGCGACGGCGGGGGCGTTTAAGCTTGACCTGGAAAAGAATATTGAGCAAGAGAATACGTATTTGTACGTTACGTATTGCGTAGACGGCGAAAAAACGACGACGTTGTATTCTTGGGATTTCTGGTCGAGTGCAAGATTTAAGAGCGATTATACGGTGAAAATCGAGCAAAAAGATGAGAATACCATTGCTGTTACAATTAAAGCGAACGCATTTGCGAAATCGGTATTCATCAATATGCCCGATAATTATAAATGCACCTATTCGGATAACTATATCGACCTTGAAGGGGGCGAAGAAAAGACGGTGATGATTACTTGTCCTGATGCAATTTTGGCAAGTGACGTTCGTGTTTCAGATTTGGTTTCGGAGAAATAATGGATAATTATAAAAACTGTAAATTGAATAATATTTACTTTCGGGAAAGCCAGGATGGGATAGAGTGTACAATTAACCAAACAGGGGTTTGTGCAACCTATCCGCTGAAGCCCGCAGTGTTTGAACCGAAAGCAAAAGCGCTTTTAATGGATTTGGATGGTACTACGGTGCAATCGGAAGAGTTTTGGATTTACCTGATTGAAAAAACGGTTAAGACATTGTTGAAAGACGAGAAATTCTCTTTCGTGGAAGAGGATATTCCTTATGTCTCTGGGTTTAGCACGATTGAGCATTTGACGTATGCAATGAAGAAATATCATGTGGCTTGTGATATTGCGACAGCAAATGCTGCTTACCATGCAATTGCAGAGCATGAATTAAAGGAAATTTTGGAAAGTCGCGGTAATGTGTCCGCCTTTAAGCCACGCGAAAATTTGAAAGAATTCTTAACAGCAGTCAAGGTCAACGGAATAAAAATCGGTTTGGTGACAAGCGGTTTGGATTATAAGGCTATTCCCGAAATTGTATCGACGTTTCGTGTCTTAAATATGGGCGATCCATTGGATTTTTACGATGCGATTATTACGGGTGGTAAGCGCAAGATTGCGGGCGATTACGGAACGCTTGGCGAATTGTCTGTAAAACCGCACCCTTGGGTATATGCGGAAATTGGCATGGCACTCGCAGGTGAAAATAAGCAGAATGTTATTACGTTGGAAGATTCCTCGTCAGGTGTGCTTTCTTCAAGATTGGCAGGGTATGGTGTAATCGGTTTGTCGGATGGTAATATAATTCAAAGCGGGTTGGAGTCTTTTTGTGTTAAAATGACAGATCGTTTGGATGAAGTGTTAAAGACGATATTGGGTGCTTGGTGAATTTTTTGAGGATAACAAAGATAGGTGTATGGATATACGCGAGATAGATGAAAATTTTAATACTACGTTTCAATGCCCGCAAGATGTAGAATGGTTTTCCGTTCGAGAAAAGCCGTTTTCTATTCACGGGATTGCTTATTCTGAGGAAGAGGGGTTGTATCGTCGTTTGCCTAAAGACATAGCGGATGCCACGAATGATGGGGTTTCACATTTGGCTAAACATACGGCAGGTGGCAGGGTGCGCTTTGCAACCAATTCTCCTTACATCATTGTAAGAGTGGAAGAACCCTTTGAATCTCCTTTTTCACACATGACCATTGCGGGAAAGTGTGGCGTTTCCCTGTTTACGAATGATAAGTTTGCAGGGACGATAATGCCGTCTTATGAACAAATCTCAAAAGCGGATAGCGCTTTGGGCAGAAATGGGGAAATTATATTTGACGGCATTAAATATCCAGATGAAAAAGGGAACGTTTATCAAACGGAAATATTCTTACCCTTATATAGTGCAGTAAATAATATCTATGTTGGATTGCAAAAAGGAAGTGTATTGCAAGAATCCAAGCCATATAAGCATACGTCGCCCGTGCTTTTTTATGGTTCGTCCATTACGCAAGGTGGTTGCGCAAGTAAACCTGGCGATGATTATGTGAATAGGCTTTGCCGTATGTTAAATACCGAAATTCTAAATCTTGGTTTTTCAGGTAGTGCATTGGCAGAAAAAGCAATGGCGGATTACATTGCGGGGCAAAATCCCTCTGTTTTCGTCTTGGATTATGATCATAATGCACCTAACGCAGAATATTTGCAGAAGACACATTTCGCGTTGTATGAAACAGTAAGAAGGGCACATCCTACCAAACCAATTATTTTGATGACAATGCCCACGATTGAGGGATATGAGGAGAAAACTTGGCATAAAGCTCGTCGTGAAGAAATATTGAAAAGTTTCACAAAGGCAAAATCGCAAGGGGATGAAAACGTATACTTGGTAGATTGCTATGGTTGCTTTGGTTCAATGGAAGGTGGTGAGTGTGGAACGGTAGATGACTGCCATCCTAATTCCCTTGGATTTTTACGCATGGCAGAACGGATGTATCCGATTTTAGATAAGTTATTGAATGGAGAAGAGTAATGCCTTACTTCTATTTGGTTGCATCCGTATTTATGAGTGCATCTTCAAGTGTGTTCGGGAAGATATTTAATAAGAAAAACGACACGAAAAAAGATTCTACAATTTTTTATAATTTCCTGCTTATGATAAGCGTGTTTATCGGTTGGGGGATATTGTATATCATTGATTTTTCGTTTGATGTAAATGTTTTGTGGTATTCTGTATTATTTGCCATTTGTTATACAGCGTGTAACTTGGGGATTATCAATGCCTTAAAATATGGGCCTGCAATGTTGACGTCACTCTTTATCGGACTCTCTTTGCTTTTAACAACGATTTGGGGTTTTCTTTTTTGGGATGCGAAAATTACAGCTCCTGTTGTGATAGGGTTAGTTTTAGTTGTTTGCGCTATTGTGCTTTGCCTATACACCAAAGGAAAGGAAGAAAAATCGGTTTCCTTGAGGTGGTTGTTTTACGTCGCGCTTGCATTTTTTGGGAATGCTGGCTGTTCTATTGTTCAACGCACACAACAAGTGCAATACGATGGCAAACATGGGAATATGTTAATGTTGTTTGCAATGGGATTTTGCACATTAGCATACTTGATAATTTACTTAAGAAGCAATAAAGAAGATACGACTACAATGATCAAAACATCTTGGTGGATGCCGGTATGCGCGGGAATATGTAATTTGATTTTGAACGTTTTCGTTATGTTGATGGCGGTGACGGATTTGTCGCCAAGCTTGATTTACCCTGTAATAGGTGTTGGTGGACTTGCTGTTGTAACAATATTTTCATTGCTTGTATTTAAGGAAAAAATGCGCTGGTGGCAATGGCTTGGCGTGGCTGTTGGTATGGTTGCTGTTCTATTGTTATCGATATAATGTAGATGCTTGGTAAAATTAAAATGAATATCCTTGTATTATAGGATATCTAATAGGAATGATTAAGAGGGAAAAGATTTGAAAAGAGTGGTAGCTAAATGGTAGCCTAAATCGGCAAGAAACACTGAAAGTCTTTAAAATAAAGAACTGTACAAGGCGGAAGTATTTCGAATTCGTCTTTGCAAAAAAATAAAATTCATTTTGGGACAGAATTGGGACAGTAACCGCTGAAAGCCTTTATTTTAAAGGCTTTCAGCGGTTTGCCGTATGGGTTCGAGTCCCGTACGGGATAAGGTGAGGATTTTACTCTTAGAATACTAAAAAAAATGTATAAAATAAAAGAAAAATTTGCTTGGGGCATAGTTGGGGCACAGTCGTGAATCCCTTTAAAGTAAAGGGCTGTAGAAGGCGGAAGTGCTTCGAATCCACCTCTTCGTATAATATGAAATATTAGAGGCACAAAAGCAATACTTTTTGATAAGGAGAAATAAAATTGCGGTGGATAAAAGACCGCGCGGAGCTGCGTATAAAACACAATTTAACATAGTAAATCGAATAAAAATGAAAAACATCTATTTGGAACAAAAATCTTAATAGATGTTTTATTTTTATGTTCAATAAATAAATTGCCTAAATATAAGCAATTATCTTGACAAAAGCGATG
>JAEIGA010014209.1_pt1 | contig 12114 bp, 12 predicted proteins | sample 9270691 | NCBI WGS metagenome assembly JAEIGA01 (sample SAMN17057246, study PRJNA624740) | gut metagenome | biome: biome; isolation source: fecal sample | host: Bos grunniens | place: China: Xizang | collected 2019
TGATGGTGCAATTGAATCCGCATCGCATTTATTCTGTAGCAAACAAAACGAAGTCCGCCATAAAGAAAGCGAAAATCGAGCGCAAGATATTTAAGTTCCATTATTTGTGCTTGATTTACTCCGAAGCGTTCGTTTTCTTTGGCGGACAAGTCTTATGTTTGCAAGGAATTAATGCAAGCGGGAGCGGGGAGTGAAGAGGGGGCGGCGGAGAGTGCCCTTTCCGGTTTTGGTTCTTTCACCGGAAAGAACAATAAGTTTTGGTTCTTTTGCAAAAGATTAATTATATTGAGATCCTTCGACTTCGGCTTCGCCTACGCTCAGGATGACATAATTATTAACAAGTACATCTTTAAAACCTCCGATAATATTAATAGTGATGCACACTACTGTGGTGAATTAATTTCGGCATAGGGTTTTTGGCGTTAAGAAAACATTAGTAATTTTAAAAAATATCGAAAACGGCACTTGCATACAATCAGTTCCGTTACAGCAAGTGTCGTTTAGTGAGGACAAGCGACGAAAATCGTCGCCTCCGCAACGTTCGATTAAATTTTTTAAAATTACGCTTTGTTTTTAGTCAAAAATCCTCGCGGGAGCCGGGAGTGGAGAGGGCACGGCGGAGAGTGCCCTTTCCGGTTTTGGTTCTTTCACCGGAAAGAACAAGTAGTTTTTCTAAAAAGAAAAGGCAAGCCTAAGCTCGCCTCAAAATTACTTGCTTTGTTTAATTGCCGCAGTAACTGCATTTCTCATAAGAGTTGCTATGGTCATGGGGCCTACACCACCGGGAACGGGAGTAATGGCACCTGCCACGGTGCAAGCGGAGTCGAAGTCCACGTCACCGCAAAGCTTGCCGTTTTCGTCTCTGTCCATACCAACATCTATTACAACAGCACCTTCCTTAATGTAGGAAGCATCCACCATCTTGGCTCTACCTACTGCTACTACAAGTACATCTGCTCTCTTGCAGACTTCTTTAAGGTCTTTTGTTCTGGAGTGACAGATAGTAACTGTGGCATTTTTGTGGAGAAGGAGCATTGCCTGGGGCTTACCTACGATGTTGCTTCTGCCTATTACCACACATTCCTTACCGGTGAGGTCTATGCCGGATTCTTCAATTAAATCCATAACTCCTGCAGGTGTGCAAGGGAGGAAGTCGAAGTCGCCAATCATAATCTTACCAACATTTACAGGGTGGAAAGCATCCACATCCTTTTTGGGGTCAATGGCATAGAGAATAGTTTCTTCGTTGATGTGCTTGGGGAGAGGAAGCTGGCAGAGTATGCCGTGGATATCCTTTCTTTCGTTAAGCTCCTTTACAAGGTTGAGAAGCTCTTCCTGAGTGGTTTCTTCGGGAAGTGCATACTTTTCGGAACGGATTCCTATGTATTCGCAAGCCTTTTCCTTATTGGCAACATACACCTTGGATGCGCTGTCGTTACCTACTATAATAACTGCAAGTCCGGGGTCTATGCCTTTTTCCTTAAGAGCTACTACCTGCTCCTTAAGTTCGTCTTTTACCCTTTGGGACACTTTTTTTCCGTCTAAAATCTGATACATTTTTTCTTTCTCCTTTATATTGTGATTTATTATTAACTCTTTCTGTTCTCAAAGGCCGTACAAGGCAATCCTTGTCGTAGCCTATGAGGTCTTCTCTGCCCGCTTTTTTTAGGGCTTTTATTACCAGAGGAATGTTGTCAGGCACTTTAAACTGCAACAGTGCCCTTTGCATACGCTTTTCCTCGGGGTCCTTAGGTACATATACCTCCTCCATGGTAAAGGGATCAAGCCCGGTGTAAAACATACAAGTAGATATGGTAAAGGGTGTGGGATAGAAATCCTGCACCTGCTCCGGGTGGAGGTTGTGCTTCTTTATATACAGTGCCAGCTCTATGGCATCGTGAAGAGTGGAGCCCGGGTGGCTTGACATAAGATATGGCACAAGGAACTGCTTTTTGCCAATCTTCTGATTTATGCTGTAGAACTTGTCGCTGAACCTGTCGTAAACATTTTTGCCGGGTTTGCCCATGTATCGAAGAACATTGTCGGATATATGCTCCGGAGCAACTTTAAGCTGACCGGACACATGATGCTCGCAAAGCTCCTTGAAGAAGGTATCGTCTTTGTCAGCTATGAGATAGTCGTAGCGGATTCCTGAACGGACAAAAACCTTCTTTATGCCGGGGATGGCACGAAGCTTTCGAAGCAGCTCCAGATATTTTTTGTGAGTAACCTTCAGGTTGGCACAAGGCTTGGGATAAAGACAACGCTTGTTTTTACAGGTGCCTTTTTCCATCTGCTTGTCACAACCGGGACCATAGAAATTGGCTGTGGGTCCTCCCACATCGTGGATATATCCTTTGAAATCGGGGTCCCATACCATCTTTTTGGCTTCGTTAAGCACGGATTTTTCGCTTCGGGACTGAACTATTCTTCCCTGGTGGAAGGTAAGAGCGCAGAAGTTGCACTGTCCGTAGCAACCTCGGTTATTTACTATACTGAATTTAACTTCTTCTATGGCAGGAACTCCCCCCGCTTCGTCATACATTGGGTGCCATGTGCGCATATACGGAAGTGCATACACGGCATCCAGCTCCTTGGTGTTTAAGGGCATCATGGGTTTGTTTTGTATAAGATATCTGTCGTAGTGCTTTTGCACCAAAGCTTTGGCAGTAAATGGATCCTGATTGTCGAACTGCACCTTGGTGGCTTCGGCATATTTTCTTTTGTCTTGCTGAACATCCTCGCAAGAGGGTATCTCTATGTAATCTCCTATGTTTTCCAGAGATTTTCGCACATAACAACAACCATCTACATTGGTGTCGGAAAGGTTCTTGCCTTCACGCAGTGCATCGGCAAGCTCCACTATTGCCTTTTCGCCCATACCATAGATAAGCACATTGGCGCGTGTGTCCAAAAGTATGGAACGGCGCACCTTGTTGTCCCAATAGTCATAGTGAGCAAAACGCCTTAAACTTGCCTCTATGCCGCCTATAATCATAGGAATACCGGGATAGGCTTCGCGGATTCTGTTGCAATACACTATGGTAGCTCTGTCGGGTCTTAAGCCCGCCTTACCTCCCGGGGAATAGGAATCCTCAGAGCGGGGCTTTTTGTTTACCGTATAATGATTTACCATAGAGTCAATATTTCCTGCCGCCACAAGAAAAGCATACTTAGGCTTTCCGAGTTTTTTGAATTCTTCGGCTGTTTTCCAGCTTGGCTGAGATATTATACCCACAGTGTAGCCATGGCTTTCCAGCACTCTGGAGATTATGGCGTGTCCAAAGCTGGGATGATCCACATAGGCATCGCCACACACATAGACAAAATCCAACTGTTCTATATTAAGTTTTTCCATGTCTTCCCTACATACGGGAAGAAAACCTTTGTTTGACATAAATAAATTCCTTATTTCATAAGCATCTCGTTGTACTGGTCTCTTGTTATAAGCACCTGTCTGGGGCGATTGCCGTCAAGACCGGATATAATTCCTCTTGCTTCCATCTGGTCAATGATGCTGCCTGCGCGGTTGTAGCCTATGCGGAAACGTCTCTGAAGGAGAGATGTGGATATCTGTCCGCTGTCCACAGCCATTTCGATTGCTTCGGGAAGAAGCTCGTCCGCATCACCGGGATCGTCACCATCGGGCTTGTACTCATCATCTTTTTCAAGCTGTTCTATTACTGTGGCATCGTACACCGCTTCGCAGTTTTCGGTAACTGCGGCAACAACGCCCTTTACATCGTCGTCGGACACAAAAGCACACTGCATTCTGGCAGGCTTGGTTTCGCCCACGGGCATATAGAGCATATCGCCCTTACCAACGAGCTTTTCTGCGCCACCCATGTCAAGAATTGTCATGGAGTCCTTGGCACTGGCAACCATGAAGGAAATACGGCTGGGTACGTTTGCCTTGATGTTACCTGTGATAAACTTAACAACAGGTCGCTGAGTAGCAATTACAAGGTGCATACCGGCGGCTCTGGCAAGCTGTGCTATACGGCAGACATAGTTTTCTACATCACCGGGAGCCACCATCATAAGGTCGGCAAACTCATCGATGATTATTACTATAGATGCCATTTTGTTTTCGGGTGTGCCCTCTTCTTCCATAAGAGCATTGTAGCCCTGGATGTTACGAACATTGTGCTTTTCAAAGGTGGAATAACGCTCGGTCATTTCCTGAACCGCCCAAGAAAGAGCGCCGGTTGCCTTTTTGGCATCCTTAACTACAGGAATGAGAAGATGAGGTATTCCGTTGTAGACACCAAGTTCAACCTGCTTGGGGTCAATCATTACAAGCTTTACTTCGCTGGGATCTGCCTTGTACATGAGGCTGACAATAAGGGTGTTTATGCACACCGACTTACCTGCACCGGTAGCACCGGCAATGAGAAGGTGAGGCATCTTGGCAAGGTCCATGATGACGGGAGCACCGCTTATATCTTTACCCAAAGCTACTGCAAGCTTTGATTTGTGATTTTTGAATTCTTCAGAGTCTATAACTTCGCGAAGGGTTACTTTGCTGGGGTTTGCATTGGCAATTTCTATACCAATTGTAGATTTTCCGGGGACGGGAGCAATCATTACACCGCCCTTTGCCGCAAGCTTTAAGGCAATATCCTTGGAAAGGCTTGTAATCTGATTTACCTTTACACCTGCCGCGGGCTTAACCTCGTAGCGGGTTACTGTGGGACCACAGCTTATTTCCACAACCTGAGCATCTACATGGAAGCTCTTTAAGGTTTCCACAAGCTTATTGGCATTTTCTCTGAGCTCTTTGCTCATATCGCCGTTGGCACCGGGAGCATCGGGAGCTTCAAGTAAATCCAATGAAGGATAGTTATACACCATAACCTCTTCGCTTTCGGCAATTTCGTTTTCTATCTCGTCCTGAATACTCTGTTTTTCGTCTTCGGACATTACAATCTTTTCGGTAGTTTCTTCGGAAGACTTGTCATTATATATATTAATTTCCGGTTCTTCGTCATACATCTCCTCAAGCTCTTCGGGAGTCCAGTATTCTTTTTCCGGTGGAGGCTCGGGATAAAGAATGGCATCATCTTCAACCACGGGTGCAGGTTTTGCCTTGCGCTTGGGTTTAGTTGTTTCTTCTTCTCCGTCAATGTCGTCTGCTTCCTCTTTGGCAGATGTAAAGAGACGTCTGATACCTCTGTACATAGCCCCTACCATTGCAGTGAAGGACACGTTGAACACTACGACAAGAAGTATTGCAAGTATTGCAAAAAGAACTATGCTTGTACAAAGTCTTTGCATAAGGCTAATGAGAGGCGAACCGATAGCAGCACCTATAAGACCACCACTTAATATATGCTCGGCGCTGTAGGAATATATTTGGTCGAAGCTTGTGTCGTGAGAAAACAGCACGTGGCTGAGGGCAATTACATCTATAAGAGCCACCGAGAGCATAATGTATGTACGCTTTTTGTCCATAGCCTTGGAGGCAAAGAAATGTATAACCATTGCCACAACCATTACAGGTATGATATATGCGCCCACACCAAACACTCCGCGAAATACCCCAGACACAAAATTGCCCAGTTTTCCTGCAGAGCCCGTGTATACGCAGAGAAACAGTATTATGCTGAGAGCCGCAAGACATATTGCGGTTATCTCTAAGTTTTTATTGTTACTTTTGTTTCTTAGTTTGTCCGCCTTGGATTTGGACAACACTTTTTTTTGATTATTTTTCATTGATTTCACCTTTTACCAAGCTTGGATATAAGCTCTTTGTTATTTTTTGTTCGAATTACACTGTTAATTATGTTCTCTGCAACCTCCTGAGGATTGTTGCCCAGAGATTTGCGCACAGACCAGGCGGCTTCCTTCTCTTCGGCAGAGAGTATAAGCTCATCCTTTCGTGTGCCGGATTTGTATATATCTATTGCAGGAAATATCCTTCTTTCGCTAAGGCGTCTGTCCAGATGTACTTCCATGTTGCCGGTACCTTTGAATTCTTCAAATATAACATCATCCATTCTGCTTCCGGTTTCTATAAGAGCCGTGGCAAGTATGGTGAGGCTTCCGCCGTTTTCTATGTTGCGGGCGGCACCAAAAAACTTCTTTGGCTTATGAAGGGCACCGGGGTCGATGCCTCCGGAAAGTATTTTACCTGTGGACGGTATGGTAAGATTGTACGCCCTTGCAAGGCGGGTGATGCTGTCTAAAAGTATGACAACATCCTTGCCGTGCTCCACAAGTCGCATAGCCCTTTCCAAAACCATTTCCGCAACCTTAATGTGGTGCTCCGGAAGCTCGTCGAAGGTGGAATATATTACCTCGCCGTCTATGGAGCGCTTCATGTCCGTAACCTCCTCGGGTCTTTCGTCTACAAGGAGAACTATGAGATTTACCTCGGGGTTATTTTTGCTGATGCTGTTGGCAACACTTTTAAGCAGAGTGGTCTTACCTGTTTTGGGCGGAGCCACTATAATGCCTCTCTGACCCTTGCCTATGGGAGCAAGAAGGTCTATAATCCTTACTGCATAGTCTTCGGAGCCGTTTTCAAGTTTCAGTCTTTCGTTGGGATATATTGGCGTGAGATACTCAAAGGGTCTGCGCCTTAAGGTTTTGTCTATGGAATCTCCGTTTACGGACCTCACATATATAAGCGCGTCAAAACGCTCGCTCTCCCCTGCGGGACGTGCAATGCCGTAAATGTAATCTCCCGTTTTCAGATTGAAACGCCTTATCTGAGTGGGAGGAACGTATACATCATCCGGAGTGGTGAGATAGTTGTCACCTCTTAAAAATCCGAATCCGTCGGCGTGAATTTCCAGAATACCCTTTACCTCTGTGGTGTTATTTTCCTTGGGTGCATCCGCTTTATCTTTTGGAGCTTTCTCCTCCTTTGCCTCCGCCATGGGGGCAGGTGCATCTGTCTTGGCTTTTGCTATGGCTTCTTCCAGTTCGCTTTTTTTGAGCTTGGACACCGATTTGATACCAAGAGCCTTGGCTTGTTCTCTGAGAGAAGAAAGTGTAGAGATATTCCCGGTTTGAGACATAAAACATACTCCTTACAATTGAAATAAAAAAGTTTGAAGAAATTTAAAAATACTTATACATTATAATTATAACATAAAACTAAGATTAATTGTATGTATATTTTGCACTATATTCTATTATTTTTTTGTTTATTTTGCCGAAAACTATACTATAGCTTTTTATCCGGGGATATTATATAATGGTTAGAGTAAATGTTGATTTTTTCTGCGATTATAGATGAGGTATTTCCTATATGGCTAAAAAGAAACACGGTTTAATTAAAATAATGGCTATGTACATCAGAAAAACAGACAAGCACGACACCTTTGGACTTACCGCGGAAATGAGCTTCTATCTTCTTACTGCTATGTTTCCGTTTTGCATATTGCTGTTTGTAATAGCCACACAAATAAGTGACAGCATGAAGAATCTTCTTCTGAATGTCATTACCTATCTTCCCAGAGATATGGAAAATATGCTTACATCCATGCTCCTTAACTTCAAACAATCCCTGCCTATCATCATAACAGCGGCGGTATTTGGCATATGGTATCTGACCAGCGTTATAACCACCATTACCAAAGCCCTCAACCGATTTTACGAAGTGAAGGAAACAAGAGGATATTTCCGCATGAAGGGTATGTGCATGCTGTATGCACTGTTTATAGTTATTATCATCATAATGAGCTTTGCGCTGATTATATTTGGCGAAAAAACCCAGCTTTTCCTTGAATACACCAACTATCTTCCCTTCATCAGTCAGGAAGCCGTATGGCCTTATGTATGCTACTTTGTAACCATACTCACCATATTTTTCACCATACTTATAATGTTTAAAAACCTGCCAAACAAAAAGCTTTCTGCCAAGGCGGTTGCCGCGGGTGCTGCCCTTACAACCCTTGCATGGTGCATTGCTTCCTACGGATTTGCCTTCTATGTAAATTCCTTTGGCACATATCATGTAATCTATGGTTCTCTTACAAGTATCATTGTGCTTATTACTTGGGTTTATATAACCGCCTTCGTTATACTTTTCGGCGGTTCCATAAACGCATTCTGGTACAGATTGAGCCTTGCCAAGAAAATATCCAAGGCAAGAAAAGCCTCTCAGGAAGAGTCTATGTAGTAACTTTCAATAAAAAAAGTCGTTTCTTTACTTTTTAATTGAATTTTTTTACAATTTTATTAAAATATTTTCAAAAAAGACTTGCCAAACGCAGTTTTTTTTGATATAATATGCCTTGTGTTTATAACCGTGTATTTTTAAGGGAGGTTGTAAGCATCGCATTACAACCCATAAAGTATAGTATTTGATTGGATTATCAATAGGAGGTGCATATAAATGGCAAAGTGTGAAATCTGCGGTAAGGGTGTTGTTTTCGGCATTAAAGTCAGCCACTCCCACAGAAGAGCCAACAGAACTTGGAAGGCTAATGTAAGACCCGTTAGAACAGTTGTTAACGGTACATCTAAGAAGATGAACATTTGCACAAGCTGCTTAAGAACTTTAAAAGCAGGTAAGGCTATATAATTATCGTATTATAACAAATTATTAATCAAAATAAGGACACCGTTTTGGTGTCCTTATTTTATTTTTGCCCAAAATTATCAATGCCTTTTACATAGGTACCACACAGGAGCATATATCAACATCCAAAGCTTCAGTTCATTTTCAATATTCTTTTCAGAAAGCCTCTTGCAAACCGAGGCAGAGTAAGTACCACAACCTTCATCAAAGACACCCTTTCCTATCTTCTTTTCAAAAGGATACACAGGATCAATATAAGCACACATTCCACCACAACAATTGCCGTAGGCGGAAGAAAAAACGCCATAAGGAGTCCTGTTACAAATCCCACTATAACCGAAATAAGGCAGTTTCTGCCAATAGGACACCGAAACATTTTTCCGCCACCTCTGAGACTAAACATATCCCGAAACCTGTGCAATGTAATCCCCCTATCTTAATATATGCAAAAGTGTGCCCTTGGGTTACCATTGGGCAGAGCTGTTTTTTATATTGTCTTTTGTTACATATGTCATATACAGCCCCGCAAGGGCATTTATAAAATCTCTGTCGAGGCTCCCCTTTGGCTCTATGCCGGATATAATCATAATCCTTTCTGCGACATCCTGAGTGCCTTTGTCATATATGCCGGTTACGGCAACAGGCTCTATATTGTCAAAAAAATCGGAAAGCGCCAGCATCATAGCCTGAATTACATACAAGCTGCCCGAAGCTTCTCCCGCCTCTATGGGGAGGGCTATTTCGTCTATAACCTTTACACATAGCTCGTATTGATTTTTGTATATCGTATCCCTGTGAACTTCCACAATTCTGTCCCAGGTGTCATTATCCACTTCGCCTGTTTCTCTGAGATTGTAGTTTCTTTGAAAGCTTCTTACACTGTTTTCGGTCTGCTCGCCGTAAATCCCGTCGGGAATGACCCTTTCCACACCATCGTCATAAAAAGAAATTTCCCGAAGAAGGCGCTGAACATATCTTATTTCCTCTTCCACGATTACACCCCCTCCCTTCTTATGGTTGTTCCGGGATAGGAAGGTGCATTTATGTCCGGTATGAGTACAGTGTTACGCACACCATCGTATGCCCTGTAGAGTTCATCCCAGGTTTGTCTGCCTACAATTCCGTCGGGCACAAGACCTGCAGTTCTCTGAAAGGCTTTTACGGATTTTTCCGTAAGGTCGCCGAAATAGCCGGTAATGGGAACCGATGGAACAGTTTCGTAGAACTCACTTAATACCGACAGAAAATATTGCAGGGTTGCCACATAGTCATTTTCGTCACCAAGACGCAAGGCCTCCGGATATTCCAAGGAAGAGCCGAAAATTGTAACTCCGACACTATCAAGCTCTGCAAGGCGAAGTATACCCACATAAAGCATAACAAGCTTGTTCCAGGTAGCCTCTCCCACTATTCCGTCGGGAGTAAGTCCAAATATCTGCTGGAATGTGCGCACAGACCTTTCGGTACCTTCACCATAAATTCCGTCTACATTAACACGGGGTATGGCAGGGTAATTTTTGGCTATGGTGTTAAGCTCCCGCTGAATAACCGTCACACTGTCGGAAACAGTGCCCGGGGTGATGGGATAGCCGGGATAAAGAGACCGTATATCGGTGATGGGAGTGTTTTCCACAAGCTCTATGTCATCACCGTAATAATACTTCAGTATACCCAAGGAATTGTAGCCCTGTCGCGCAAGATATTCGCTTCCCCACTGAGAAAGCCCCCGACAGGTAACGGTTGTGCCGTTGCAGTATTTTGCCGCCAAAGGCTCAATTTTGCCCAATTTTCGTATGTATGTAGTGAAGATGTTATCCACTATTTTGCTTATGTTTTCAAAAATGGTTCTGCCCTGAATAAATTTCTGGTCGTAGGCAGTGGAGCTGGTTATGTCAAAATCATATCCTCTGCTTGGATAGAAATTTGTATACACACGATTGAGTGCATAGGATATCTGAGCATAGATATTGGCATATATTGCCGATTCGTTCCAGGTGGGATATATTTCGCTGGATGCCACATTTTTGATGTATTGAGGAAAAGATACCGTTACATTCTGTGCGTTGGAATCCGGCGAACCCAGATGAACTGTTATGTACTGAGGAATTGAAGGTGTTACAACTACAGCCATTTTTTCGCTCCTTTACAAATTCTGGGGAGTTTGCGTAAACTGTTCCCCGCGATTGTCAGCTTGAGATTTCTCCTCCAAAGGTATCATGGGAGTATCCACAACAGTGGTCTGCCCTGCAAAAATCTGAACATTCTTTATAAAAACCGTATAGAAAAACGGTGCATCTACCCTTACATCCACCAAAGTATAAACATCTGCATTTCCCGGAGATAGGCTGAGGCCTTCGTCGGGAGCGCTAATTGTAATAAGCGGTATCTGACCGTTTCTGTCTGTAGTTCGTTTGCCTATAATATTGCGGTTGTCCCCTTCCCTTGACAAAACCGTGACAACTGCCCCTTCCAAGGGAATAGACCCTCTTGAAGTATATATTCTTGCGGCAAGGTAGCCCTTTTGTGCCATTATATCACCTCAATATATTATATATAAAAAACAATCCCCTTATGACAAAAAGTCAAAGGGGATTTTTCCGGGCGGTTGGTCTGCTTATTTTAGATATCTTACACTTACATTTACAATATCGGTATACACAGATGCATATTTTTCTATGGATTCTTTGATGCAACATTTAATGCTTTCGGCACATTCCCTGATGTTTACACCATACTTAAGCACTGCATCCACATTAAATATAACCATGGTGCCATCTTTATCCACAGAGATTCTGTTTATCTTCTCCACTCCTTCACATTTTGATGCCTCGTAGGAAGCAAGGGTGCAAAGAACTGTATCATTTATGGAAAACTCACCCATATAACTATAGGTTGGGCGTACTATGGATTTATCCTCTGTTCGTGCAATATGGGTTGACTTTCGAAAAGGCTTGAGAGGGTCAAGAAAATATCCGGAAAAGGTCTTTTTTATTTCCATAACCGGAACAGGGATTACATGCTTGCCCTGATTTTGTCTGGTGAATTTTGCCTTGGTAATCTCTTCGGAGGTGACAACATCTTCGATAGCTATAATTTGAGTATACTCGGGAAGATCAAGCCTTGTGCGAATCTTTTCCACCATCTTCACGCTGGTGCCAAGAACAAGTATTCCTTCCACATTGTTATTGATGATTGCCTCCTTCACCTCACTGCAGTGGTCATCGTAAGTAAAAACTGCGCGTTTCACGGCACCCACTATGGTCTCTTCCTTTTTGGCAGAATAACCCGCAACAACTTTGTTTTTGTGTATTAGTATTCCGTCGTCAATAATATACTCAAGATTGTGGCGAGCAGCAATATTTATGGAATTGTAACTTTTGCCTGTTCCGCTGTCTCCCACCAATGCATATGTTACCATAGACTATCTCCTATCGTAAAGCTAGCCGTCGGAGATTCGAACTGAGCACGCTCTGCAAATGTTAAAAATCATGTCTTTTTGGATTGTCAAGTTTGCAGGGCGTCAGCCCAACTGCACTTTCCGCACCAAAAATCCACAATTTTTAACACTTGGATAGTTCGAA
>JAEIGA010014210.1_pt1 | contig 12113 bp, 9 predicted proteins | sample 9270691 | NCBI WGS metagenome assembly JAEIGA01 (sample SAMN17057246, study PRJNA624740) | gut metagenome | biome: biome; isolation source: fecal sample | host: Bos grunniens | place: China: Xizang | collected 2019
ATAGACCGTATTCCCATAACGGCTCAAAGTATTAAAGAAGTTGAACGTTATCAGGATTGTATGCTTATGGACGATATTTATATCGATAAAGAAAAAGATCTGTTGTATTATTACGTAATTGAGACAAACGGCATTTCTTCCGAAGAAATAGCGTCTGTTTATGCCCGTGATATGAAAACGAATCTCAGCAACTGTATTCTTTCCGATATGGATATGTTCCGTTATTTTGACGGTGATATTGCTTCTCCCACTCTTGTTAAAGATTATCTTGTGTATACGTTTAATAAAGATGGCGGAGGAACGTATCTTTGTTTGTTAAACCTCTCAACGTCTAAACAAAGTGTTATAAGCATAGATATTAAATCCTACGCAATATCCGGAAAATATGTTTACTATATTGATTCCGAAGGCGCATTGTCTGCTCTTGATCTTGAAAAAGATGCTATCGTTGATTTTACGTTCCCACATCAGTTTGAACAGGAAGAGATCATAATTGAGCCTTTTGGACTTGAACAGGTTTTGGTCTGGGCTCTTACGTTTAATGATGATTGGATGGTTCAAGACTCCGTTTATCAGATTATAGACAGTAACGGAAATATTTACGCAAGTAACAATTATATTTCGTCTTCATATCCCGTTTATATAACCGAATCGATACTTTCGAGCGGACCGTCTGATATGATAATCGAAGACAGACCTGTTTCTTTTGATGAAAAACGTTTTACCGTTCTTTTCGAAAATATAGCATCATATATCGGTAAAAATATTTTCAGTACCGATATGACAGATGAAGATAAATTCTTCCTCGCTTATTTTCTTGGCGAATGTGACGGTTCAAATTCCGAATACGGAGACATCTATCCTATAGATTATATCCAAAATCTTCTTGAAACTCATATTTCCGAGTATTATGCTTCGAGATTTGAGCCGAAAAACGTTTCATTCTATAATTCAGCAACAACAACATTCACGTTCCCTTCTGATCTCAAGCAAGTTTTTTCTGCAAAAGCCGAAACAAGCGGCTATGACGGTATATTGAATGTTTATAAATACAGCTCTGACGGAAATAATCTTGAACGCATCTATATCACTTCTCTTTCCGTATATTCAAGCGGAATAGGGGAGACATCATGGAAGATCAATTCGTATTATGAAAAACTTACGGAGACCTCATCAGATATTGATGTCGTTGGTAAGTATTTATTTGATGTTGCCGTTATGTCTTACGGTGATACATATAAAGATTTTGAGTATTCGACTATCGTTTTGGATGATAATAAGACAATCGTTGTAGGTTATGGCGGTTGGTATATCGGATTTGAAATTTTCTTTGGCGAAAACGGTTTAGGCGTAATCAGCGCAGAACTTGTAGATCCCGATGAATATATGATAAAACCGAAGCCTGAAATCATCGAACCTGCAACCGATGAGGTTTATGATGTCGATATTGAGCAGTTGTTTTCAAAGCTTCATCTTTATCAGAAATTTGCAGAGTATAGCTCCGATTCTATGGAGATCGACATTAATTCTGTCGATGAAAGCGGATTGTATTATAAGGTCACAGATGAAAATTATGATACATGGAGCGAATGGATTTCTTTCGTTGAAAGCATTTTCTGCGGCGAATATCTTGAATCTGCTAAAAATAATGATCTTTATATAAATGTTGACGGCTACACATATTGCAGACCCGGCTCTATGGGATGGTATCTTTCCGAGGATTATAGTTATTCTATAATCGAAAATAAAATATCCGAGGTCGTTATATCTGTATCTTACGAAGAATTAAGTCCGACAGCAACCGAAACAACAACATACCAAACATTCACATATGTCCTTAAAAATACCGATCACGGTTGGCGAGTTTCAGGACGTATTTCAAAGTGATTTCCTCAAACACAAATATCCGCAGGATGACTCTGCGGGTATTTGTGTTATTTTATTTGCATATAATTTAAGACATATTCAGACAAGAACTCCGAGTATTCCTCGGAGTTCTTATAATCTCAGATATTATTTTTCATTCATCCAGACTCTCATCTGATTTTCGCCTCTGTTAGCCCAAAGGCTGTAGGGGATACCGATGATGTCTGTTTCAATATATTTGGGCGCTTTTGAGGAGTAAAGTCCTGACTGTGCTTCTTTTTTGAAGCCTTTAACTCTTATCTTGCGTGTTCCGCCCAAAGTGTTTTCATCATATGCTTCAACAATGGGTGTTTCGTTGGTGTTAACATAAAGAGAGAAAACGTCTCCGTCGTTGTCAACGCCTTCAAAGCAGTATGTCATAGGTCCAACGCATACCGCAACTTTGCCTGTAAGATCGGCAACTTTTTCGGATGCATAAACAAATCTCGGAGTCATATCCAATGTGAGTTTGATCTCATCATTGTCGCAAACGGGAATATAGATATAGCCGTTTATATTTTCTGAGCATACGGTCTGTCCGTTTTTAATAACAGAATATTTTTCGCTCCAAGAGGTGATTCTTATCGCAATTTTGCCATTACCGTTAATTTTGTAATCAACAGTATCTCCATAGGGGTATTCTGTCTTGCAGTTGAGCTTGATTCCGTTTTTGAATTCAACATCGCCTGAAGCATACATATGGCAGAAAGCTGTATCATCCTTTTCACTGTAAGAATACTGTCCGATAGATGCAATAAGTCGTGCTGCATTCGGAGGACAGCAAGCGCAGCCGTACCAACCGGGTCTTGTTATTCTTGCATGACCGTGGGTCGGAATTCTGCCTGAAACTCCTGGGATAGCCTCAAGCGGATTTGCATAGAAAAATCTCTTACCGTCTATCTGAATACCTGAAAGAACAGTGTTGTAAAATGCAAGATCCATAATATCTGCATATTCGCCTTTTATTTCATTTTCAAGCATTCTTGATGCGAAGAATATAAGCGCAATAGATGCACATGTTTCTGCATAAGCTGTATCGTTGGGTAAATCGTAGTCGGTGGTGAACGCTTCACCGTGATGGGAAGAACCGATTCCGCCTGTGATATACATACGTTTATTAACAATGCTGTCCCAAAGTCTTCTGCATGCATTAAAAAGCTCTTTATCGCTTGTTTCAGATGCAACGTCCGCCATACCGGTGTAAAGATATGTTGCGCGAACAGAGTGACCTACAGCATCACTCATTTCCCTTACGGGCATATGGCTTTGCTGATATTCATAGTTCGAAGGATTGTTTCCCCATATATGCCAATCTCTTGATCTTCTTTCTTTTTCATAGAAATGAGGGTCAACACCTCTGACATCGATGAAATGCTGTGCAAGCTCAAGACAATGTTTATTGTTAGTCAAACGATACATCTTCATCAATGCGAGCTCTATTTCGGGATGACCGGGATATCCTTCTGCTTTTTCAACGATGAATTTGTTGTAGATGTGTTCTACATTTTTTTCCATAACATTTAGGAATTTACGCTTGCCTGTAGCTTCGTAATATGCGCAAGCACCTTCAATCATATGACCTGCAGAATAAAGTTCGTGTGCTTCAAGAAGATTTTGCCAACGACGGTTTTTATCTTTTATGGTAAATCTTGTATTAAGATAACCGTCTTCCTCTTGTGCCGCTTCGATAAGATCAATAAATTCGTCTATCTTTACTTCCAATTCTTTATTGGGGAAGTTTGTAATAGAATATGCGGCGGCTTCTATGAATTTACCTGCATCGCTGTCCTGAAATACCATTCCGTAAAAATCGTCGTGTTCTTCGCCTCGGAGAGCTTTACCTGCATTGATAAAATTAGCGATTACATTGCTTTTTTCAACATCAGGCTCTTGGTTTGAAAGTACTCTGTATTGATAAGGTATCATTTCTTTACTTATAAGTTCCTGATATCTTCTGACAAAACCGTCCGGCTTATATGCTGTTATTGGTATTTTGTTCATTGTCTTCATGATACTGTACCTACTGTAAAATTAGTCTTTAAGTTTTTTGAGATTTTTCATTACATTGTTTTCTCCGCGACCAAAGTAGTCGTGAAGTTTTTTGTATTCAGCAAAAAGCTTATCGTAAACTGCTTTTTCGCTCGGGTTAGGAGTGTAGACCTTATCGCTGAGGCTTCCCATTTCTTCGGCCGCATCATATACGGAATCGTAGCCACCGTTTGCTTTACCTGCAGCTACAGCACCGAATATTGCAGAACCGAGTGCGGGAGCCTGTGAAGAACCGCTGATCTTAATTTCAAGACCTGTAACATCTGCATATATCTGCATTGTTTCGGGGCTCTTAACAGCAATGCCGCCTGCTGCATAAAGACCTGTTACGGGAACACCGTGATCGTTAAAGTTTTCAATTATCATTCTTGTGCCATATGCCGTTGCTTCAACAAGTGCTTTGTATATTTCTTCGGGCTTTGTTGCAAGAGTCATACCGAGGATCATACCTGTAAGATCAACGTCAACAAGGATAGATCTGTTGCCGTTCCACCAGTCAAGAGCTAAAAGACCGCTCTTACCTGCAGGGATAGCTGCTGCTTTTTCTGCAAGAAGCTGTTGGGGCGCGATTCCTTTGGCTTCTGCTTCAGCTTTATAATCGGAATCAAGAAGGTTTTCGACAAACCATGCAAAATGGTCGCCTACACAGCTCTGTCCTGCTTCATAACCGATCATACCGGGTAAAATACCGTCTTCAACAGAACCGCAAATACCGGGAACGTATTTATCTTCATCGGAAAGAAGCATATGACATGTGGATGTTCCCATTATCATAAGCATTTTGCCTGTTTCTTTCATTCCGAGTGCGGGTACGGTAACATGCGCGTCAACGTTTGCAACTGCAACGGCAGTACCTTCGCAAAGGCCTGTAAGTTCAGCAGCTTTTGCGGTTACTTCGCCTGCTTTCTGTCCGAGAGGTGAAACGGGACAAGAGAATTTTTCGGCAATAACGTTTTCCATTCTCTTATCAAGTGCTGCGAAAAATTCAGGGGAGGGGTAACCCTCTTTTTTATTCCACATTGCTTTATATCCTGCAGTGCAGGAGTTCTTTGTTTCTTTGCCGCAGAGCTGCCAGATTACCCAGTCAGCAGCTTCAACAAAACAATCCGCCTCTTCGTATATTTCAGGCGCTTTGTCAAGAGTTTCCCAGATCTTCGGGAACATCCATTCGGAGGATATTTTTCCACCATAGGATTTGATCCATTTTTCGCCGCGTTCTTCTGCTATTTCATTAAGTTTATTAGCCTTATCCTGTGCTGCATGATGTTTCCAAAGTTTAATATAAGCATACGGATCGTTTTTGTATTTGTCCATAAAACAAAGGGGAGTGCCGTCTTTTTTTACAGGGAGCATTGTACATGCTGTAAAGTCAATTCCTATACCGATAATATCTTTGGGATCAACACCACTCTGTTTGATAACATCGGGGATTGTCGTGCTCAATACATCAAGATAATCCTGAGGATGCTGAAGAGCAAAATCCTGAGGAAGACCGCCGAAAAGCTTTTCTGCGTATTCTGAGCCTGTGTCAATAACAGCGTGGGGGTAGTTAAGAACCGAGCAGCATATTTCTTTTGATGAACCCACTTCAAAGAGGGCTGCTCTGCCTGACAATGTACCAAAATCTATGCCTATAGAATATTTCATAAAAAAACCTCCATAATAGAGTTGTTAAATCATTTATTCAATTATATAACACTTTTATAGAAAAATCAAGAGGTGAAAAAGAAAAATTGTCAATTATTCTTATGCGAACTGTAATATTTTATATCATTACTATTCTTGCAATAAGGCTTATGGGTAAGCGTCAGATAGGCGAACTTGAACCGTCAGAACTTGTTATAACAATAATTATTTCCGAACTTGCAACTATTCCGATGCAGGATAGAGAATATCCGCTTTTAAATATAGTAATCGCCGTTACGGTTCTTATCTCTCTTGAGATATTTTCCGCAGCAATATCCGTTAAAAGCAGAACGGCGGAAAGAGTTCTTGCCGGGCAGTATAACATAATTGTTGAAAACGGTGTCATTAACCAATGTGAAATGAAAAAGGCTCAGCTTACAATAAGCGAGCTTTATGAGGAAATACGACAGAATGGTGCTATGGATATAAATGATGTTAAATTCTGTATACTTGAAACAAGCGGAAAGATCAGTGTGCTTCTGAAGAAAGATACAGAGCAAAATTCGATTCCTTATCCGCTTATTGTTGACGGCAAACTTTTACGGAAAAATATGTTAAAAGCAAATGTTGATGAAAAACATCTTCTTGAAGAGGCAAAAAAACATAAGGCTAAAAGCTTTGATGATGTTTTTTTGTGCATTCGTAATGCAGGTAATACCGAATGGATCTTAAAGGATAAGGAGGTTTAAGAAGATGAAGGGACGGCTTGTGTTGGCGGTTTTTCTTATTTTATTGGCAATAGGCGCAATTTCATATGAGATTGGTTATCTGAAAAGTTCGTCCGATAAATTTACATCTCAATTGGATAAAGTGATTGATTTTTTGTCTTTAGAAGAATATAACGATGCCTTTACTTTGTACAAATCTTTTGTAGAAGATTTTTTTGACTGTGAAAATATTCTTTCTGTTTTTATTCACGATAAAGCGGTTGATGAAATACGCGATATTATTTACGAAACAAATGCTTATTTTGAAAAACAACAGGAACATCTTAAAATTGATGAAATTATACGAAATTTAGAGAATATAAAAATGAAAATAAAGGATATTTACGAGTCGATGATTCCGGATATGGAAAATTTAATGTAAATATCTTGAGTTTTCATTGTTTAGTCATTGATTTTTTTTTATTTTTGTAGTATAATGTATATTACAATGTAAATTAAAGATTAAAATCAATTTAAATTCGTTATTACAACGTGAAAGGCATGGCACTATATGTTAGACAAAAACGGACTTATTGCGAAATTTATCGAAATATACGGGGGAGACAGCTCTGATGTACGAATTTTCTCTTCTCCCGGCAGAGTTAACCTTATCGGTGAACATACCGACTATAACGGTGGCTTTGTTTTTCCCGCAGCTCTTTCTCAGTGTTCTACCGTTGCTGTAAGAAAAACCGACTCCGGTTTGATTCGAGTTGCCGCAACTGATCTTCCTGACAGAGTAAGTCTTGAAATTAATAAACTTGGAGAATATAAAGATATTTCCTGGGGTAACTACCAGGCCGGTGTTGCATATGTAATGCAGCAGGCAGGCTACGATATTCAGTCCTGCGATATCCTTTATCATGATACTGTTCCTTTCGGCGCGGGTCTTTCTTCCTCTGCAGCTATTGAGGTCGTAATGTCCCTCGTTCTCGCAACATTCTCTTTCGAAAACGGCGTAACCGAAAAGCCCAATATGATCGAACTTGCAAAAATCTCTCAGAAAGCAGAAAATACTTATTGCGGTGTTAACTGTGGTATTATGGACCAGTTTGCATCTGCTATGGGCAGAAAGAATCATGCTATATTCCTCGACTGTAAAGATCTTTCCTTCAAGTATGTACCGCTTGAACTTAAGGGTTATAAGGTTGTTATCGGAAATACAAACAAAAAGCGTTCTCTTGCCGAATCCAAATATAATGAACGTCGTGCACAGTGCGAAGAAGCTCTTGAACAGCTTAAACTTGCTTATCCCGAGGCTGAATGTCTTCGCGATATAACCGCAGAACAGTTTGAAAACGGTAAAACTCTTATTCTTGACGAAGTTTGCCGTATGAGAGCCGAGCATGTTGTTTATGAATGTGACCGTGTTCTTAAATCTGTCGAAGCTCTTGCTGAAGGCGATCTCCGTGCATTCGGTAATCTTATGACTGCATCTCATATCTCTCTTCGTGACCTCTATGAGGTAACAGGTACTCATCTCGATGTTATGGTTGAAGAAAGCCTTAAAATCGAAGGCTGTATCGGTTCACGTATGACCGGTGCGGGCTTTGGCGGCTGTACCGTAAGCATTGTTGCGGATTCTGCTGTTGATAACTTTATTTCTGAAGTAGGTAAAAACTACGAAGAAAGAACAGGTATTGCTCCCTCCTTCTATGTCTCTGAAGTAGGCGACGGCGGACGCGAAATTTTATAATCAAGTATGCCAAAACGGCGATCGGTTTTTACGCCGATCGCCGTTAATTGTTATTCGATTATTTCGGGTGTGGTTTGAATATTTGCAAGTTCAATCAATGAGAAATACTTGTTTATTCCGTTAACGATGCCGCTGACCATTTTTACCTGGAAGTCTTTGTCGTTCATGTTTTTATCATCAGACGGACATGTTGAAAATCCGAGTTCAAGTAAAATTATAGGAACTTTGCAGAAAGAGAACATGGAAGATTTTGTTATCGGATCCAATCCTCTGTTTCGTAGTCCTGTTGCTTCAGAATATTCTTCCAATATTACCGCTCCGGCTTTTTTTGAAAGATAAGACAGTCTTTCACTTGGATATCCATCCCAAATCTTTGGAACAAGCGCTAATGCACCGCTTACAGATTTGTCGGCATCATAAGAATTGCAGTGAAGAGAGATCATAAGATCTGCATTATTTCTGTTTGCAACCTGAGATCTTTCAGAGCCCGAAAGCTTTTCTTCAATATCAGGATGACTTAAAAATACAGTATATCCGAGTTTTTCGAGTTCTGCTTTTAACAGATCCGCAACCTCGTGTGTTGTTTCATACTCGGGACGTTTGGTTGATATTCCCGTTGCACCTATTGTTAATAAAGAGCCCTTTACCCATGATGACGATTTTGCGGGATCTATGTAGGGTGAAAGCCAAACATCCGATTTCCTTGTATCTGTCTGATGTCCTGCGTCTATAACGATAACCTTTGTATCTACGTTTGATCCGAGATCCGGGTTATCGGTTGCAAAGGTAGAGTAGGGGGTATCTGCTGTGTAATAAACTTTAGGCAGAACTTGATCCTTCATATAGTTTATATCAATTTTATCGTTGGGGTTTAATGTAGCGGGATCTATAAGCTGCGTCAGATCAAGCTTTGTTCCGTGTTCGTCTATAATCTCTTCTTCAATTGTTTGATTTTCTTCGACAATGGGAGGGTTGATCGTCTGATCTTCATTGTTTATAACAGGTTGAGAATTGTAGTCAATGAATTTCATAACGAGTAAGACAACTGCGATGCATATAACTGCAATTCCACCGAAAAAAGCGGTTCGCAGCAACATTAATTGCATTTTACGTCTTCTTATTCTTTTCATCTTTTCCTCGTACATTCTTCTTTGACGTGCGAGTTGTATCTGCCTTTGTCTTGACGGCGGAATAGGGGGTATATGACTCAAAAATATCTTCCTTCTTCTGTCCTTTTGACATTGTTTTTGAAATACATCTTATTATATCAAATTTTTCTCTTCTTGTCAAGCAAATATAAATTATCACTGTTTTTCATTTTTTTACGGGAACATATTTCTTTATTCTTCGTCAAATAAATAGTAATTCTTTAACTTGGAGTTCAATATGACAAAAAAATCAGAAATTATTCTTTCAATCTTATTTGTAGCCTTTGTCTTTATTTTCGGAATACTTTTTGTGGTTTTACCGGATATTTCTTTTTCTGAAAGTGAAAACAGAATTCTTGCCCAGATGCCTAAAGCATCCTTGAAAACTGTTTTTGACGGGTCTTTTGAATCGGATTTTGAATCGTATGTCACAGACCAATTCCCGTTTCGAGATTTTTGGGTACGTTCAAACACTATCGTTTCAATGTCCGTTCTTAACAAAAAAGATATTAACGGGGTGTATATCGGAGATGACGGATATCTTCTTGAAAAATTTGAAAATATCGATACTAACCGTTTAAATAATCAGATCGAAGCACTTATCAAATTTGACGGATGGAATGACACCCCAATTTCCTTTGCAATCGTTCCAACATCTGTTTCGATTTATAAAGAAAAACTTCCTGCCTTTGCGCCTGCGGAAACAGTAACTGACAGCGAAGTTCTCTCAAATCAGAAAGATTATATCGACCGATTTTATTCCTCATTACCAGAAACCGTTAACACAATTGATCTTTATTCTGTTCTTACTTCTCATAAAGATGAGTACATTTATTATCGTACAGACCATCATTGGACAACTCTTGCTGCATTTTATGCTTATGAAGAGATATGTAAAGAATTTGGAATAGAATCGTCTGATATTTCCGAATTCGATCAGATTGCTGTTTCAGATTCTTTTTACGGTACATTTTACTCCAAGGGTAATTTCCCTGTAGCCCCCGATACTATTACAAGATTTGATCATAAATTCCCCGTTTCATATACTCTTTCTTCCGACGGCGGAGAGATAAGAGATACGTTCTATGCAGACGAATTTCTTGATAAAAAAGATAAATATGCATATTTTATGTCGGGTAATCCTGCTCATATGACGGTTAATACCGAAGCAGGCACAGGCAAAACTCTTGTTGTTGTAAAAGACTCTTATACGCATTGCCTTCTTCCGTTCTTTGTGCCTCATTTTGATACTATCCATATGATCGACCCTCGATATATCAATCAGAATATGACAGATTTTATCGCACCTCTTGAACCCGATCAGATTCTTATTATTTATAACGCAAAGACCCTTTCCGATGATGTAAACTTTACAAAGTTTGGATATACTCCCAGAAATAATGTAACTGAATAAATAAAAGAAAACGTCGAGAGATCAATTCTCTCGACGTTCCTTTATATATTAGTGACAGCCGTGGTCGCCGCATTTATGGCTTCCGCAGTCGTGGTCTCCGTGATGATGCTCTCCGTGATGGTTGCATTTTGCATTAGGATCAAACTCAAGCTCGCCTTTGATAAAGCTTTCAACAGCTTTGTCAGCTTCGCCTTTAACACCGCCAAAAAACTTTATATTGGCTTCTGTAAGTGCTGTCTGTGCACCGCCGCCGATTCCGCCGCAAATAAGTGCTTCAACACCGAGTGCGGCAAGGAGTCCTGCAAGAGCACCGTGACCGCTTCCGTTTGTGTCAATAACACCGGATGAAACGATCTTTCCGTCTTCTATATCATAAATTTTAAACTGTTCGGTATGACCGAAATGCTGGAATATCTGACCTGCTTTATATGTTACTGCAATTTTCATCGTGTTTTCCCCTTATTTAATTTCTGCTTTTAGGATTTCTTCGCGTCTGTTTAAAAGATCATTTGTTTCAATGGCTTTTTCAAAGTTTTCGATTCCGATGCGATCAATGGCTGCACCGAGTCTTTCTTTTGCAAATCCGTTCTCTTTATACCAAAGCATAACTTTTTCGATTATTTCGGGTACTTGTTCAACAGAATACACATTACTTAAAAGTGTACCCATTCTCTGTTTTTTACCCCATGTACCACCAACATAAACTCTGCATGCGGATTCTGCTTCTTTGGGGGTTGCACCGAACGGACATTTGCCTACGCAAACACCGCATTTTGTACACTTACTTGCATCAACAAATGCTTTGCCGTCAATCATCGAAACAGCTTTTGAAGGACAGTTTGCTGCTACATTGCAAGTTGTGCATCCCTTACATTTTTCTTTATCAAATTCAAAAGTCTTGCAGCCTTCAATGCCAACGTCATTAAGGCTCGGTTTCATACAGCTATTGGGGCATCCGCCTACACCGATTTTGAATTTATGAGGGAGTTTTACATCTCTCATTCCTATGTAAAATTTTTCGTGGATCGTTTTGGCAAGTCCCTGTGTGTCTATGTTTCCGAAAACGCATGTGGTGCCTTTACAAGCTGTTATGGGGCGGATCTTTGCGCCTGTACCTCCGAAATAAAGATTGTGTTCTGCCATAAAAGCTTCGGCTTCGGGGATTTTTTCAAAGGGAATACCCTGTATTTCAGCGGAGAGTCTGCTTGTGAAAATTACTTTTCCGTTACCGAATTTTTCTGAGCATTCAGCTACAACAGAAAGATCTTTTGCGCTGAAAAGACCGCCGATAGAAACAAGTCTGCCTGAAAAATTATCTGTTCCTCTGTTTCTTAAAAATCCTCTTCCTTTAACAAGGGTTATGTCTTCTTTTGTTATACTCATATTTTTTGTTCCTTTCTTAAAGTGTGTTCTGACAGGTCCTATATGATTAATTACAATGTTGTCCTGATGCATATAAAATTATAGCTTACATTTTTTACGGCAGCAGCATTTACCGTTATCTTCAT
>JAEIGA010014211.1_pt1 | contig 12113 bp, 11 predicted proteins | sample 9270691 | NCBI WGS metagenome assembly JAEIGA01 (sample SAMN17057246, study PRJNA624740) | gut metagenome | biome: biome; isolation source: fecal sample | host: Bos grunniens | place: China: Xizang | collected 2019
ATCTTCATTGGAGAGACACTTACCAAACTTGTTGAATCAATTGAGAACCTTACAGACAAGAACCTCACAAGTTCTACAGACAAAGAGGTAAAAGTAAGGTCAAAGATGCATATCGTAAACCAGATACCCGAGATTTTTGCAGACAATACAGACCGCAACCGTACCTCTCCGTTTGCCTTTACCGGAAACAGGTTTGAGTACAGGGCTGTAGGATCTTCATGCAACGTTGCCTCATCAATGTTCCTTCTCAACACAATTGTGGCTGAGCAGCTTGTAAAATTCAAGGATGAAGTAGATGCCAACATGCAGAAAGGGCTTGCACAGGACAAGGCCATGATGAAAGTTATCAGGCAATATCTTGCAGATTCCAAAGTAATCCGCTTTGAGGGCAACGGCTACAGCGCACAGTGGCATCAGGAAGCTGAGAGAAGAGGTCTTAAGGGAATAAAGAACGCGCCGGATGCATTCAAGGAGTACATCACGCCAAAAACCCTTCAGCTATTTGAGAGTGTGGGCGTTATGAGTGCACGCGAGGCCCAGGCCCGCTACGAGGTACTCAATGAAACCTTTGTAAAGAAACTGCAGATTGAGGCACGCGTTCTTGGAGATATGATTACCAATCACGTAATCCCAACAGCATTTGCATTCCAGAACACCCTCATAAACAACGTGAAAGGTATAAAGGAGCTTTTTCCCGACGAATACTCAACAATGTGCGCAACCCAATTGAGTCTCATCCACAAGATAAGCGGATATGTCAACTCACTTCATACACTTGTAGGAGAAATGATTGATGCACGCAAAATTGCAAACAGGATTGAGGATGTACCTACAAAGGCACAGGCATACAACGATACTGTTTTCCCATATATGGGCAAGATCCGCGCCATTGCAGACAAACTTGAAATGTATATAGATGACGAATTGTGGCCACTTCCTAAATACAGAGAGCTGATGTTCTTCAGGTAAACCACAGAAAAGGTCAGATAAAATAAGACAATCTTGATATCAGCACCGCACAGCAAAGGAGAACAAGTTCAATCCTGGCTGCTGCGGTGTTTATGTTTGCGGTAAAGTAATGGGAAAGGATAAATGCCATGGGGAGAGCAACCACCATATTTACCGGCCCGCAACCGCTAGCCCAGTATAGTGCAAAAAGGGCACTTCCAAGGACAAGGCACATAAACTCCATCTTAAGGATATGCTCTGTTATAATGCTGTTGTTGTAAAGCCTGGCAAACATATATGAGAGACTGTGGAGAGATATCCAAACCATACATGCAACCAAAAACAACGAGGAGAATTCCACAGATTTCAGCGGAGCTGTAAACTGCATTGCATCATGGAGATATTCCCCCACAAATACTGCCGCATCACCAGTTACAATATACCTGAAACACAGCACATAAACAAAAGGAAGCACCAGCCCTCCCAAAGACTTTACAGCCACTCTTGGTATATCAGCCGCTCCAAAAATACTTATAATGAGTACCAGAGGTAGCGCAAGTGCCAACGGCGGAAATATGAGGGCCGCAACCGAAAGGAGGAACATTGATATGAACTTTCTGTTGGTTATAAAGCAATATTGTCCCCACACAAAAAGCAGTGTTGCCGGATGGAGCGGACTGAAATAAACCGCAGCGGGATTCACCAGCACCACCAGCAAAAAAAATACAGATGAAAGGGCAGGATTGAAAACGTTGTTTACACTCTTAGTATTCACGGCCATAAGGCATACAACAATGAGTATGTTTGACAACATCCCCAAAACTCCTCCCAACAACAGGCTATGGCCAAAAAGCCAAACCTCCCCCCTACCCGCATCCGGGATAAGGAAGGAGGTTACTGCAAGCCCGGCTACGAGGCAGGAAAGCACCTTTGTCCAAAATGAATACTTTCCCCGCACAACTAGCCTTTATAGTTCAAAAGATCCAATCCAATATCTCTTCTGCAGTATTTGCCCTCATACTCAATCTTGGCAATCTCCGCATAGATTGTCTCTCTCTGTTTCTCAATACCCTCTCCGTTTACAGTTATTGCAAGCACTCGGCCACCAGATGTCACAAGCTTGCCGTCCTTCATTGCAGTTCCTGCGTGGAATACCTTTATCTTACTGCAAGGAGTATTGCTGTAAAGATACTCGCTGCCTCCCATCTCAAGACCTTTCCTGTACTCCTCCGGGTATCCGCCGGATACACATACAACTGTAAGGGCTCCATTCTTGGAAATCTCAATCTTCTCTCCGCTCAAATCCCCTTTTGCTGCGGCAACAAGGTGTGAAAGCAGGTCTGAATCAATTCTTGTCATCACAGCCTCGGTCTCAGGATCACCCATACGCACATTATACTCAATTACGTAAGGATCTCCGCCACAATTCATAAGGCCAATGAAAACAAAACCTTTATAATCAATGTTGTCTTTTGCAAAACCCTCTACTGTAGGTTTGATAATTCTCTCCTCAACCTTAGCCATAAACTCTGCATCAGCAAACACCACTGGAGAAACAGCTCCCATACCACCGGTATTCAAGCCTTTGTCGCCCTCACCAATTCTCTTGTAGTCTTTTGCCTCAGGGAGAATAAGATAATCCTTGCCAGATGTAAGGACAAAAACAGAAACCTCAATTCCTTTAAGGAACTGCTCAATCACAACTGTGTTTCCAGCCTCACCAAACTTGCCGCCCATCATGTTGCGCAACTCAGCTTTTGCCTCTTCCAAATCCTCAAGGATAAGAACACCTTTACCCGCAGCAAGACCGTCTGCCTTAAGCACATATGGAGCCTCAAGCTGCTCAAGGAATGCATCAGCCTCAGTCAAAGTCTCTTTTGTAAAGCTCTTGTATGCCGCTGTAGGGATATTGTGCCTTACCATAAACTCCTTTGCAAAATCCTTGCTTCCCTCCAGCTGTGCGCCCAGTTTGCTTGGGCCTACAAAAAGGACATCCTTAAGCTGGTCATCTGCAGCAAACATGTCTTTAAGTCCAAATACAAGGGGATCCTCAGGACCACAAATAACTATCTCTATATTGTTTTCAAGCACACATTTCTTTATTGCTTCAAAATCCTTTACACCAGCAGCCACATTAGTTGCAATCTGAGCGGTGCCGGGATTTCCAGGCAAGCAGAAAAGGTTTGTGCAGTTTTTGCTCTGTTTTACTTTCCAGGCAATTGCATGCTCACGTCCACCTGAGCCAAGTACCAGTACATTCATTTAAGTCAAGTTTTTAATAGTATCCAATTGTTTTTTGTTCCAAAGCTGAAAGGAGATTGTTGGCCAATCTGCTTGCCCCAATCCTGAACAGTTCAGGGGTAAGCCATTCCTTTCCCAAAATTGTATCTACAATGGCAAGATAGCACAAAGCATCCTTAACTGTAGATATGCCGCCAGCAGGTTTGAATCCAACCTTTCTGCCGGTCTTTTTATAATATTCTTTAATGCTGTTGCACATTACAATGGCAGCAGCGGGAGTTGCCCCCGGCTCCAGTTTTCCTGTAGAGGTTTTTATAAAGTCGGCACCAGCCTCCATAGCCAACATTGCTGCCCTATGTATCTTCTCCGAGCTGGCAATGGCACCAGTCTCCAGAATAACCTTAAGATGCTTCTCTCCAACAGCCTCCTTCATGGCCGCAATCTCCTTTGAAGCACCTTCATAATCCTCTGCCATGAACAAGTTCAACGGCAATACCACATCCACCTCATCGGCCCCTGCCTCTACAGCCTTCCTGCACTCCATAAGCTTAACATCCAGGAATGTCTGCGAATGTGGAAAACCGCCTGCCACCACAGCAACCTTCACATCCTTCTCCTTAAGGGCATCCTTTACGGCACCACCCCACTGGGAGTATACACAGATTGCCGCCGGAAGAGGATACTCTGAAAACTTTGCCTTAAAACCGTTCACCTTTGCAGCAAAGCCCTCCACCCTGGCCCGAGTATCTGTAGTGTTCAGGGTTGTAAGGTCTATACAGCTCAAGCACAAAGCCAGGTTCTTTGGAGTATTCCAGTTCTCCAAATTGTCGTGCACTGCCTTCAAATTCTTGTCCAACATCCTTATTCTCTGTTTTTAGAATCAATCAATATTGTAACAGGTCCGTCGTTTATGATGGTTACCTTCATGTCTGCACCAAAACATCCTGTCTGTATCTTCTTGCCCAAATCCTGCTCAAGCTGCGCTATCAGCTTCTCATATATTGGGATTGCAATGGCAGGAGGTGCCGCCTTAATGTAAGACGGCCTGTTTCCCTTGGCAGTTGCAGCCTGCAAGGTAAACTGGCTGATAAGGAGAATATCTCCCCCAGCATCCTTAATGCTCAGGTTCATTACCCCATTCGCATCATCAAAAATCCTCAGATTTACAATCTTCTTGGAAATCCACGCAATATCTGTCTCATCATCAGCCGCCTCAATTCCCACAAGCACCATCATTCCTGCTCCAATCTTCCCGATAACCTCTGTGCGTTCCGCCCCTTCTACAGGTGCAACGGCAACATTTGATTCAATGACTCTCTGTATAACAATTCTCATCCTTAACCTCTAATTTGAACATTAAAGCCCTCCTCCTTGAGCGGACGGGCAATCTCCTCCATCTCCTCCACTGTTACCTTCTGCAGGTTCTTTGCAGGAGTCTCCCTATCTATAGTATACATCATAATCTCCCTTGGAGCAAGATCCCTTACAAGATCCCTCCACTTCTCCACATGCTCCGCTGCAGTACAGTCAATCTCCACACCGCCTTCTTCCCCTTTAAGGAACATTGTCTGGAGGATGAAATTATGGTTGAACAACTTGATGTTCTTTATGGTCTCCTCCAATGAATAAGCTTCATTAGGGATATTTATGGCATCAACCATCCATTTCAAAGGAGAATCAATCTTAAGAATAGGGTTATCTATCTTCATAAGGGCTTTCCTCACCTCTTCCTTTCCCAATCTTGTAGCATTGGAAAGTACCGAAACCTTTGCAGAAGGATAAAGTTCATCCCTCAATTTCAGTACAAACTCAATGATGTCGGGAAAATTGGGATGCATAGTAGGCTCACCATTGCCGGAAAAGGTAATGGTATCTACCGGTGTACCCTCCTGGGCAAGTTGTCTCAAACGCCACTCCAAAGCCTGATACACCTCCTCTTTGGTTGGAAGAGTTGTATCCTTCTTTCCGTCCTTGTTCCATCCGCACTCACAATAGATACAGTCAAAGCTGCACCATTTGCCAAATCTTGGAAGGAGGTTCACTCCCAGCGAACTTCCCAGACGACGGCTCCTTATAGGGCCAAAAACTATCTCATTAAAAAGAATTGTTGCCATAATTACACCAATCTTCTTGCTGTTGATTTCTCTGTAAGCTTAAAGTTGTCCCAATCGATATTCTCAAGCAATACAACACCCGGTTTCTTGCCTGGTTCAAAGCTGCCCAAAACATCCTGTTTGCCCAACATCTGTGCACCGTTGCTGCATGCCCATTTCAAGATCTCAACAAGTGGGATCTGAGGGAAGTTCTTGTGGATGCACTCAATCTCCTTAACAATTGAAAGGACAGTATTGCTTGAAAGGCTGTCGGTTCCCAAACAAATCTTCAGGTTGTTCTCCCTCATAAGATCAAGAGGAGGAAGAGCCCTGTGGATGAAAATGTTTGACAACGGACAAATTGCAAAATAAGGATTTGCAAGGTGCTCTTTTGCATAATCAATGCTCTCCTGGTCTATAGCCACATTGTGCACAAGCAGCACATTTCCCTCTACTGGAGATTTTGAGAAGCTCAAAAGTCTGTCAATAAAATAAGCAAGTGCCGGCTTGCCTGTAACCGGAGGTGTACTCAAGCCTCTTCCTTTATAGTTCTCTGCCAACGCACCTGTACCGGTTCTTATAAGTTCCTCCTCCTCGTGGCTCTCCTGGCTGTGATAAGAAAGGAAACCGCTCTTGAGCCCCTCCTGAGCAGCCATTGCAAGCAGCTGCGGACTCATTGTATAACATGAATGAGGGGTAATTGCAGCATCAATGCCATACTCCTTTGCAACCTGGGCAAGACTCTTTCCACTCTCAAGCACATCCTGCGCATCTTTTGGCTCACTGCCAAAAAGCTCAAGAAACGTTCTGGTATACATGGGAGACTTGCTCTTGCACTCAAAGCTCTCGCTGCAGTTGCTGATATCAGCCATTGCACTCACACCCTCCCTGTACATTTTGTCCATCTGTACCTCCAGGGCTTTTATCCTTCCCTCCTTGCCTACATTCTCCCTCATGGCGTTTATCTGATTGATAAAACCGCTCATACCTGTAGCCTGTTCAAACATCCCAACCAGATGAGACAGTTCAACATGACAATGGGCATTTGTAAAACCAGGACACAAGATTCCGCTGTAGAACTCAGTATCCTCACACTCATCTGTAAGCTCTCCAACCTCAACAACCTCATTATTTGAGTTCAAGAGGACGTACCCCCTCTTTAATACCTGATCTTTTCCGTTTAGTGTTATCAAGTAATTTGCGGCTAACTTTCTCATTTTTAACTTGTTCTTTTAAAATATCCTTTTCTTGTTCCATTATTCTGTCATGCTTTGGCTCCACCTTCTCCACATCCTTGAGGAAATGCTCCAGAAACTTCCTCTGCGCGGGGACAATATTATTTGTCCACCACTGTGCATTCTGAGGTATATCCAGCATCAGTGAATCTGTAACCTTCCAGCTTCCAAGAGGCTCATTATACATGACCATCCATCTCACGCTCCTCAAATAGCTGTTATAGCGAAGTTCAGCACCAGTCATGCATCTTACAGAATCAAGGGCCCACCACTCGGTAAGAATTCTGGAATCCCTCTCCTCAACATCTTTCTTCAACAATGCAGAAATCTCCTTCTCCCTGGCATTGAGAACCTTCTTCACCTCCTTCAGAATATCAATATAACTCTCCCCATCATCCAAATAGTGCTTCATGGAAGCCTCATACTGCTCAATTGTAACCCCATGCTTCTCCATAATAGGGGGATAAACCATCATTGAATCCTTTTGGATAAGGAGCTGCGGCTTTACATCTATAGCCTGATCTGCCAAAAACATGTCAACCAGCAGATCCACCATCTTATCCTCCTTAATCACATCGCTGTTCCCGCATCCATAAAGGAGAGAAAAACAAAAGGCCAACAATGCTGTTTTCAATAATAATCCAATACTGCGCATAAGCTGAAATATATTTCGCAAAGGTAATTTTTTATTATTATTTTTGCCAACGTAAACATCCCAAATATGAGAATCAAACCTCCAAAAATCATCAGAAAACTCTTCCCCACTTTCATCTGGAATTTTCCCGACGAAAAAGAGGGAATTTTCCTCACTTTTGATGATGGCCCCAGGCCGGAGGTTACGCCATGGGTACTTGACATGCTTGACAAGTACAATGCCAAAGCCACATTCTTCTGCATAGGCAAGAATGTGGAGATGTTCCCCCATCTGTTTGAGGAAATCAAGCGCCGGGGCCATGCTGTGGGCAACCACTCCTACAGCCATGTAAAGGGATGGGGCATGAAAACCGGAGACTACGTGAGGGACATAGACATAGCCGGAGACATGATAAAATCAAACCTCTTCCGTCCCCCTTACGCTCAGATTGGCCCCAACCAGGCAAGGGTCCTTCATGAAAGATACCACACCATTATGTGGAACATCATCAGCCGTGATTACAACCGCAACATCAGCGGCGAAGCCTGCGCCCGCAATGTAATCCCCTACCTTGAACCCGGAGCCATAATCGTCTTCCACGATTCCATCAAGTGCTCACCCAACCTGTTTGTAGCCCTTCCAAAAGTTCTTGAGGCCATTAAAGAAAAAGGGCTTGTGTGCAAACGTATTGAACTGTAAAGGGATCTGCTGTTTCCAGCAGCAATTCGGAATCCCCAGTACCCCTTATCTGAGCCCCTTAGAATGCCGTTATTGGGGACACCCGGGCAAAAACGCCAGGAGGGTGATCATCTAAAGCAAACACCCCCGCCAGAAAGTACTCTAGCGGGGGTTTACTGTTCATAAAGGCTACTTTTGGGTCAGCCTCCTGTATAATTTCCTTCTGTCGGGAAGATTATCTCAATGTTGCTCCGTGCTTGTGCTGGAATGTTGCAAGAAGTTTGCCCATAACAGCCTCTACAGCCTTGTCATTCAAGGTCTTCTCCATATCCTGAAGCACAAAGCTCAATGCATACTGTTTTTTGCCCTCAGGGATCTTGTCGCCTTTGTAAACATCAAACAAGGTTACGCTCTTAAGAAGTTTCTTCTCTGTAGAAAGGGCACTCTTGCGCAACTCTGCAAATGAAACGTTCTCATCAAGCAACAATGCCAAGTCTCTCTTAACCTCAGGGAACTTAGGAAGCTCCGAGTACTGTACCTTGTTCTTCTTAACTGCTTTAAGAAGTGTATTCCAAGAGATCTCCGCTGCAAATACAGGCTGTTTGATGCCAAACTGTTTCAATCTTGCCTTTGATATTGTACCCATAACTGCAATCTCCTTGCCGCCGTTCATCTTATATACCAAGCCCTCTGCAAACAGGTCAGATGGTGCAGCCTCGTACTCAAGGTTGGCAAGTGTAATGCCGAATTTTGAAAGAAGGAGCTCAAGGTATCCCTTCAATGCAAAGAAGTTGCCACCTACAGTCCTGTTTCTCCAGCCCTGGTATCCGTTTCCTGTAATGAACAAAGTGAACTTAGGCTCCTCTGAGTAAGCTTTAAGGGCATCACCTCTGTGGGCAAGTGCCTCCTCAGGATTTGAAGCGTCAAACTCAGGAGCTTTGAAATCAGGATTGAAACTGTACACGTTACCGTACTCGTAAAGTTTCAAATCATTCTGCTGACGGTTGATATTGTATGCAATAACCTCAAGGCCGTTCAAAAGCAAAGTCTGTCTCATGCAGTTAAGGTCTGAACTCAAAGGATTCACAACCATAACGCATTTCTCCTGCGGATATGTCTTAAGGTTTGCGTAGTAATCACTCTTGGTAAGGGAGTTGTTCATCATCTCCATAAAACCGTTTGCAGTCATGAACTCAGAAGCCATAACCTTAACCCTCTCAGGATCAGGCTTAGGGGTGGCATTGATTGATGCCCTCATGTTTGCAGGCAACTCAATATTGTTGTAACCGTAGATTCTGAGGATATCCTCTACAATGTCGCACTCCCTGTAAACGTCAACCCTGTATGTAGGAACCTTAACGGTGCAGCCTGCCTCGCTCTCGCTTACAAACTCCATCTCAAGGTATCCGAGAATATCTTTGATTGTCTGCACACCAATCTCCTTGCCAATGAACCTCTGGATTCTTGCAAAATCAAGTTCAACCACCTTCTTCTCAACAGGTGCTGAAACAATGTCAACAACATCACCTACAATCTCTCCGCCTGCAATCTCAGTAATCAAAAGAGCCGCACGTTTAAGGGCATATAGTGTAACCTCAGGATCACAACCTCTCTCATAACGGAAAGATGCATCAGTTTTTAGAGTATGTCTCTTTGAAGTCTTTCTGATTGACACAGGATTGAAGTAAGCACTCTCAAGGAATACATTCACGGTATTCTCTGTAACGCCACTCTTAATGCCTCCAAACACACCACCAATACACATTGGTTCCTTAGTATTGCATATCATGAGATCCTGAGCAGAAAGGGTTCTCTCAACCTCATCCAAAGTAACGAATTTTGTACCCTCAGCACAGAAATCCACTACCACCTCATTACCCTCAATCATATCTGCATCAAAAGCATGCATAGGCTGTCCCATCTCCATAAGGATATAGTTGGTAATATCAACAATGCTGTTGATAGGGCGCAAGCCAATCATCATAAGTTTTGATTTAAGCCACTCAGGAGACTCTCCTACCTTAACGCCCTTGATTGTAAGACCGCTATATCTTGGAGCGGCCTCTTTTGCGTTTACAGTTACTTTAACTGCACCCTCTTTCTTGGCAGCAGCCAATTTTGCATCAAACTCCTCCACAGAAGGAAGGGTAAGCTCACCGCCCATATTGTTAGCCTTCAGATAAGCGCTCAAATCCCTTGCAACGCCAATGAAAGAAGCGGCATCAACTCGGTTAGGTGTAAGGCCAATCTCATATAGAGTATCGGTCTTAAGGCCAAGATAATCTTTTGCAGGGGTACCAGGAACTGCAGAAGGATCCAGAATCATAATTCCCTCATGGTTATGGCCAATTCCCAACTCGTCCTCTGCACACAACATACCAAAAGACTCAACACCACGAATCTTCGATTTCTTTATCTTAATCTCCTCACCATTGCTGAAAGTAAGTTTTGTATTCAAAGTTGCAAGCATAACCTTCTGTCCTGCAGCAACATTAGGTGCACCACACACAATCTGCAAAGGCTCGCCTGTACCGGCATCCACCTTAGTAACATGAAGATGATCAGAATCGGGATGATTCTCACACTCAAGCACATGTGCAACCACAACACCTGCAAGGCCACCCGGAATCTCCTCAACCTCTTCAAAATGTTCAACTTCCAATCCAATTGAGGTAAGAATCTTCTCAACCTCTGCAGGAGCAAGATCAAACTTCACATACTCCTTAAGCCAATTGTACGAAATATTCATATTTAAAACTCTTTAATAATCTTGTCATTCTTCCCGACAGATATTTGTCGGGATTATTTTGAGAACAATGATGCTACAAAGTCCTTCTTGTTGAAGATCTGAAGATCCTCAATCTTCTCTCCCACTCCAATGAACTTCACAGGAATCTGGAACTGGTCTGAAATTCCAATCACTACACCACCTTTTGCAGTACCATCCAATTTGGTAACCGCAAGGGCAGTAACATCTGTTGCCTTGGTAAACTCCTTGGCCTGCTGGTAAGCATTCTGGCCAGTAGAACCGTCCAGAACCAGAAGCACCTCATGCGGTGCATCCGGAACCACCTTACGCATCACATTTCTGATCTTGGTAAGCTCATTCATCAGGTTCACCTTATTGTGAAGACGGCCAGCAGTATCAATAAGTACCACATCTGCATCCTGTGCAACTGCAGACTTAAGTGTATCATACGCAACAGATGCAGGATCTGCACCCATACCTTGCTTAACAATAGGGACACCAGCCCTCTCACTCCATATAACAAGCTGGTCAACAGCTGCAGCCCTAAAAGTATCTGCAGCGCCAAGAACAACCTTCTTGCCGCTGTTATTGAGTCTTGAAGCAAGTTTTCCAATAGTAGTAGTCTTACCCACACCGTTCACCCCCACAACCATAATCACATACGGTTTCTTTGAAAAATCAAACGCCTTCTCCTCCTCAGAAGCACCGGACTCCTCAATATGGTTTATATCAAGAAGTTTTTCAATCTCCTCCCTAAGGATAGTATTGAGTTCATCAGTATTCATAAACTTGTCTCTGGCAACCCTCTCCTGAAGGCTGTCAATAATCTTTAGGGTTGTATCTACACCCAAATCAGAAGCAATCAACGCCTCCTCAATACCGTCAAGCACATCATCATCTACTGTTGACTTGCCCACAATTGCGCGGGAAATCTTCTCAAAGATTCCCATCTTGGTCTTCTGCAAACCCTGGTCCAAAGACTCTTTCTCCTCTTTGGATTTCTTTCCGAACAATCCGAAAAATGCCATATTCTATAAGTTTATATAGTAACTTGCAAATATAAGCAAAATCCTGTAACTAAATTCTTTATTTAAGCGGATAAAAACTACTATTCCCCGCATATTTATGCACAAATTCACCATCGGTATACCCTTTGTGCACAGAATACCCCTTTCGGGCACAAACTTCCGCAGATGAGCCTCACTTTGTGCACAGAATACCCCTTTCGGACACAAACTTCCGCAGATGAGCCCCACTTTGTGCACAGAATACCCCTTTCGGGCACAAACCTCCGCCGATGAGCCCCACTTTGTGCACAGAATACCCATTTCGTGCACAAACTTCCGTAGATGAGCCTCACTTTGTGCACAGAATACCCATTTCGGGCACAAACCTCCGCCGATGAGCCCCACTTTGTGCACAGAATACCCCTTTCGTGCACAAAAAAAAAGAAGCTGACCTTTTGGGTCAGCCTCTCTCAGTATCACTTTTATCTGGGTGGAAGATTATCTCAATGTTGCTCCATGCTTGTGCTG
>JAEIGA010014212.1_pt1 | contig 12113 bp, 8 predicted proteins | sample 9270691 | NCBI WGS metagenome assembly JAEIGA01 (sample SAMN17057246, study PRJNA624740) | gut metagenome | biome: biome; isolation source: fecal sample | host: Bos grunniens | place: China: Xizang | collected 2019
AGAACGTCCTACTTTTATGGGTGGTGAAGCTTCAAAAACCTTCTCTCAATGGGTTGCTAAAAATCTTCAATATCCCGAAGTTGCTCGTGAAAACGGTATCCAAGGTAGAGTAACTCTACAATTTACCGTAGAAACTGACGGTTCTTTGAAAAACATTAAAGTTCTTAGAGGTATCGACCCTTCATTGGATAAAGAGGCTATCAGAGTAGTTTCTTCATCTCCAAAATGGAGTCCTGGTAGACAAAGGGATAAAGCAGTACGTGTTACTTACAACTTCCCTGTTTATTTCCAACTAAGAAACTAAAACAGATAATCCAATCAATAAATATCGGGTGACTAAATTATTTTTGGTCACCCTTTTTTTGAATTAAGATAAAGAGAATCAAAATATATGGAGAAAGAGATTAAGAAGGAGCAAGGAGAAGAGATGGAGAGAACCATTGTCGTCTCGGTAATCGAACAGGGAACAGATGAGAGGACAGTGGCAGAGTACCTTGATGAGCTGGAGTTTCTGGCACTTACTGCCGGGGTAAAGAGTATTAAAAGGTTTACCCAAAAACTTGAGCGTTCAAATTCGAGAACATACGTAGGAACAGGAAAATTGGAAGAAATCAAACAGTTTATTGAGGAGAATGAACTGAAACTTGTCCTTTTTGACGATGAACTGTCACCCTCCCAATTGAGAAATCTTGAGAAAGAACTTAACTGCAGAATTCTCGACAGAACAAATCTCATTCTCGATATTTTTGCCCAAAGGGCTAAGACAGCATACGCAAAAACCCAGGTGGAACTTGCTCAATACCAATACCTTCTACCCCGTCTTACCAGAATGTGGACCCACCTTGAAAGACAACGTGGCGGTATCGGTATGAGAGGCCCCGGAGAAAGTCAGATCGAGACCGACCGCCGTATCATCCTTTCCAAGATAAGCTACCTTAAAGAGCAGCTTAAAAAGATTGACCGACAAATGGCATCGCAAAGGGGAAACAGAGGTTCTATGGTAAGAGTTGCACTTGTGGGATATACAAATGCAGGGAAGAGCACAATGATGACAATGCTCTCAAAAAGCGAAGTTTTTGCCGAAAACAAACTTTTTGCAACCTTGGATACTACAGTGAGAAAAGTGGTTATAGACAATGTGCCATTTCTCCTTTCAGATACTGTAGGTTTCATCAGAAAACTCCCTACACAGCTTATCGAGTCATTTAAAAGTACCCTTGATGAGGTAAGAGAAGCAGATATCCTGCTACACGTGGTGGATATCTCACACCCCTACTTTGAGGATCAGATAGAGGTGGTTAACGAGACCTTGAAAGACCTTGGTGTCAAAGACAAACCTGTCTATCTGGTATTCAATAAAATAGATGCTTACAAACACGTGGAGCAATCAGAATTTGATTTTGAAGAGGAAAAAGCGGAGAATATCTCTATTGAAAGGCTCCAGAAGATGTGGATGGCAAAAGAGAATACCCATTGTATTTTCATTTCTGCCAAAGAGAAAATCAACATTGAGAAATTGCGCAGTGACCTATATTCAATGGTGACAGAGATTCATAACGGAAGATACCCATTTAATAATCTGCTCTACTAAGAAATCTGATAATGAATAAACAATAAATCCCGGAAAAGTTCAGGTCCCTACCCTGCTTTTCCGGGATTATTTCTGTGAAATGAAATCAATAAGTGCCTGAGCACTCTTTTCCGGCTCTTCAATGAAAGAATTGTGGCCGGTGGATGGGATTATTACCCCTTTTGCATTAGGAATAAGCGACAAAATATTGTTAGCTGACTCAATATCCATAAAATTATCAGAGTCGCCAAAAACGAATAAAATCGGGGTTTTTGTCGATTTTAAAAATTCAACATTGTCCTCCCTGCTCATAAGTCCCCTCAATGAAGCAGATATTCCGAATGGATCGTGTGTTTCACAAATCTCAATGGTCTCCTGAACCTTGAAATCGAGTCTGCGAAGATTCCCTTTTGCATACATATTAGGGATAGAGAGCTGGGCCAATGTCATTAGTTTTCCATTCTCGATAACCTCTATCTCCTTGAGTCTGCTCTCCCTTTTGAGAGGAGAATCTGCAAAAGGATTTGAATTGAAGTGAATCAGTGAAGTGAATATCTCAGGATATTTTTTTATACACATCTGACCGATATATCCACCCATAGAGTGTCCTATTACCGCCACATCCTTTAAAGACTTTTTGTTCATCAAGTCTGCAAGTACATCGGCAACAAATGACATATCATTAGAGGTCGGATGTGAACCTGAAAGACCGTGTCCGGGGAGGTCCAAAGATATAAAACGGAAAGATTCAGGGATTAACTCCCTGAAATCTTCCCATATATATAGTGTCTCAAGATATCCGTGGAGAAACAATAGAGATTTTTCCCCTTTTTCGGAGTCTGAAACGTGAAGTGTAGTACCGTTAGCTGTAACGAAATACTCCATCTATGATTAGTCCTTTAGTTTAGCACAAAGAAACTCTCTGTTCAAACGTGCAATGTGCGAAACGGTAATTCCTTTAGGACATTCCATTTGACAAGCCTGGGTGTTGGTACAAGCACCAAATCCCAATTCGTCCATTTTGGCAACCATATTCTTGGCACGACGTGCAGCCTCAACTTTACCTTGAGGTAGAAGAGCCAAAGAACTTACTCTTGCAGCAACGAACAACATTGCAGAACCGTTTTTACAAGTTGCAACACAAGCACCGCAACCTACGCAAGATGCAGCGTCCATACTTTCGTCAGCATCTTTCTTAGGGATAAGAATTGCGTTAGCATCCTGAGCACCACCTGTATTTACAGATACATAACCACCAGCCTGAAGGATTTGGTCGAATGCACCTCTGTTAACTACAAGGTCTTTGATTACAGGGAAACCTGCACTTCTCCAAGGCTCGATAGTGATAGTATCACCATCTTTAAATTTACGCATATGGAGCTGACAAGTAGTGATTTCGCTGTCTGGTCCGTGAGGGTGGCCATTGATATACAATGAACACATACCGCAGATACCTTCACGACAGTCGTGGTCAAATGCTACGGGTCCTGAACCGTGGCAACCTTTATTTAGAGCTACAGGATTATTTCCTTCTCTGATAAGTTGCTCATTAAGGATATCCATCATTTCAAGGAATGATGAGTCAGCAGAGATATTCTCTACTTTATAGGTCTCAAAATGACCTTTATCTTTTGCGTTCTTCTGACGCCAAACTTTTAACGTAAAATTCATAATAATAACCCTTTAGTCTTTATAGTTACGTGTTGAAGGTTTAACAAATTCAAATTTGAGGTCTTCTTTATGTAGTACAGGGGTTTCGTCTCCTTTGTATTCCCAAGCACTTACATACATAAAGTTTTCGTCATCTCTCTTGGTTTCACCTTCTTCGGTTTGCATTTCTTCTCTGAAGTGACCACCGCAAGATTCTTCTCTGTTAAGAGCATCACGAGCCATAAGTTCTCCGATTTCCATATAGTCTGCAAGGCGAAGAGCTTTTTCAAGTTCTTGGTTGAATTCAGCGTTTTCACCTGGAACATAAACGTTTGACCAGAAATCTTTACGAAGTTTTTGGATCTCTACGATAGCTTTTTCAAGACCTGCTTTGTTACGTGCCATACCTACGTAATCCCACATAACAAGACCAAGTTTCTTATGATAATAATCTACAGTTTCTTTACCTTTGATAGCAAACAATTTTTCAATTCTTGCTTTGATATCTTTTTCAGCTTGTTCGAATGCAGGGTGATTTGTATCTACCTTAGGAGCTTGGATCTTAGATGACAAGTAATCACCGATGGTGTAAGGAAGGATGAAATATCCGTCTGCAAGACCTTGCATTAGAGCTGATGCACCCAAACGGTTACCACCGTGGTCACTGAAGTTTGCTTCACCGATTGCATATAGACCAGGGATGGTTGTTTGAAGGTTATAGTCAACCCAGATACCACCCATTGTGTAGTGGATAGCAGGGTAAATCATCATTGGCTCTTCGTAAGGGTTTACAGCAGTAATCTTTTCATACATTTGGAACAAGTTACCGTAACGGGCTGTAATAGTGTCTTTACCAAGACGTTTGATAGCTGTTGAGAAGTCTAGGAATACTGCAAGACCTGTTTCGTTAACACCATAACCTGCGTCACATCTTTCCTTAGCTGCACGTGAAGCAACGTCACGAGGTACAAGGTTACCGAATGCAGGGTAACGGCGTTCCAAGTAGTAATCTCTATCTTCTTCAGGAATTTGGGAAGCCTTGATTTGTTTAGCGCGAAGTTTCTTCACATCTTCCATTTTCTTGGGAACCCAAATTCTACCATCATTTCTCAATGATTCACTCATTAGGGTCAATTTGGACTGCTGGTCACCGTGTACAGGGATACAGGTAGGGTGGATCTGAGCAAAACAAGGGTTAGCAAAGAATGCACCTTTCTTGTAACATTGCCAAGCAGCTGAACCATTTGAGTTCATTGCATTTGTTGAGAGGAAAAATACGTTTCCATATCCACCTGATGCAATAACCACAGCGTGAGCACCGAATCTTTCGATAGCACCAGTTTCAAGGTTACGTGCAATGATACCACGAGCTTCACCATCGATAATCACAAGGTCAAGCATTTCGTGACGAGGATATGATTGAACCGACTTCTTGGCGATTTGTCTGTTCAATGATGCATAAGCACCAAGAAGAAGCTGTTGTCCGGTTTGTCCGCGGGCATAGAATGTACGACTTACTTGGGCTCCACCGAATGAACGGTTATCCAATAGTCCACCGTAATCACGTGCAAAAGGAACACCTTGAGCAACACATTGGTCGATAATTAGATTACTTACTTCTGCCAAACGATAAACATTTGCCTCTCTACTTCTGTAGTCACCACCTTTGATAGTGTCATAGAAAAGACGGTAAATAGAGTCGTTGTCATTTTGGTAATTCTTCGCAGCATTGATACCACCTTGAGCGGCGATAGAGTGTGCTCTACGAGGTGAGTCGCTGATACAGAAGATTTTAACATTGTAACCCAATTCACCAAGAGATGCAGCTGCAGAAGCTCCGGCAAGACCGGTTCCGATTACAATGATATCCAACTTTCTCTTGTTAGCCGGACTTACCACTTTAATGGCAGCTTTGTGCTTTGTCCATTTTTCAGCCAAAGGACCTTCGGGAACTTTGGAAATTAATTTTTCCTCCATAATATAGTATTTATGATTGTTTTAGAAATTTCTTGCAATTTTACTCACTTTTTGCGACTTAAACAACTCTACCACCAAACTATTTGCCACTTAACTTCCACGCTTTTATGTATTGCGGAACGACCGAAGGGCGTTTTAACAGATTGTGAAGTAAGAAATATAGTTTAACAAGTAAAAAATGTGTATTTGAAAAGTGCTTTCTGTAGAATAACCTGTTAGAGTGTTGCACCATCACTTCTCTCTCTAAATCAGACCATTTGACGCTACTGCTACCACCGCCGAAGTGATAAATGACAGAGGTAAGCATTGCTATCCTCACCCCTTTTTTCCAAGCCATATAAAAGAGATCCAGATCCTCTGCATAAAGAAAATAGTCTTCACACCACTTCCCTATCAGATTAAAGTTATCCTTCGAGATTATCACCGATGCCCCTTTGTACCAGTAACGGCTCTTTTTACGATTGAAATTCCAGAAAAAAAGATCCTTGATCAAAGGCAAAGGCATCCTGTCATTTTCATAAGAACCATCCCTGTTTATGAGGGGATTTACATAGAGCAAATCATTATTCAGAACCACCTTACGGTAATCCTCATTAATCGATTTGTCCAAAGTGGTATCGGGATTCAAAAAGTGGAATATCCCCCCTTTTGCACGCTCTGCTCCAATATTGTTTGCTTTTGCAAAACCAAGATTTGAGTCGGAATTGATCAAGATAAAGCGTCCATCACTAAATATCTCTCCGCACTTGGAAACAGACTCATCTGAAGAACAATTATCAACCACAATAACCTCATAATCGACCGTAATATTCTCCTGAATACTTCTGAGACAATTATAGAGAAAATCGCGTGAATTGTAGTTTACTATAATGATGGATATCTTCTTATTCATCTTATTTTCAAGAATTTAAAAACGGAACATTTTATATCTTCATACTCCTGGGACTTATAGATATACTCATACGCAATTACCGTCAGGAGAAATCCCACGAAGAGTTGTACAAACATTATACACCAGTAAGGAAGGGCGATATTTGAGAAAAGATATACTACAAAACTTACACAAAGAGCTATAGCAAAAAATGGAATTATATCTTTTATCTGCTCTGTTATCTTATAGTCAATTACTTTATTTACATAGTGGGAATGAATCACAAATGATATGACACTAACCACTATCATTCCATACAAGAGTGCCTCAACACTGATGAAAATTCCGGCTACCACAGGAATCACCGCCAGGGCAGTTTTTATTATCTCAAGTCTCAAGGTAATATCAGAACGTCCGTTGGCATTGATAATATTTGCTGCAGTTATCTGAATAGGGATAAAAAGTCCTGAAAAACACAAAATCTGAAGATATTCAATCGAAGGAATCCACTTTTCTCCGACCAATGTGATTACTATAGATTCAGATGCCGCTGCCAAGCCTAAAACTGCTGTAAATGAGATAAGTACAGTGGTTCTAAATAATTTTCTGAAAACCCTCAACTGCCTCTCTTTATCCTCTCTGATAGAGGAGAGTACAGGATATGTAACCCTCTGCATCACAATACTGATATTGGATGTAACCATACTCTTAAACTTTTCTGCACGGGAATATTGTCCAAGAATTGCTGCAGAGTAAGATTTTCCGATAATAAATGAATAAATCTCATTCCAGATGACACTGATTATCGAAGTGAGGAGCAACCTTCCTCCAAATGAGAACATCTCCTTAAAACTTGCAACAGAGAAAGAAAGTGTAGGGAACCATCTTGAGCAAACCCAAAGCAAAAGAGTATTTATCCCCAATCTTAAAATCTGCATCACCACCAAAGCCCACACTCCATAACCATTCAATGCCATTATAACCCCCGCCGAACCACTTGTCAATGAAGATGCAAGTGAAATGAAAGCCTGGGTTTTAAAGTCGAGCTTTCTTATCAAAATAACTTTCTGAACAATACTCAAAGCATTTATTATCAATGAAAGAGATAATATTCTTACAATATCGCAAAGCAGAGGTTGGGAGAAAAAGTCGGCTATATAAGGGGACAAAAAATATAAAATTGCATAAAGGAAAAATGAGACTGCAAGATTAAAATAAAAGACTGTATTGAAATCTTTGGAAGTAACCTCCAGCTTTCTGGTCAAAGCTCCTGTAAACCCACTGTCTACCAACGAATTTGCCAATGTTATAAAGATAGTGCTCATTGCCACAATTCCGAATTGCTCAGGTGACAAAATATTAGCCAGGATAATATTGACAACAGCCATTATCCCTGTATTGCTCAAATTGTCAATAAATCCCCAGCCAATCCCTTTGGCAGTCTTATCTTTCAACTCACTCCCCATTAATAGCTTTGATATAAATAGAAATCATTTGAGAAACATTTCTGTTCCAGTCGTATTGGGACAACACATTCTCCCTTGCAGCTTTTCCCAATTCTGCTCTCTTTTGAGGATTGTCCGCTAAAAATTGTATTGCAGCACAAGCCTCTGAGGGATTTTCTTTAGGGACAATTATCCCGGTCACACCATCTTCTAGAACCTCTTTGAAACCATCCGTATCAGAAGCCACTATGGCTGTTCCACAAGAAGATGCCTCCACTGCACTAACCCCAAAACTCTCCCTACGGGATAGGAAAACAGCAATATCAAAAGAGTTATAAACCTCTGGTAATCTGCTATTTTCGATATATCCTCTAAAAATTACTCTCTCCCCTATTCCCAACTCGTCAGCCATTTTTTCAAGTTTCTCTCTATCGGGACCATCACCGACGATTTCGAGTACGGACTCCCTGTCAGGATTATTGTCTGCAAAAATCTTGTAAGCCTGAATCAAAGTGTCAATGCCATAATTGTGGGACAAAGTCTTGACTGTTCCAATGACAATTCTTCCATCCCTTATATCCTCTGTATCATCAAACAAAGATGTATCCACCCCAAAAGGGACAACACCGATACTTTTGTTGCAATATTTGGAAGACTCTACAGCCATAGCATTACTGGTGGAAGTAATAAAATCAGCCTTGCCAAGAATATATTTTACTGCCGATTTATTTATGAGAGACTTTTTAGGAAACTCATAAATATCACTGCCCCAAACAGATATGATAAATGGTGAAAAACCCGAAAGGGATGCTATCAATCCATAACTTGTGGCATAATGGGCGTGCAGAATATCCGGAGTCTCCCGTTTTATCACCGACTTGAGATATTTTACAGCTCTATGATGCTCAGTTACAGATTTTAAAATACCTGAAATTTTTCCCAATTTCTTGTATTTGAACAAATCGTAAACATAGACCTTTACCCCTGCATCAGCATAAAAATTGTCAGTCTCGGGTTTTATTGAAAACAAGACAATATCTATCCCCCTGCCAACAAGGGAACTGACCCACCTTTTAGTGTGAATGCTTTGTGCATCAGAGAGTATTAAAACCTTCATAAAACCGGTAAACTAAAATAAAAGCCCTGTCTCAAATCTGTTTATTCCCAAATGTTCATATGCCAAATCGGTAACCTCTCTACCTCTGGGAGTTCTATGAATATATCCCTCCTTTATCAGGAATGGTTCATAAACCTCTTCCAAAGTACCGACATCCTCCCCTACAGCTGTGGCAATCGTACCCACACCGACAGGACCACCTTTGAACTTATGAATAATAGTGGTAAGGATCTTATTGTCAATAGCATCCAGACCTCTCTTGTCAATATTCAGAGAATCAAGGGCATAGGAAGCAATTTCAAGGTCAATGAACCCTGAACCTTTCACTTGTGCAAAGTCTCTCACTCTTCTCAAAAGGGAATTGGCAATACGAGGTGTTCCCCTACTACGTAGGGCAATCTCTGTAGCAGCCCTGTCCTCAATCTCAATTCCTAAGATAGAGGCACTCCGTTTGATGATTTTAAACAAAACAGGGGCATCATAATACTCCAAGTGAGCCTGAATACCAAATCTTGCCCTCAAAGGAGAAGTAATCATACCACTTCGGGTGGTAGCACCTATCAATGTAAAATGATTCAAGGAAATCTGGACAGATCTCGCTCCGGGTCCTTTGTCAATCATTATATCGATAGTATAATCCTCCATCGCAGAATAAAGATACTCTTCGACAATGTGGGACAAGCGGTGAATCTCATCAATAAACAATACATCCCCCTCTTCCAGCGAGGTCAAAAGTCCTGCAAGGTCACCGGGTTTGTCCAAAATGGGACCGGATGTTATTTTCATATTTACCCCCAGCTCTCTTGCAACAATATGAGCCAGGGTAGTTTTTCCTAATCCTGGAGGGCCGTGCAACAAAATATGATCCAGTGCCTCTCCTCTCAAAAGAGCAGCCTTGACAAAGATTTTAAGATTTTCAATAATTTTGTCCTGACCCGAAAAATCTTCAAAGTCGGAGGGTCTGATTTTTCCCTCAAAATCGTTATCTTTGTTCACGCTTTGAACTCTTGCATCGAAATTATCGTTATCAGAAATCATAGCCATAAAAACACAAATACAAATATAATCTCTTTTTTATTTTAATTTATGTTTTTATTTATGCGTTGTCAATATTGTTGATAATTTGTCAAAATCGCTCTCACTGAAGAGTTATTTTGCTATAAAAGAGGAAATTAAGTTTTTCAAAGATATTAAGAATATTTGAGGAAAACCTGTTAATAAGCTTTAAAAACAAAATAAAAAAAATATCGGCTGAGCTCTTGCAAGTTAATAAAGTCGGAGTGATATACAGGAAATTCAAATTTTCTAATTTAATTTTTAAAAGATTTTAACAAAGTTATTACAGAGTTATGAACGAAAAAAAATGGCAATTGTTAATAAAATCCAAAATAGAATCAATCAGTTCCTTTATTAAGGATGATTCTGTTTCAACTATTTCTATTTCAGGACTTTATTCTTCAGCAAAGGCATTTGCCATTTCACAGACAATATCGGAAGGAGTCCACATTGTGGTACTTCCCACCAGAGAAGATGCTTCGGGATGTGTTAATGATTTGTACAGTCTGCTCGATGATGAACATATCTATTTTTATCCAACATCTGATAAGTCAAGGGCAAAAGGATCTGTAAGGGAGGTCTCTTCCAAAGTTCAGAGAACTGCTGCCATAAGTGCCATCTCAGATTTTAAAAACGGTATATATAAAGGTAAGTATTTAGTGATTGTGGGGTATGTGGAGGCATTTGCTGAAGAAGTTCCTTCTGAAAGGTCGTTAGGGGAGAGTGTTCTTACTATCAATAAAGGGGACAGGGTTCCATTCCAGAAAGTATCTGATATATTATATGCCTCCGGCTTTCAAAAGGTAGATTTTGTATCCCAGCCGGGAGAGTTTGCGGTAAGAGGTGGTATTGTCGATCTCTTTTCTTATCACAATGACAAGCCTTACAGAATAGATTTTTTCGGAGATGAAGTGGAGAGTATAGGTTTGTTTGATCCGAATACCCAAAGGACCATCCAACAGGAGAATCAGGTTCGGGTCTATCCAAATATTGTAGATTTTTCAGACAACAATGGAAGGGGGGTCCCGTTTTTTACCACTGTTCCCGAGGATAGTGTGGTTTGGATTTCAGGTGTTGACGAATATCATCTGGAGGGAGTCGGGGTTGAGAATAAGAAGATATATCTCGGTTCTCTCAGGGGGGATTTGGAATTTGATGCAAAGGTGGAGTTCAATACAGTCCCTCAGCCTGTATTCAACAAAAATTTTGAGATTTTGAGTGAAGATATCAGGAGCAAAAGGGAGGAAGGATACCATATATATATAATGAGTGAGAATTCTTCACAGATAAATCGTCTCAGAAGTATATTTTCATCTTACGATTTGGTGCTGGATTATTGTGAATTTACCATTCACGAAGGATTTATTGATAAAGATTCAAAGGTGTGTCTTTATACCGACCATCAGATTTTTGACAGATACCGCAGGATAAAGCTCAAAAGGACTGTTGAAAAGAGTGAGAGGTTAACACTGAATGATATCAATTCTTTCAGGGAGGGGGATTATATTGTCCATATCGATCACGGTGTGGGTAGATTCGGTGGACTGGTCAAAAATAAAATCAATGGTAAGGTACAAGAGGCCATCAAGTTGATTTACAAGGATAATGATATACTTTATGTATCGGTTCACGGACTTCACAGGATTTCCAAATATCGTTCAGGTGATATTTCAAAACCTCCGAGAGTCAATAAATTGGGAACAGGAAACTGGGAAAAGTTGAAAAATCAGACAAAGTCAAAGGTTAAGGATATTGCCAATGATTTGATTAAACTTTATGCTCAAAGAAAGGTTTCCAAAGGGTTCGCTTTTACTCCCGATACTTATCTTCAGCAGGAGTTGGAGTCTTCTTTCAAATATGAGGAGACACCAGATCAGATAAAGGCGGTGGATCAGGTCAAAAGGGATATGGAGAGTGATTCTCCAATGGACAGACTTGTTTGTGGGGATGTCGGATTTGGTAAAACAGAGGTGGCTATCAGGGCTGCTTTCAAGGCTGTGGCAGACAGTAAGCAGGTGGCAGTGCTGGTTCCTACCACAATTTTGGCTTTGCAGCATTACAATACTTTTATGGAGAGACTGGGGAATTTCCCTTGTAATGTTGAATTCATCAGCAGACTTAAAACTGCCAGGGAGACTTCGTCTATTATTGAACGACTCAAAGAGGGGAAAATAGATATATTGATTGGGACTCATAAGATTCTGAATAAAGATGTGGTTTTCAAGGATTTGGGATTGCTTATCATAGATGAGGAACAAAAATTCGGAGTGGGAGCTAAAGAAAAATTACGTCAACTAAAAGCTTCTGTTGATACTTTGACATTGACAGCTACTCCTATTCCTCGTACTTTGCAGTTTTCTCTTCTTGGAGCCCGTGACCTCTCTATAATAAACACTCCACCGCCTAACAGAATACCAGTTCAGACAG
>JAEIGA010014213.1_pt1 | contig 12113 bp, 12 predicted proteins | sample 9270691 | NCBI WGS metagenome assembly JAEIGA01 (sample SAMN17057246, study PRJNA624740) | gut metagenome | biome: biome; isolation source: fecal sample | host: Bos grunniens | place: China: Xizang | collected 2019
CCTTTATTACAGAGGAAATCTGGCAGACTCTGCCCCACGCAGAAGAGGGCGAGACCATTATGCTCCAGAAGTATCCTGAGTATGACGAGGCTCTCGACTTCCCCGCAGAGGTTATGGCTACAGAGAAGATTATGGAGGCTATTACTGCTATCCGTACAAGACGTAACGAGATGAACGTACCTCCCTCAAAGAAGGCAAAGGTATACATCGCAACCAAGAATGCAGATACCTATGAGTTAGGTGCTAAGTTCATTGTTTCTCTGGCATCCGCAACAGAGGTTGAGATTGCACAGGAGTTCGAGCTGGACGGTGCGGTTACAATCGTTGTATCTGATGCTAAAATCTACATCCCCATGAATGAACTTGTAGACAAGGAAGCAGAGCTTGCTCGCCTTACAAAGGAATTTAAGCAGGTAGAAAAGCTTCTGGCTCAGGACGAGGGCAAGCTGAACAATGCAGGCTTTATGTCAAAGGCTCCCGAAGCTGTTGTTGAGAAGATCAAGGCTCAGGCAGCACGAGAGAGAGAACAGCTCTCCCTTATTCAGGCAGCTATTGACGCTCTTAAATAATTAAAGGCAACAAAAATCCCCGAATGGTAATTCCATTCGGGGATTATTTTATGCTTGCTTAGTTTCCCCAGTAATCTGTATCGTGGGGAAGACCGATGTCCCTTGCTTTAAAGACGGGGTCTTTACCTGCTTTGCGCTGACGGGTATAGTCGTCAAGAGCACGGAAAGCGTATTTGCCCAGATAAATGATGATGGGGATGTTTATAAGGGTCATACAAGCCATAAGAATATCGGAAATGTTCCAGAGGGTATCGGACTTGAGTAGTGCACCTACAAGGATGAGAGCAGATGCGATAAGGTAGTATACAGTTTTGAAACCCTTGGAGGGCTCTTTTCTGAGGATGTGGTTGAATGCCTTGTCTACATAAAAAAGGTTGCCGATAAGGGTTGTGAATGCAAAGAGCACCATAGCAACTGTAATAAAGATAGGACCAAAATCACCCAAAGTAGTCTGAAGTGACTGCTGAACATACTGAGCACCTGAGATTTCCTTTGTGGGTACTACTCCTGAGCCCATACACATAAAGGCTGTTGCGGTACACACGAGAAGAGTGTCGATAAATACAGAGAGAATCTGCACAAGACCCTGCTTGACGGGATGGCTTACTTCAGCGGCAGAGGATGCGTTGGGAGCAGAGCCTACACCTGCTTCGTTTGAGAAAAGACCGCGCTTGATGCCGTACATCAGGCAGGAGCCTGCAAATCCGCCGAAGATTGCCTCAAAATCAAAAGCCTCTGTAAAAATAGTCTTAAAGATAGAGGGCAGAGCAGAAGCATTCATAACGGTTATAAACAGGGCAATGAGTATGTATGCAAGACCCATAATGGGAACAATAAGGGAAGTTGCTTTGATGATTCTCTTTCCACCGCCGAAAAGACAGAAGCCTACAAGCAAGGCGGTGATTCCGCCGATAATCCAGGGAGCAACATTGAGCGTAAAAGAGCCTATGGTAAGCTGTGCGTTGTAAAACTCGTAAGCCGAGAAGGTAGACTGCAGGTTGTAGGATGCCAGCATATTGAAGCCCACTCCGTAGGTGAGAATCAGCACCACAGAGAAGATGATTGAGAGAAAACGATTTTTGGTAGCCGCCTCAATATAGTAGGCAGGTCCGCCGTAGCATCCGTCTTTGCCTCTTTTCTTGTAAATCTGTGCAAGGGTGCTTTCTACAAAGGCGGAAGAAGCACCGATGATTGCAATAAGCCACATCCAGAAGACGGAGCCGAAACCGCCAAGACACAGAGCTGTGGAAACACCGATGATGTTACCTGTGCCAACTCGGGAGGCGGTGGATACCATCAGAGCCTGAAAGGATGAAACGGATTTTTTGTCCTTGGGTTTTTCGGTGACAGAGCGGATTTGATCGCCGAAAAGACGAAACTGCGCAAACTTTGTGCGTATGGTAAAGTAAAGTCCGCCCAGAATCAGAACAACAATAAGGGCATAGCTGAGATAATTGTTTATCTCGCCTGTTAACATATCAAGCATTGAAGTAGCCTCGCTTTCTAAAAACTGCGAGATTAATTATATAGGAAATGGCATAAAGTGTCAAATATTATAAAATAAAAAGAAATAATGACAATATATGTTGCAAATATGTAAATTGACTAAAGCTTCGATTTGGGTTAATATATATGTATAATGAGGCAGTAGGCGGCTTTTTGAGGTTTTGTCTTGCTACCTTTGAATTTTTTATTGTATGGGAGGAATTGATTTGGTATTCTCCAGCTTAACATTCTGGTTTTTCTATCTGCCTTGTGTGTTGCTGCTTTACTACGCAGTACCCTTAAAGGCACGTAACCTTGCTTTGTTTCTGGTGAGCATAGCATTTTACGGATGGGGCGAGCCTGTGCTCGTGCTTTTGATGCTTCTTACCATTGCAATTAACTACGTAGCAGGTCTGCTGATAGAAAGGTCAGGCTCAAACAAAAAAAGGCAAAAGCTCTGGCTGATACTTTCTGTTATTATTAACCTGGGACTTCTGATGTTCTTCAAGTATTCGGGTATGATTGTGGATACTCTCAATCTCCTGCCCTTTGTGGATATTGCTTTTGAGGCGCCGTCGCTTCCTATTGGTATCAGTTTCTATACATTCCAGGCAATGTCCTATACTATAGATGTATACCGCAGAGATACTGCAGCTCAGAAGAATCCCATTATTATGGGTACTTATGTAACCCTTTATCCTCAGCTTATTGCAGGTCCCATTGTCCGCTATAAGGACGTTGAGGACCAGATGACAGGAAGAAAAGAAACTCTCGAGAAATTTGCAAGCGGTGTTGTGCTTTTCCTTTGCGGTCTTGCAAAGAAAGTGCTCCTTGCAAACCAGTTTGCCGCAATGTGGCAGAATCTGGGTGCAGAGGGTGCACAGGGTATCCTTGGACGCTGGGGCGGACTTCTTGCGCTTACCTTCCAGATTTACTTTGACTTCTCAGGTTACAGCGATATGGCAAGAGGTCTTGGCAGAATGATCGGCTTTGAGTTTATGGAGAACTTCAATTACCCCTACATCTCCAAGTCTATCACAGAATTCTGGAGAAGATGGCACATCTCCCTTTCTACATGGTTCAGAGATTACCTTTACATTCCCCTTGGCGGTAACCGAAAAGGTTTCGGACGTCAGATTCTCAACCTGTTTATTGTGTGGGCGGCTACAGGTATGTGGCACGGTGCGGCCTACAACTTCCTTATCTGGGGACTTTACTTCTTCGTTTTACTTGTTGTGGAGAAACTCTTCCTCTCAAAGATTCTTTCAAAGATTCCTGCGGCTTTCTCTCACATTTACGCACTTTTCTTTATAATGATCGGTTGGGCAATCTTCAACTTCACCGATGTTAACGCTTTGTGGCAGTATATCTGCGGACTTTTCACAGCTTCCGACGGACTTTTCACAGCTTCTTCAGGCGAGGTGCTTCTTTCTTACCTGCCTGTGACAATTGCAGGTGCGGTGCTTAGCACACCTGTTCTGAAGATTCTGCACAGAAAGCTTTATAATAAGAAATTCTATCCTGTGGTACTGGGACTTGGTTGTGTACTTGTAATGGTGCTTTGCACAGCTTCTCTTGTAAGCGACAGCTACAATCCCTTTATCTACTTCAGATTCTGATGGAGGTGACCCAACTTGAACAGTAAAAAAGCACAGGTAGCAATTGTTGCGGTGTTTCTGGTGTTTACCATAGCACTTTCAGCGATGTTTTTTATACTTCCCAAAGAGGACTACAGCCCCTCAGAGAAAAGATTCCTTGCAGAAACTCCCGAAGTTTCTCTTGAAAACTTCTTTGACGGAAAACTGACCACAGCCTTGGAGGGCGGAGAAAACGGCGGATATATTCCTGACCATTTCCCCTTCAGAAGTCTTTTTGTGGGAATCAACTCTTACTGGAACCTTTTGACAGGCAGTACAGCCTCAAACGGCTATTACTTCTCCGATGACGGATATATCATTACCAAGCCTGCAGACACAAACCGCTCAGACAGAAACCTCCAGCTGATAAACCTTTTTGCGGCGAGTTTTGATGAGGTTTATCTTATGGTAGTGCCCTCAGCAGGTGAGATGCTTTCTCACAAACTCCCTGCTGTGCACAGCGAGTATCCTGATGCAGGGGTTTATGACTACATCGCAGAGAATAAGGCAGAGAATATCCGCTTTATGGATCTGAGAGAGTACTTTGGCGATTGCGTTGTAAGTGACGAGCAGATTTTCTACAGAACAGACCACCACTGGACCAGCTTCGGAGCTTTCGTGGCATACGGATATTACTGCGATGCTTTAGGTCTTGACTTCACTCCTATGGAGAAGTTTACGGTTTCAGAGCATCAGGGTTTCTATGGCACAACCTATTCCTCCAGCGGATACTTCCTCACAGAGCCTGACACTCTGGAAATCTGGGAGAACAAGAATATTTCCGACAGTATCAAGGTGACCATTACTGAGGGCGCTGATTCAAAAGAATACGACAGTATGTACTTTACAGACCATCTGGAAGAGGAAGATATGTATCCTGTATTCCTTGACGGTAACCACGCTCTGGTGAAAATCGAAAACGAGAAAGCAAAGAGCGATCAGACTCTGCTCCTTATAAAGGACAGCTTTGCTCATTGTGCGGCACCTTTCCTTGCAGAGAATTACAGCGAAATCGTTATGGTTGACCTGAGATACTACAAAGGCTCAGTAAAAGACCTTGCACAGCAGGAGGACGCAGACGATATCCTCTTCCTCTACGGAATGAACAACTTCTGCACAGACTCAAACTTTGCATTTTTGCAGTAAAATTTTATACACATAAAGAAAACACTTCCGATTTATAGCAGTCGGAAGTGTTTTTTTGCGGAATAAAGCATTTTATAATGAGTTTTTAAGTGCTCTGACGGTCCGGAATCTGTTGTCAGGGTTTATGCTTGTACATTTTTTTATTACCCGCCCGAGTTTACCTTTCGGAATTTTTTCGCTGGGGTGTACCCCTGTCAGAAGTACATTCAAAAGCACACCTGCTGAGTAGATGTCGGTACGACTGTCGGATTTTGAGATGCCGATCTGTTCGGGAGAGGCATATCCTGCGGTACCCATTATCTCTGTATCTTTCTTTTGGGGTGTTTCCTTTCGGGTTGTATTGAAGTCTATCAGAACAACCCTGCCTTTTTTGGTCACCATTATGTTATCAGGTTTCAGGTCGCGGTGAACAAAGCCGTTTTTGTGTAAGATTTCGAGGGCATTACAAACCGATATCATAAGTTTTCTTGCTCCCCGCTTGCGGTATTTTCCACTTTCCATAACCTGAGAAACATTGAGTCCGTCTATATATTCCTCGAGCACAATCTGCCCGTCGCACAGAGTTATTACCTCGTAGACCAAAGGCAGATTATCGCATTTTACTTTAAGCAGAAATTCATAAAAGGGGCAGGTTTTGTTGGATTTGTGAAGGACGATATCTTTCCCGAGTTCTTTGTGACGAAGTCTGAGGGTTTTGCAATCGTTTCTGTCTGCAAGAACACTTATGAGTCTGTAGGTCTCGGATAATTTTTTTATGTATTCTTCACATGTTAAATCAGAAATCATCAGTTGTATCCTCCGCCGTTCCATTCGCTGTACTGTGCGCCGTAGTACCCTGCGGAGCTTTTGTAGTATCTGTAGTTTCTGTCCTGACAATTTGCAGAGCAGTGGATGGTGAGATTTCCGTTACGCTGCGAAGGACTTACAAAGGCAGTTGTTTCTATGTATATACTGTTGCCGCACAGATAGACGTCTGTGAGGTTTGTGCAGTTTGCAAAGGCATCGCCCCATACTGTCTTTACACAGGAAGGCACTACAACCTGCTCTACGGTATAGCATATGCTCGGGTCTGAAAAGGCAAGGGCAGATACAGCCAGAACATTCTTTCCGTCGATAGTACTCGGGATTGTATATCTGCCGTCCGCAGAGGGAGAGAGAACCTTGGTAATAACAATGTCGTTGTCAGAAATGGGATAGTGTACATAGAAGTCATCGCCGTACTTTGCCTGCCTGTAGACGTAGGTTGCGCCTGATTGCTCCGGTGTTGGCTGAGGCGGATCTGTAGGCTTTGGCTCGGGATTGTTCTGAATGGGAGCTTTTGTGTCATCTGTCTCCTGCTCGGGTATGGTTTCTCCTGCCGGAGGCTTCGTAGAGTTTTGACCCTGAGGCTTGCTTATGCTGTTTGAATTATGCTCAGGTTGTGTTGTCCGGGTGGGAGATGTTGATCCTGAAGAGGTGGTTTCTGATGTATCCACAGTTGTATCCACAGTTGTGGAAACAGTCGGCTCGGTATCAGATTTATTATTATTCTTATTTGTAGCCATACGGATAAATATACCTGCAGTGATTAGCAGCGAGAATATCAGAATGACTATTAAAATCCATCTTATATGTTTTCCTTTGTCAGATTTAATGCTGAGTGTCTGCTTCTCTTCAAGGGAATTCATACAATAAAAGCAAAAAACTGAGTCGTCTTCAATCTCCGCTTTGCAAAAGGGGCAAATTTTCATAAAAAGTCACCTACCCAAGGGTTTCCAAATCGTATTCATAAAGGAGCTCGTTGATTTCGGGCACAGAGAGCCCCTTGCAGATTCCGTAGATAACGATGCTGTCAAAGGGGAGTTTTACATAAAGCTGAGAGTAGCTTGCACACTTAAGAAGTGTCTGAGTCTCGTTAAGATTTAGTTTCATTCCTACACAAAGGCAAAGAAGCTTTTTTCTCTCAGGTACACGAACACCCGAGAAAATCTGGTAAGCGTATACCTCGGAAAGCTCGGAATCTTTGATAACGCAGGATTTGCGAAGTCCTTTTTCTGAAAGCAACTCAGTGAGCATACCGGAAAGGGAGTCTTTTATCATATAGTCCTTGTTTTCGCTGTAAAAACAGCGAAAATCCGGACAAAGTCCCAATTCCTCAATAATCCTTGATGTGTCCTTGCTCATAAACCTCACCTCATACCATCTTATAGATTTAGCATACCACAAAGAGAGAATAAAAACAACTATGCTGTCAGCATAGGACTTTCTCTTTTTTGGGAGCTATAATTTTAAGCAGGGTGGGGGAGTTTATTTATAAATCCGCATCCTCCGCCGATAGCAATTCGGAAATTGGAACCTCAAGTGCGCGGGAAAAAATCACTAAATCAATGTCGGTAACAAACCTCTCACCGTTTTCTACACGACGTATAAAGTAGTGGTCTACATCAAATCCCAGAAGTTGCATCTTTTCTGCCAGTTTTCGTTGAGAGAGCTTTTTGCTCTTTCGGATTCGGGTGATTTTCTTGCCCGACAGATTGTTTGTGCCGTCGGCGGCTTTAATCTTAAACATAAAATCCCTCACTTTTTGTTGAATACTGTTTACATTTATTAAATTTTATGCTAAAATACTCATAAAATTGGTGAACACTATTCAACATTATTGGGGGATTATTTGTTTTTATACCATGTTGTGTGTTCATATAGAAACCTAAAGGAGGATAAAAATGAAGTTGATTTTAGAAAATGAAAATTGGTTCACAACGCAAGAAGCAACAAAAGTTTATGAGGAATGTGCTTCTCTTGAGGACAGGTCAAGCTTTCTTTTCAGCTATCTGAGAGCTATATGCAAAGAGCAGAACAAGACATTTGAAGATGCTTTGCTCTACAGTTTTGCTTTTATGCTGGCAGACGGAGTTTGGGGAGCAGGACTTGCTTATTGCAACAGCGAGGATTTTCTCAGTCCGCAAAAGAATCCGTATATTGCTTACTTTAAGAACGCAGGCTCTTTTGTCAGTACAGATAATATTTATATTCCTCTTCTTTCCATTGTTCATAATATTGCAGACCCTTTTTCTAAGAATAATTGGATTTATACCATAGATTTTAAGGATAAGGAAAAGGTTGTAGAAAAACTTAAATCACTGGACCATTTATTTTTAGACGATATCGACTTGACAGCGGCTGACCCCGAAGTGTATCAGGTGGAGAGCAATGTTGAGTTTTTACAGCTACAGATAATTTCCCTGTTCACTGATTCGGGAATGCGTATTGTTTAAGGAGGGGTTATTGTGACTAATCAAGAGACAATAGAAAAACTTCAAAGACAGCAGGAGCTTTTAAATAAAGTATTAGAACTTGATGATTATATCGAAAACAAGCTCATGGATGGAGTAATGGAGGAGCTTGTAGCGGCAAAAGGGGAGTTGGGAATGTTGCCCGACGTGCCTTCGGTTTACAGTGCTTTTCCCGATTGCAGAGATGTGGATTATTCAAAGACGGAAAGCTTGCTTGTATCAAAAGAGCGAAGCAGCATGATTTTCAAAATTGTTTTAGGTGTAACTATTGTAATAATCCTTATTTTCTTTATCTCCCACAAGCAATTTTTTAACACGTTGGGAGTAATCGGCGTTTTTGCTTCTGTGATTACGGGTTTTAGAAGCAGGTCGGAGAAACGTGCCTATAATGCCGAGAAGGACAAAACTGACGGCAATAAAGCAGCATACGAAGCGAGTGTAGTTGCTTTCAGACGAGCACTTGAAAATTATGATGAGGAAAAAGCAAGGTTTGTGAGTTCAGCAAAAGAGTATGGTGTTGCATACAGACAATATTCCGCTCAGGTTCGGGATATTTTGGCACGCTGTGAAAAGTCTTTTTGTGATAAAAAAGAAGAGTTAGAAGAAACCTTTAAGGAGATAGAGAGAGTAGGTGTAGTCTCTTACGAGTATGCTCACTTTATTCCAACAATGATTTCCATGCTTCAGAGTTCCAGGGCAGATTCTCTCAAGGAGGCTCTGAACCTTGCCATAGAGGAAGATCGTGCCGAAAGAGAGGCAGAGGCTATTCGTCTGGAAGAAGAACGAAGAACCGCGCTTATGGAAGAACAGGCAAGGGAGGCTCGCCGTCATAACGAACAGATGGAACGAGAAGCTCAGATGCAGTCAAAAATTATGCAGGATCAGGCGGCAGCTGCAGAGAAACGTGCAAGAGATCAGGCTTATGAAGAAAAGCGGGCACGGGAAAAAGAACAGTGGGCGGAATCACAACAGAGACATCGTTGCCACAAATGTGCAAACTATCCGAAGTGTCATTCATATATACCGAATTGCGGCGCTTTCAGAGCAAAATAAAGATTTGTTTACAGGAACCAAGGCAGTGATATCTGCCTTAAAATAAAGGAGGATTTTATAATGGGATTTTTTGACAAAGTAAAAGATGCAGGCAAAGGTGCTCTCAAGGGAGCTCTGGTTATGGCTGCGAAGTCATATGCAACCTCAACATTCGGCAAGCATAAGTTGTGCAAGATTTCAATGAACAGCACTTATGATAAGATTACTTTCGTAAAGGGTCCGAGCATTGAGGCTGAATATGTAATCAAGGATTCTATCAAAACTTTTTATCTGTTGGATGAAAAAGATAGCGAGAACTACCATGTTATTGAAATAGTCTTCAATGACGGAGAGAAATCAACACTTCATCTGAATGTTGATAAAAATCAGGGTAGCAACTTATCTGCTGCGGCAGACCGCATTGCGGCTCGCTATGAAACCCCCGCTTATCTTGTGGAGGCCCTTGCAAAGTATGTGCCTGAAATTGATGATGCCACTAAAAAGTGGGTCAACAAAATTATGCGATATGCAGGTAAAAAAGATTTGTTTTGAGAGATATAAGTAAAATGTAAGGAGGATGTTGATATGGGCTTTTTTGACAATATCTTAACTAAAGTAGGAGCGGCCATTGCAACCAAATACGGAATGGTTATGTCAGGCAGGCACGAAGGTTGTGCGGTTGCCTTGGGAAATCCTCCTAACGAGAAAGTGTCCGTTGCCAACAAAATGACTCAGATCGTTTTTGTAAGCGGTACCGAGGAAAAGGGCAGATACTTTATTGAGGGAGAAATCAAGTCCCTTGAGAAACTGCACTATGACAAAGAGGGAAATAAATATCGTCTGACATTTGTGACAGGAGAGACCTGTGACATGGAGATGTACAGCGATAAACTCGCTTCCTTTTGCCGCAGTATGAGCGGATGCCTTAAATAAACAACAGCTTTTAAGAACGAAGAAAACCCCTAAGGCAGTCTTATTCCTGCCATAGGGGTTTGTGATTTTATCAGAGTTTATTTTCCGCTACGTATTGGCGGACTTTTGCGATTATTCTGCGGTCGTTGTCGTAGGTACAGCCTTTTTCGGCTTCTCTTAAGGGTACCCAGTTGTAGCTGTCGATTTCGCTTTCCTGGATTGTGATGCGATTGCTTTTTGATGTTGCAAGGAAGAACACAACTCTCTTGCGGATTTTGCCGAAGGGGCAGTAGTCGCTTACCTCACGGAATCCGTCAAGGATTGTAACGTCAAGGTTGGTTTCTTCCTTAACTTCTCTTACAGCAGTCTGCTTTTCGCTTTCTCTGAGTTCTACGTGTCCTTTTGGGAAACTGTAGAATCGGCCGTTGTTGTTCTTTACGAGCAGAACCTCGTACTCACCTTTGTCGGGGTTTTTGTAGAGGATAACTGCACCGCAGGATTTTTCATAAAGGCAGTTGAGCTTCTGAGGCTCTATATGTCGCAGAGCCGAAAGTTTTTCTCTGATCTCAGGCTCATACATAATCTCGTTTTTGAGTGCTACCACAGGACGCTGGCTTCCATCGCTGAAGAACGCTTCTGCGGTGATAATTCCCATAAAATTCTCAGGTGTGCCTTTTCGTGTTACGACATAGGCGTTTTGTGAATCAATTCCTTTACCGCTTATGTATGCGGAGTAAAGATTTTCAGAAAGTGCGCCGTATATATTAACGTTAACTTCTGTTGAAATCAATTTCTGTTCCCTCCTCGCTAAGTTTTGCTCAGTGCGTTCAGCTCAGAGCACTCTGCATTGATGCCATCTGGGAGGGAGTGTTGGCAGACATTGTGTTGTTGAGGAACATTACTTCGTCGATGCCGTAATACTCAAGGTAATCGTTTAAGTTACCTGTGAAGTAACGGAAATCAAGAAGATGGATCTCGTTGTAGTTGGCAGTAAGGTAGGGAGCAAAGGCGTTGCCGTAGGAATCCTTTACGATTACAATCTTTCTGCCTGTGTTTGCATAAGAATTGATAATGAACTGTGCTGTGTCACCCCAGCAGAACACACCGTAAGTCAGATCGCCTGCGGTTGCTGCGGAATAGTAAACGTCGCAGGAGATGAAAGGAGAATCCATACGTTCCCTCATCAGAGCAGAGGTGTCGTTGGGGAGTGTGTAGTAGTCAACTGTGTCGGGGTTGTTGTAGAGTGTGGAGTTGCCGGTAATTGTGTAGAAAGTACCTACAAAACCGGGGATAGAGTTCTTTTCGAGTGTTTTGATGTCCACAGGCTCCTGACCTGTCTGCTCACAGAATGCTGTGTAAGCGTAGTAAGCACCGAGGCTTGTCCAGTGGTGATCTGTGTTGTAGTAGAGATACTCATCTGCATGGGCAGAGAGGGCATTGTAGCAGTTGATAGGCTGAACACGGCTGTCAAGACCTGAGTAGAGAGCCTTGATGTTGTCAGCCTGAGAGTGGCTGCCAAGCTCCTCGCAAAGACGTGTGGGCAGACCAAACTCGGTGTGGTTGGGGACAACCATACTGTAAACGGTAACATCCTTGTCGAGGGTCTTAGCCATAGCGTTAATTGTGTCTGAATAGTTCTTTTCGATTTTGTCGTTGCTGCCGAAAAGGTTGTAGACGGATTTTTTGTACAGATACAAAGAATCTGTAAGGTATGTGCCTTTAGTGCCGTCATCCTTGATTGTGGGACGGTTGAAAGTATTTACATCCTGAGATGCAGGCTTCTGAGGTTCAGGCTTTGTGGGCTCTGTGGCAGTTGCTTCGGTTGCCGCTTCGTCCGGTGTAGTTTCGTCGGGTGTTGCCTCGTCCACAGATGCTTCATCTGCTGTGGAGGTTGCAAATAAGGAACCTACAGCGGGTATAACAAAGTGGTAGATTGATCCCACAACGCCTGCGATTATTGCCAGACAAAGCAGGATAATAAGGAATCTTTTGAAGAAAAGCTTTCTTTTTGCTTTTTTTCTTCTTTTTGATGAGTAGTTTCTACCGCCGGAAAAGCCGTC
>JAEIGA010014214.1_pt1 | contig 12112 bp, 7 predicted proteins | sample 9270691 | NCBI WGS metagenome assembly JAEIGA01 (sample SAMN17057246, study PRJNA624740) | gut metagenome | biome: biome; isolation source: fecal sample | host: Bos grunniens | place: China: Xizang | collected 2019
ACGCTTCGCCTCCTTCAACACCGCTACATCGCCAACATTCGCAGCCACAACCTTCTCCATCTCAACGATGTTCTTGAACTTCTCCAAGAAGAGCATATCAATCTTGGTGTGGTTGTAGATGATGAGCAAATCAACGCCCAGGCGAATCAACTGTGCGATAGCGTAGATGCGGTCGTCGGTACCCTTGCGGATGTACTCCAACAGAGCATCTGCCTTCCAATCGTCGAACTTCTTGTTGTGGATGTGGCAAACACCTGTCTCCAACGAGCGAACAGACTTCAAGATGCCCTCCTCGATTGTACGACCGATACTCATCACCTCACCCGTAGCCTTCATCTGCGTGCCGAGCTCGTTTGATGCGTCGCTAAACTTATCGAAGGGGAAGCGCGCAACCTTCAACACTACATAGTCCAACGCTGGCTCGAAGCAAGCAGGACGGTCAGCAATCATAATCTCGTCGAGAGTCAAACCGATGGCAATCTTCGCTGTTACGCGAGCGATAGGGAAACCACTCGCCTTTGATGCCAACGCTGATGAACGAGATACACGAGGGTTCACCTCGATGATATAGTAGTTGAATGAGAGTGGGTCCAAAGCGAACTGCACATTACAACCACCCTCAATCTTCAACGCGCGGATAATCTTCAGCGCGCTGTTACGCATCAACTGATACTCCTTGTCTGTCAGGGTCTGCGCTGGAGCGATAACCATTGAGTCACCGGTGTGGATACCCACTGGGTCGATGTTCTCCATACTACAGATTGCGATTGCGGTGTCGTTCTTATCGCGCATCACCTCAAACTCAATCTCCTTGTAACCCTTGATACTCTTCTCAACCAATACCTGGTGTACTGGCGAGAGCACCAATGCGTTACGCATAATCTCGCGCAACTCCTCCTCGTTGTCGGCGAAACCGCCACCTGTACCACCCAATGTGAAGGCTGGACGCAACACCACAGGATAACCAATCTCCTCGGCTGCCTTAACACCATCCTCCATTGAGTTTACAACGAGCGAAGGCAACACTGGCTCGCCAATGCGAACACACAAGTCCTTGAACAACTCGCGGTCCTCTGCCTCCTCGATAGAGGTGAACGAAGTACCCAAAATCTCAACATGGCACTCATCGAGCACGCCCTTCTTTGCGAGCTGAACAGCCAAGTTCAAACCTGTCTGACCACCCAAGCCTGGCACGATAGCGTCTGGACGCTCATAGCGCACAATCTTCGCCACATACTCCAGCGTCAAAGGCTCCATATAAACCTTGTCGGCGATGTTTGTGTCGGTCATAATGGTTGCAGGGTTTGAGTTCACCAAGATAACCTCGTAACCCTCCTCCTTCAATGCCAAGCACGCCTGTGTTCCTGCATAGTCGAACTCTGCCGCCTGACCAATGACAATCGGACCCGAGCCGATCACCATTACCTTCTTAATATCTGTTCTTTTAGGCATTTTGATACTCCTCCATCAGTTTAATAAATTCATCGAAAAGATATGTGCTGTCCTGTGGACCTGGTGCGCTCTCTGGGTGGAACTGCACTGCAAAGACCTTCTCGGCCTTGCACTCAACACCCTCTACCGTACCATCCAACACATTCTCGTGTGTAATGGTCAATGCTGTTGCCTTCAATGACTCTGCATCCAACGCGAAGCCGTGGTTCTGCGCTGTGAGATCTACGCGACCGCTCTCCAAGCAACGAACTGCCGAGCCGCCGTGGTGACCACACTTCATCTTGTAAACCTTCGCGCCGTAAGCCAATGCGATGAGCTGCATACCGAGCGCGATACCGATTACTGGAATCTCACCCTTCACAGCCTTAATCAACTCCACAACCTCTGGTAAAGCCGCTGGGTCGCCAGGGCCGTTTGAGATGAGGATTGCATCTGGGTTGAACGCCTTGATCTCCTCCAAAGTGGTGTTGTAAGGGACGATAGTCACATTGCAACCGCGCTGGTTGAACTGACGGATGATGTTGTGCTTGATACCGCAATCTACGGCTACAACATCATACTTGTGGTTTGCTGTACGCGAGAACCAACGCTTGCGGCAGCTCACCTTCTTCACCTGCTGGGTTGGGAGTGGGGTAGTCTTAATCATCTCCAGAGCCTGCTCCTTTGTAGTGTCGATGTTCACGATAGCAGCACGCTGGCAACCCTCATCGCGGATGATGCGTACAATCTGGCGAGTGTCCACACCTGCGATGCAAGGAATTCCCTGCTCCTCCAAAGTCTCCGAGAATGTCTTTGTGTAACGGAAGTTACTTGGATTCTCGTTGCACTCACGCACAACCATACCACCAATCTGTGGCACCTTTGCCTCGAAGTCCTCGTCGGTGATACCGTAGTTACCAATCAGAGGATAAGCCATTACCACAATCTGGTCAATGTTGGAAGGATCAGAGAGAATCTCCTGATAGCCCACCACCGAAGTGTTGAAAACGATCTCACACACGCGCTCGACATTAGCACCGCAGCTATAGCCGAGAAACTCGCAACCGTTCTCAAGAACTAACTTTTTTGTAAATGGTTTCATTCCTAAAAATTTTATATTGTTTTGTTTTATCTTTCGTACACAATCTTGCCATCGACCATCGTCAGGCAGCACTCGCCCTGAAGTGCCCAACCCTCAAATGGGGTAGCCTTGCCCTTCGAGTGGAACTTCTCGGGATCAACTATCCACTCCGCCTCGAGGTCAAACACAGCAATATCCGCCGCCTCGCCCTCTGCGAACTTTCCACCCAAGCCAAAGATGCGGCGTGGTGCCTCGGCAAGCACATCCACAGCCTTCTCCAATGTGATTACGCCCGTCTTAACCAACTTGGTGTAAATCACCGCAAACGAGGTCTCCAGACCTACAACGCCCATCGCGCTGCGCTCCAGACCGCGTGACTTCTCCTCGGCTGTGTGAGGTGCGTGGTCGGTCGCCACGACATCAATAGTTCCATCCTGAATACCCTTCACCAGAGCATCTCTATCCTCCGCCGAACGGATAGGTGGGTTCATCTTAAAGCGACCCTCCTCCTGAAGGTCCATATCGCACATTGTCAGGTAGTGAGGACCTGTCTCGCAGGTAATCTTCACGCCACGGCTCTTCGCCTCACGAATCAGCGCCACGCTCTCCTTCGTAGAGATATGGCACACATGGTAACGGCAACCAATCTCCTCGGTGAGTTTAATGTCGCGCTCAATCTGCGCCCACTCGCTCTCCGAGCAGATACCTCGATGCCCATTCTTTCGTGCATACTCGCCATCGTGGATATAACCGCCGCGCAACAAATCATCCACCTCGCAGTGTGCCGCGATGATGCAGTCGTTCTCGGCAGCAACCTCCATAGCGGCCTTCATCACCTCCTCGCGCTGCACGCCAGTGCCATCATCCGAGAAGCCAGCCACATAAGGCTTCAACGCAGCGAAGTCCACCAACTCATCACCCGCTCTGCGCTCTGTGATAGTGGCGTAGGGGAGTACCTTCACAACTGCATCCTTTGCGATAAGGTCCAGCTGCTCCTGCAAGTGCTCCATTGTATCTGGCGCTGGTGCAAGGTTAGGCATCGAGCATACGGTAGTAAAGCCGCCGTGCGCCGCCGCCGCAGTACCCGAAGCGATTGTCTCCTTCGACGAGAAGCCTGGCTCACGCAGGTGAACATGCAGATCAACAAGACCACTGCAAACCAACTTACCCGCGCAATCCACAACCTTGTCGCCAGCCTCTGGCTCGACACTCTTACCTACGAACGCAATCTTGCCGTCAGCAACCACAACATCGAGTTGCTCCTGCACGCCCTCGCGCACCACATTGCCTGATTTGAGTATTATTCGCTGCTTCATAAATATCCACAAAAAAGGCGACCAAACAGTCGCCCATATCTAATAAAAATAAACAATAGTTCCGTCATTAACAGAAACGCCAGCAGATGAAAAACAACAACCAGAGCATCGCTCTTCAGCGTGATGCTTAACTCTTGTCGCAGTTATGTAACATCCTCGTGGCATAGTAACACATATTTTGTGCAAAGGTACGAAAAATTTTTCAAACGGCATATTTTCTACGCCATTTTTTCTACAAAAATTTCACTCCCTAAAAGACAATCCTCACACCCAACTGCATACGCCAGCGCGAGAGCAAATTATCGGTCGTGAGTTTGGCATCTGTAAAGCGATATACCGGCACGCCATCCTCTACCGAGGTGATGGTTACGGGCTGCAATCTCACGCCCGACACATTGTAATATGTACCCCAATCGCGGCAGATGAGGTTGCCCAGATTCATCACATCAAGCGACAACTCCACCTTGCGATGCGTAGCCGAGTTAAAGTAGAAGCCGTGCGCCAGATGAAGGTCGAGGGTGTGCTCCATAGGTGTCTGCATCGCATTTCGTGCGGCATACTCGCCACGATGCGCGCTCAAGTAGTCGTCCGATGCAATATAGTCCGACCAGCGCTTGCGTGACTCGCCATCGGCAAACTTCATTCTGTCGAGTTCACCCTCGGTTGGGATATACATTGGTGTAGAGCCAAATGCCGCATCGCCATTAAAGTCCACCGACTCGCCAAAGCATAGCGAGTAGCGCTGACCCGAGTTCAACTGATAGACAAGGCTCGCCGCAAACTCCAGACTCTTCGCGTAGCGCTTCTTGTAGGCCATCGCAAGCGAGAACTTATGTGGCACATCATACGCCGAGAACGACAACTCGGGCGAGTTCAAATCCACCGCATAGGTTCTGTTCCAGTTCGACGAAGAGGATGTCGAGGGGACATCACACACCGAGTAGGCATGCGAGAAGTTATACGACGCCATCACCGAGCCGCCCCACGAAAACTCCTTCGAGAGCATAGCCGACAAGGAGTAGGAGTAACCCTTCGATGTATTGTCAAGATAATATATCGCCGAATATTCGTTTGTCACGCTCTTGTATAGCGGCACTCCACCCGCAGCCTCTGCGCCACCCACAGCGTAGATATTCTCGCCCGTACGCTCCACCGCCATATTTCTAAATACGGCATTGTGAATGGTCTTTGTATAGAGCGCCTCCACGCGACCATACCAGCCGTTACGCGAGGTAGCACCCACCGCAACATTCGCCTTGAAGTTCTGCGGATAGCGGAAATCATCATTCATCGCATTGAGCATAAAACGCGTGTTGGATGCCGTAGTAGGCGAGGGCTTCACACTAAAGTTGTTGGCCGACTCCACAACCTTACCGCCATCCATCTTCGCCGTCAGGCGCAGACCCTTCTGCTCAACGCCCGTATTCGAGTAGTTGTTCACGATCCATACAAATGGCACCTGACCGGCAAACAAGCCCGCTCCGCCATCCACCGTAAGGCGACCCCACTCATAATTTCTGCCCCACGCTACGCCCACTCGTGGCGAGAGGAGCAACTGCGCGCGTGGCACATCGCCGATGCGAATATCATACTTCTGCGCTATCTCACCCGCATTGAACGACTCATTCTCGGTAGGGGTGTTGAATATGAGCGGCAGGGTAGCACGCACACCATACGAGAGTTGCAGACCTCGGCCCAGCATCCACTTATCCTGAACATAGAAATTCAACTCCGAAGCGTTAAACTTCGGGCCCCAGGTGGTTGAGCCCGTCACCGCAGGGTCGGTGTAGTTGTACTCATATATCGCAGCCTTATCCTGCTCGAAATCCTCTATTGAGTTATAGGTATATGTACCGTAGGCATTGGCAAGATAGCGGTTGTGGATATTGTAAAACTCGTGGTGCATACCCACCGTCAGCGAGTGCGCTCCGCGGTCGATAATCACATCGTCAGTCAGCGTCACCACATCCTGCGAGAGAGCATTAACGCCCGCATAGCGGTTGTTACCGATGTTAAGCGTCACGCCACCCGTCGTGCCCGTATTCTTGATTATCACGCTTGGCAAATCGCCCTCCACATCGGGACTGCGACCATCCTCCACACGCGAATAACCCACACGCAACGAGTTATGCACGCCATCCGCCATCCGCGACTCCAGCGACAGAGCAAGGTAGTGCGCTCGGCTGTAATTGGCATATCCCGAGCCCACGAATGTAAACGAGGTCATCGAATTAGCGTAATCCTCCGCCTTTGCATCCAGAAAACTATAACTTGCCGAGAGGCGGTTTCTATCGTTTATGCGCCACTCAAGGTTAGCAAGCAGCGAGCCCGAGCGCTTCTCGACATTGCGTCTGCCCGTTCCGCCACCATCATATCCTGTCAGGGCAGAGTATCGCTCCGCCACACGCTTCAATTCATCCTCCTTGAGCGCCACGCCATCATAACCGAGGTAGTATGACGAAGGCGAGCGGTCGAGATTCAACTCGCCACTGATGAAGTAGAACAATTTATCCTTCACCACAGCGCCACCCAGCGTCACGCCATAGACCTGCGCGGTCTTTTCGTCAAGTTTCTTGCGCTCGGCAACATCCTTTCCTGGCGTTGTGCCATAGAAATCCTGATTATTGAAATAGAAGTATGCGCTACCGCGAAAATCATTCGTTCCCGACTTGGTTATGGCATTGATTGCACCGCCATTGAAGCCACTCATACGCACATCATACGACGCCACCACAACATCCAACTGCTCGATGGCATCCAGCGCCACAGGGTTAGCATTCGACAGACCGCCATTTGTACCCGATGACGAAAGACCATACATATCGTTATTCGCCATTCCGTTGATCATAAACGAGTTATAGCGATTAGATACACCACCATAAGAGATACCGCCACCCTTTGTGGACATCGCCTGCGGCACCAGTCGCACCACATCATACAACGAGCGCGACACCGTTGGCAACTGCGAAATCAACTTCTGCGAGAACTGATTTTTCACATCGCCCACATCCTTCGATACGCCATCCACCACAATCTGTTCAATCTCAACGCTCTCCTGCATCACAACATCCAGCAGGCGCACCTCGCCAACCTTCAGCACCAGCGGAGCGACCTTGAAGGTCTTGTAGCCGATATAACTCACCTCCAACTCATACCCGTCGCCTGGGCGCACGCCGTGCAGGGCGTAGTGACCGTCAGCACCAGCCACAACGACATACTCGCCACCCGTCTCGGGATGCGACAACACAATGGTTGCACCAATCAACTTCTCGTTCTGGGAATTTTCAACCACACCTCGGAGCGAGGCTGTGGTCACTTGAGCCGACACACTACAAAGGCTCAATATTGCTATAAGCAGTAGAAATAATCTCTTCATTATCACTCATTTAGGGCATCTATTTACGATGCAAGTTAAACTCTATTTTGGGTTTCGCACTCGTCGCGCGACACAACGAATGCAAATATATAAAAAAATTCACTATTTTTGCATATCAAATCACATCGAAATGGATGCAATAGTAGATTTTTTCATCAATTGGGGCTATTTGGGACTCTTTCTCGCGGCATTTGTGGCGGGCAGCATCCTCCCATTCAGTTCCGAGGTGGTGCTCACCGTACTGGTGCAGATGGGGCTCGACCCTATGCTGTGCCTACTCTCGGCATCCATAGGCAACACCCTGGGCGGAGTTGTCTGCTACTGGCTCGGTTGGCTTGGCAATATGCAGTGGATTGAGCGCTGGCTCAAGGTCAAGCAGGAGTCGCTCGATAAGGTCGAGAGGTTCGTTAAGCGCTACGGTGCGTGGATGGGTCTATTCAGCGTCCTGCCGTGGGTGGGCGAGGCTATTGTGGTGTTGCTGGGTCTGATGCGTAGCAATGTATATCTCACAACGCTCACGATGTTTATCGGCAAGGCATTCCGCTACGCCCTTATCATCCTCGCCATCGAGGGTGTAAATTCGCTTCTGTAAGGCGCTCCACGACCTATAATTTATATAAGGTACGCCATTTTCATCACCCGAAAATCCCGCTTTGGTGCGAAGTTTGATTGATTGCAAGCGAACAATTGCAATCATCAAATTATGAAAAAATTTCTATTCTTCGTGCTGTCACTCACGGCACTTTTCGGAAAGACCTCCGCACAGGAGATTGGCATCAAGACCAATCTGCTCTATTGGGCGTCGGCATCGCCAAACCTGGGCGTGGAGATAGGCTTGGGCAAGCAAACCACGCTCGACATCTCGGCAGGCTTCAACCCCTTCTCATTCTCTGGCGACAAGCAGTGGAAGCACTGGCTCGTTCAGCCCGAGTTCCGCTGGTGGACCTGCGAGCGCTTCAACGGCCACTTCCTCGCCGCACATCTCATCGGCGGCGGGTTTAACATCGGCAACCTCTCATCATTTCCGTTTAGCATCTGGGATAGTCTTGAGGACTACCGCTACAAGGGTCACGCCTTCGGTGGCGGTATAGGCTACGGCTATGCTTGGATGCTCGGCAAGCATTGGAATCTTGAGGCAGAGGTGGGCGTAGGCTATGCTCACGCGTGGTATGACCAGTACTCCTATGCCGAGCAGGGCGCAAAGACTCGCTCCGACGGCAACAAAAACTACTGGGGCATCACCAAACTCGCCATCTCATTTGTTTATCTCTTCTAAAGCGACCGACTATGAAACAGATTTACACCACTTTACTTCTCCTCCTCGCGCTCACCATTGGCACGCGCTATGCCCACGCGCAGGAGAGCACCACGGGCTACGGCTTGCTCATTGGCGACATCGAGTTGCAGCGCACAGCCAACCGCCTTGAGGTTGATTTCTCGATACTTCTCGACGGCGTGAAGATTCGTTCCAACCAGGCTATCCGCCTCACGCCATACCTCACCGACGGCAGCGAGATGTTGCAACTCCCAGCCGTCATCATCGACGGTCGCCGTCGCCACATCGTCCACGAGCGCAACAAGAGCGACCTCTACGAGAGCGCCAACACCTACATCCGCCACCGCAAAAACGAGGTGCAGGAGATTGACTACCAGACCGATGTGCCTTACGAGAGTTGGATGGGTCACTCGGAACTCATCTTGCGCGAGGAGTGCATTTCGTGCCACGACTATCCGCTCGACGAGGCTCTCATACCGCTCGCAATGCTGAATGACAAGAGCAGCGCCACCTCTGCGCAGTCAAACCAAAAACCGGCGTACGCCTATATGACGCCAAAGAACACAACCGCTTCCGTCAGCCAGCAGTCATTCAACATCCTCTTCCCCGTAAACAAGAGCACCATAAACCCTGCGTGGATGGATAACAGCGCACATATTGACGCCCTGAATAAGACACTTGAGAAGGGTAGTGACATCAAGAGCATCCACCTGATGGGCTACGCATCACCCGAAGGTCCACTCTCATTCAACGAGGCCCTCGCCACCAAGCGCGCCGAAGCAGTTAAGAGTCACCTTACCGACAAAAACCTGCCAAGCGACATAAAGGTTTCGTGGGCATCCTCGCCGGCGAACTGGGGCGAAGTGAAACGACTGCTCAACGAGAGTTGCATCGAAAACTACCTCAATATCATCGAGGTTATCGACGATGGCACAATATCGCCAGCCGACAAGAACAAGACCATCAAGGAGCGCTTCCCAGTGCAGTATGACTTTATGCTTCGCACCTGGTATCCGCAGTTGCGTACCACTGATATCACCATCGACTTTACGCAGAGCAACTTGAGTCTTGACGAGGCAAAGGCGCAACTCGCCAAAGACCCTTCGCGCCTCTCTTTGGAGGATATTTATATGGTTGCACTTACCTACAACAAGCGTAGCAAAGAGTGGTACGACATAATCATCCTCGCCGTTGAAAACTACCCAGAGTCACCCGAGGCGCGTATCAACGCCGCCAATGTAGCGATGGCGAATGGCGACTATGAGCAGGCTGCCGAATACCTCAAGGGCGTGCCAGACAACATCCCACAGGCGATGAACTCGCGAGGTATCCTCGCTATGGCGCAGGGCAACCTCCAGCAGGCATTGCAGTTATTCCAGTCGGCAGCACAGGCGGGTTTAAAGGAGGCTTCGCAGAATGTCTCGCTCGTGAAGGCGCTTATCGAGGCGGAGTCATAACCGATTGAGCGATGAAAGATGACATACGCCGTGCATCGCGGCAATATCTCACGATAGTCGCCGTGTTGCTATTCTCGCTGCTGCTTGTCACCTGTCTGGGTGGTGAGCAGAGCGACGAGCCGACCAGAGATTATGATTCCTCCCGCACCGCCTTACCTCAAGATGCGACATCATCAGAGGGCAGGGCAGAGTAAAAGAAAAGAGGTAGTCCCGATGTGGGGCTACCTCTTATTGTTATTTATTATGTTTTCTACAAAATTATAATGCAGAAAACACCTTCCTTAACGATTTCTACTCTCTTACGCAGCGCACCTGCATACCGTTACCACGATACATCGCCTTCTGTGCCTCATAACGGTTGTTCACCGCGCGAGTGGTGTTCAGGTCGAAGAACATCGACTGCGCCTTGTTGCCGTTTGTTGAAGATGCTGTCCAGTAGTAACCAATCCAAGGTGCTGGGTTGTGGTCATAACCATAGTTGTTCATATTGGTCAGTACGCCATTCTCATAACTGCGACGACCCGCGCCAGGCATAAAGATTTTCACGCCGGTGGTCTTATCAACCAAGTGCCAGCCATACATATTGCGTACATCCGCCAAAGCAGCAGCATCCTGCTCCGCGTCGATGTCGAAATTCGTGAATACCGATGCATCAGGCACTCTCCAGCCGCGTGGACAAGGGTCATTCTTGCTCTTTGCGGTTGCGCTCCACAACGATGCGTCGTGCTCGCCGTGCAACCAGTCGAAGTCATTGTCAGCAGTACCCAGGATAAATGTGAATGGGTCGGCAATCGCATAATCCATTGTACCGAATGGGTGGTTACGCACCTCGCCCTCGACCATCTCGGCAGTCACATAGCGGAACAACTTTGATGCACCGCCGCCAGTGTAAGCCAACTCGTCGCGGTTGTTTGTGAACTTATAGTCGCGTGGACGAGGGAACGGATCCTTGCGACCCCACTGGAAGTACAAGCCGTAAGAGTCGTAAATCAACTCTGTGTCGGTTGAGCCGTTGCTGTTGGTGTATGCACCGATGTTGCGGTCCATAATCTCACCCGCCGATGTCGAGATTGCCATCTCATCCACATCAGCATCAGTGAGCCAGATATGCCAACTCCAAATCAACTCATCAGCCTCGTTGTAAGCACCAATCACAGCGTTACCCTTTGGCATACGAGTACCGATTACCTCGTCGTTATCGTCGGTGATATCCTCCGAGCCGATGTAGAATGTGTAAGTTCCCGTCTCTGGCTCATAGCCGTCAAAATCAAGCAGATAGGTGCTTGTCTGCCAAATCACATCCACCTTCGCGGGGGTGATGCGCTCCGATGACTCGCCCTTGTGGGTCACATCGATGGTGTAGCGCGTATCCTTCTGCGAGATGACATAGCAGTTTGAAGGCTCTGCCGTAAGATCAACGCTGCGGTTGAGCACCGAGAGGTAAGACGAGATATAGACCGAAGTACCCGCCGCTGTGTAACCCGAGAGTTTCAGCAAGCCGTTCTCCTCAATCTCATTCTCCTCCGTAGCGAAACTGCTTGGCGCCTTAACGGTGACTGTGCTGTTAATCACATCCACGCTCTCAACGGTCCAGCCCGCAGGAGTGCCCGTAACAGATACGGTCGAGATGTTCACCGCCTTGAAAGGCACGACAACAGTCGAGCCGAGGGCAGTCACCACCTGACCAGGCATCGAGAACTCGAACTCATATTTCTCGTTGGTATGGCACGATGAAAGCGCTGCTACACAGAGCATTACGACCATCACCGCCGCCCACATTCTCTTGAAACAATTCTTCATATTTGATTTCTTATCTTTATTCGTTCACAAAATATCTGCAAATATACCAAAAACTTACGATAAAACACTGCTCTGAAGCAATATTTTTCGCATTTTCTCACCGCACAAAGCATATTCCTTCGCTCAACAAACGCCAAAGATGGAAAATTATTATAAAAATATGCTCTTCAACACGCAAGTTCAATATTTTTTCCTATTTTTGTAGTGCTGATGTAATTCAGCAGACATATTTTTCGAAAGTGTTTTCGCTTTTGTCCTTACAAGAAAATGTGGAAGTTTTCAGCACAACAGGACGAAGGATAGCACTCATTTCTTGTTTAGCTATGTGGCTATTGCACACTTCGTGCATACCCCATACTATTCAGGTGTGGGGTA
>JAEIGA010014215.1_pt1 | contig 12112 bp, 10 predicted proteins | sample 9270691 | NCBI WGS metagenome assembly JAEIGA01 (sample SAMN17057246, study PRJNA624740) | gut metagenome | biome: biome; isolation source: fecal sample | host: Bos grunniens | place: China: Xizang | collected 2019
GACACCAAGTATCCTGTTGGCGCAAAGTGCACTGCAAAGGTTCGCAACTTCACTAACTTCGGCGTATTCGTTGAGATTGAGGAGGGTATTGATGGTTTGATCCACATCTCTGACCTCTCGTGGACAAAGAAGGTTAAGCACCCAGGTGACTTCACACAGGTAGGTGCTGACATTGAGGTTGTAGTTCTTGAGAGCGACAAGGAGAACCGTCGTTTGAGCCTCGGCCACAAGCAGTTGGAGGAGAATCCTTGGAACGAGTTTGAGCAGCAGTTCACTGTTGATTCAGTTCACACAGGTACTGTTGTAGAGGTTAACGACAAGGGCGCAATCGTATCTCTTGGCGAGAACATTGAGGGCTTCGCACCTGCACGCCAGCTCGTTAAGGAGGATGGCACTTCTATCAAGAAGGGCGAGACCGCAGAGTTCAAGGTAATTGAGTTCTCAAAGGCTACAAAGCGTGTAACATTGTCACACACTCGTATCTTTGAGGAGGCAAAGCGTGCCGAGATCGCAGCCGAGAAGGCAGAGAAGAAGGCAGCAGCAGAGGCTACAAAGTCTTCGGTTAAGAAGATTCAGCAGTCGGTAGAGAAGACCACTTTGGGTGATATCGCCGGTCTTGCAGAGTTGAAGGCACAGTTGGAGAAGAAATAATCCACAATGCTAAATAGAAGAGAAGCCGTCTAACAAGGCTCTTTCGGCATCTGCCTTGTCTGGAAAATGCTCATTTACGCCGAGTAAACTGCGCTTTTCCAGCCTGCGAGCAGCTTCAAAATAGCTCTTGTTATACAACTTCTGATAAAAAAAGAGCCTGTCTAACGATAAAGTTAGACAGGCCTTTTTTTTTATAGGTAATGATGCCAAAAGCGGTGCTTTTGTACTCTATATAAGTTGAGAGTTTGCTACTTCTCGGATATATTTGCCTTGGCGCGCTTTGCCATTGCCGAGGCGAAGACAAAGTCGTTAAGCTCCTTATTGTCGGCGTGAAGGATAATATCCTTGGAGCCCTCCCACCACTTCTTTCCTTGGTGGATATAGACAATCTTCTCGCCAATCTCCATCACGGAGTTCATATCGTGGGTGTTGATAATAGTGGTGATATTGTACTCGGTTGTGATATCGTGGATAAGATTGTCAATCACGATTGAGGTCTGCGGATCCAAACCAGAGTTCGGCTCGTCGCAGAAGAGGTACTTCGGATTGAGTACGATAGCACGAGCAATCGCTGCACGCTTAATCATACCTCCCGACAACTCCGAAGGGTAGAGGTGGCCTGCGTGCGATAGCTCTACACGCTCCAAGCACGCCTTAACGCGCTTATCCTTCTCGGCCGAGGAGTCGTTGGTGAACATATCAAGTGGCAGGCGAACATTCTCGTATACGGTAGAGGAGTCAAGGAGTGCGCCTCCCTGGAAAATCATACCCACCTCGCGTCGTACCGCCTTGCGCTCGGCAAAGGAGAGCGATGTGTAGCACTTGTCGTCGTAGAAAATCTCTCCACTATCAGGAGTGTGAAGTCCTACCAAGGTTTTGAGAAGCACGGTCTTACCCGAGCCGCTTCGTCCGATGATGAGGTTTGTCTTACCTGTCTCAAACTCAACGGAGATATCCTCCAAGACGGTGCGTCCGTCAAACGATTTGAATATGTTTTGGCACTTAATCATCTCTGCACTTTTTTAAGTCAACATAAGTTGAGTCAAGATAAGGTTGAATATCATAATGGTAATGGAGCTTGCCACCACGGCACGCGTAGAGGCGCGACCGACCTCCAACGAGTTGCCCTTGGCGTAGTAGCCACAGAAGGCAGATACGGAGGTTATGATAAATGCAAATACTGCCATCTTAATCAGCGAGTAGAATACATTCCACAACACGAAGCAGTAGCGCAGACCCTCAATGTAGTCCGACGGAAGCACCACGCCCGTAAATGCGGAGATAAGGTAACCACCCATAACGCCGACGATCATACTGAACATCGCAAGGAACGGGAAGAAGATAACCGTAGCGATAATCTTCGGCAAGATGAGGTACGAGGCCGAGTTGACACCCATAATTTCCAGCGCGTCAATCTGCTCGGTGATACGCATTGTACCAATCTCGGATGCGATGTTTGAGCCGACCTTACCTGCAAGGATTATGGCGATGACCGTAGAGGAGAACTCCAAGACCATAGTCTCGCGGGTAGCGAAGCCAATCATAATCTGCGGGATAAATGGCGATTCAAGACTCAACGCCATCTGCAAGGCGATTACCGCACCGATAAAGATTGAGATAATCGCTACGAGAGGGATTGAGTTGATGCCGAGTCCCTCAATCTCGGCAAGTACGCGTCGGTAGTAGATGCCGGACTTCTCCGGGCGGGAGAAGACCTTGCCCATCAGCATAAAATACCTACCAACAACTGCAAGAAACTTAAACATAATAATAAATAGGTCTCTACTTTCTCTCTTTAATCTCTTTGAAGTCGACATATTCGCCGACATCATCATTTACGCGCTGCTCGGTAGGCTCGGTTCTTACGACGGTAACCTTACCTTCGCGACGCTTGTGGCTCTGTTGCTTGGACTCTTCGCCCTTGAAGACTCGTCTGTACCACTTGTAAACACGCAGGGCGATGACCAGAATGCTGACAAGAATCAGCATTACAGGTATCAAGACCAAACAAACTACAAGTATTGTTGCGCTCATTGTTCGTGTTACTAACTATCTTCCTAAACGCCTACGCAATACGATTTATTGCGTAATATCATCTGCAAAGATACGCAAAACTATTGAGAATTGTTGTTGCTTGCGCAAAATAGTTTGGCCTATTTGCCCTAAATGAACATCACACGCTCTCAAAGAGCCACTACTTTGGTGCTATTGAACCTTTATAGTAAGCTGTTTGTCCTCGCCATACCAAGCGTTATCCACAACTAATTCGTTCTGACCAGCCTTGTGTACGGTGATAAAAGCAGATGATAACCCCTTCAATATGACAGGGTTGCCACCCTCAAAGCGTATCATAAACTCTACCGAAGAGTTGTTCTTTACGACATACTGCGCCTTGCCATACTTGTTAACACCTGCGATGCGAACCTCCAACGAAGCCTCTACGAACTTGCGTAGGAGCGACTCCTCGCCCGCAATGGTGCCGTACGAGTAGGCGATAGTGCGGCGTGCCTCAATTGCCTCGCGGATAGAGGCGAGTGACTTTTCCTTCGCGTAGATGAAGGTCATATTACAGAGCGGTTGTCCCTCTACGCGCTCCGATGCACCGTGAATATCGGTGTTTGCCGACATAAAGAGGTTATGCTCCAAAGCACGGGTGATAGCCTTTGGGTAGAACTCTGCACCATTCATAATCTCAATACCGTCAATCAGCTTTTCGGCATAGACTTGGCGGTCAAATTCCAGCATCTCCATACTCTTGCGTCGCCAGCCTGGGTGGTTGTGCATAATGAGCGCACCCTGCGCCTTGGCGTTGCGGATAGATTGAATGCACTCGGCAGCGTGAATAGCGTTGTTGTCGGTCGTGAAGAGGCAGTTGAAGTGTCCATAGACGAGCGGCTCGCGCGTAATCTCAATACCTGGAATGATGGTTATATCGTAGGCCTTTGCCACCTGAATAGCGTGCTCTACGGGGTGCTGGAAGTCGGTATGCAAATCCTTTCTCTCGGGCATAACCTTGTAGCGGGTGATGTACCAATTCTCCGCCTTGGCTCCCTTCTTGACATATCCCTTCATCCACTTAACCAACTGTGGCTCATTTGCGCGATATTCAAGGTGCTCGGTTACAGCAATAATATCTAAACCATTCTTCCAAGAGTCTTTCACGCGCTCTTCCATTGAGACCGAGCCGTCCGAGTAGATGGTGTGGGTATGAAGGTCGGCCTTGTAGCCGTTGTAGCCGTCAATGTTTGGAATCAAGAACTCCGAGCGAACAAGGTTGCGCGGTTGGCGGATGTGCAACATATCGGGGTTATTTGCATCACGATAGTATTGTGCCGATACGGTGAAGGTTGCACACGCGATAGCCAATAGTGAAAGTATCTTTTTCATAGTTATTGTGATTTAGAGTTTGAAATCGTAAACAAGATGCTCATTCTCGCCACACCAAGTATTGAGAATGGTAAATGTGGTTGGCTTTGATGGGCTGAAACGGACAATTATTGAGGAGTTTGCCTTCAACTCAACCATCTTGTCGCCCTCACGACAGAGCAACCAGTCAATTGAACTGTTGTTTGAGATGATAATCTCGCCACGGCCTTTAAGATCGTCAATGGTTTTGCGAGCCGAAACCGACGCCTCAAAGAATTTGCGGAGCAACTCCTTGTCGCCAGCCAAAGTGCCAAACGAGTAGGCGAGTGTGCGACGCGCCTCAATCGCCTCGCGGAGCGATTGCAGACTCTTATCCTTTGCGTAGATGATGGTCATATTGCGGAGTGAGCCGTGCTTTCCGTAGGTTTCGCCCGATGCGTAATGGATGTCGGTATTTGACGAGACAAAGAGGTTGTACTTCTTTGCGCGCTCAATCGCCTGCGGATAGAACTCCTCGCCATTCATAATCTCAATGCCGTCAAGCAAGCCCGCGTCGTAGACTCTCTTCTCGTACTTTGTAATCTTCATATCCTTGTGCGTCCAGCCCGGGTGGTTGTGCATCACGAGTGCGCCTTGCTTCTTGGCGTTGCGGATAGACTCAATGGTCTCTGGTGCATAAACTGCATTGTTGTCGGTCGTAAAGAGCGCGTTGAAGTGGCAGTATTCGCCCTCCTTGCGAGTAATCTCAATACCAGGAACGATGGTCAGGTCGTATCTCTTTGCCTCCTTGCGTGCAATCTCAACGGGGTAGTTCAAATCAACCTTGATGCTCTCCGCCGACGCAGGGCGATTCTCCTTCACGAAGTTGAAATCTTTTGCCTCCGCACCATTTGTATAGCCTTTGAGATACCTCACGAGATTCTTCTCGTGTGGGCGATATTCAAGATGTTCGGTTACCGCTATAATATCCAAGCCGTCTGCCCACGCCTCGCGCACGCGAGCCTCCATAGAGGTATGTCCGTCCGAGAAGATGGTGTGGGTGTGGAGGTCTGCCTTGTATGGGGTGTAACCGTCAATTTCGGGTAGATCAATATGCACTCGTTGCAGAGTTCGTGCTTGGCGAATATGCAACATATCCTTATTTACAGCATCTTGATAGTATTGCGCCGAAACAGTCAAGCCTACCAATAGTCCAAAAGCGATTAGTAAAATTCTCTTCATTATAGTAGTGTTTTATCTTTGCTCGGAACAAAAAAGAGAGTCGCGAAGACTCTCCTTAATTGGAAGATAACTATTTCGCCAAAAGTCTCTTCACCTCGTTATAGACCGTCTCGCCGTTGTAGCCGAACTCCTTGTCAAGCACCTTGTATGGCGCAGAGTGACCGAAGTGGTTGAGGCCGTGAATGTTCTCCAACGAGCCAACAAGGCTGAGCAGCGTAATTGACAAGCCCGAAGTCATACCATAGCGTACAACACCCTCTGGTAACACCTTCTCCTGGTAGGACTTTGGCTGATCGCGGAACAGACCTTCGCTTGGAACGCTTACGACGCGAACGGCAACTCCATCCTTTTTGAGCAACTCGGCACCATCGGCAAGAGTTGATACCTCCGAGCCTGACGCTACCAATATAACCTCTGGCTTTGCCGACTCAACTACAACATAAGCACCCTTCTGTGCCTGCATAGCCTCTTCAAGGCGCGAGGTTGAGAGGGCAGTAAGGCTCTTGATATCCTGACGCGAGAGAATCAAGCCGACAGGGCGATGCTCCTCCAACGCAATCTTCCACGCTGCCACACACTCCTCGGCATCGGCAGGGCGAAGAACTACCATTGAACGCTCTCCCTTGTGGTTGTGGAGGTGCTCCATAAGACGAATCTGTGCCTCCTGCTCAATTGGCTGGTGGGTAGGTCCGTCCTCGCCTACGCGGAACGAGTCGTGTGTCCAGATATATATCACGTGCAAGCCCATAAGTGCCGAGAGGCGAACCACAGGCTTCATATAGTCCGAGAATACGAAGAATGTACCGCACGCAGGGATAACGCCTCCGTGGAGTGCCATACCATTCATTACGCAAGCCATCGTAAACTCCGATACGCCCGCCTGGAAGAAGCTACCCGAGAAGTCGCCACGCTTGAAGGCGTGAGTCTTTTTGAGGAAGCCGTCGGTCTTATCCGAGTTGCTCAAATCGGCAGACGCCACAATCATATTCTCCACCTGCTCGGCATAAGTACCCAACACGGTTGAAGAGGCTGCGCGTGTGGCGGAGCCCGACTTGATACCGATAGTGCGATAGTTGATTTCAGGGAGTTCGCCGGCGAAGAACATATCCATCTTGTGAGCCAAGACAGGGTTTGCCTGTCGCCAAGCGGTCTCAACAGCCTTGCGCTCCTGCATCTCCTGACGCAGAGCGTTGGCGCGAGCCTCAAATGTAGCGGCTACCTCTGGGAAGATCTTGAATGGCTCCTCTGGGTTGCCTCCGAGGTTGCGGATAGTAGCCTCCAACGAAGCACCTGCTGCCGACACGGGTTGTCCGTGTGTGCAAACCTTATCCTCAAACGACTCTCCCTCGGCTGTAACCAAGCCCTTGCCCATAATGGTATGACCTACGATAAGGGTAGGCTTCTCGGTTGCGGCATTTGCGGTGGTGAGGGCTGCGCGAATCTGGTCAATATCGTGGCCGTCAATCTCAATCACATCCCAACCCCAAGCGCGATACTTCGCAGGGATATCCTCTGTGTCAACCTCGTCAACCTTGGTTGAGAGCTGCACATTGTTTGAGTCGTAGTACATTATTATATTAGAGAGGCCAAGCTCGCCTGCGATGCGACCTACGCCCTGCGACACCTCCTCCTGCACTGCGCCGTCGGAGATGTAGATATAGGTCTTGTGAGCTGTCCACTCGCCGAAGCGGGCAGCCAAGAATCGCTCTGCTATCGCGGCACCCAAGCCCATTGCGTGTCCCTGTCCGAGAGGTCCCGAAGTGTTCTCAACACCTCGCAAGTAGTCAACCTCTGGGTGTCCAGGGGTTACGCTGCCCCACTGACGGAACTGCTGTAAGTCCTCCAACGAGTAGTGTCCTGCCAAAGCCAATACCGAGTAGAGCATTGGCGACATATGTCCAGGGTCAAGGAAGAAACGGTCGCGGTGCGGATAGAGCATATTGTCAGGATCGTAGCGCAAGAACTCTGCAAAGAGTACGCTCACGAAGTCTGCTCCACCCATAGCTCCGCCTGGGTGTCCCGATTTTGCCTTCTCCACCATTGAGGCGGCCAAGATGCGGATATTGTCCGCCGCCTTCTTCAAATTTGCGTTAGTAGCCATATTGTTTATTTGTTTATTAGATTTTCTCGTTAACCACCAACAAATGTATGATTTATTTCGGAGAAAATCAAACTTTACTCTAACTTTTTATCCCCTATTTATGCCGAAGCCTGCATAGAGGCGAGTGGAAGATGATTGACACAACGCTCGGCGTAGTCGCGAGTGATAGTGATATGCTTCTCCGACGAGGATGGAGCATCAAACATCACCTCCTTCATTATTACCTCGCATATAGTACGCAGTGCGCGCGCGCCCAAGCGATACTCAACTGCCTTCTCAACGATGTAGTCAAGTGTCTCTTCGCTAAACTCCAACTCTACATCGTCCATCGCCAAGAGTGCCTTGTATTGCGACACGATAGCATTCTTTGGCTCGGTCAGAATAGAGCGCAAAGCCTCGCGCGAGAGTGGTTCAAGGTAGGTCAGTACAGGCATACGACCAACCAACTCCGGAATGAGTCCGAATGCGCGCAGGTCTTGTGGCTGAATGTAGCGCATCAGGTTGTCGCGGTCTATGCTCTCGGTGTCAACTCTTCCGTAGCCCATTGCACGAGTGTTCATACGCTCGGCAATACGCCTCTCAACGCCATCAAACGCTCCTCCTGCAATGAAGAGGATATTGCGGGTGTCAATCTGTACGAACTGCTGCTCTGGGTGCTTGCGACCGCCCTGCGGAGCGACATTTACAACCGTACCCTCCAAGATTTTGAGGAGAGCCTGCTGCACGCCCTCGCCTGCGACATCGCGTGTAATACTTGGGTTATCTCCCTTGCGGGCAATCTTGTCAATCTCGTCAATGAAGATAATGCCACGCTCGGCAGCCTTCGCATCGTAGTTTGCTGCCTGGTAGAGGCGCGAGAGGATACTCTCAACATCCTCGCCGACATATCCCGCCTGTGTCAGTACCGTAGCGTCAACGATAGTGAACGGCACATTCAAAAGGCGGGCAATCGTGCGTGCGATAAGGGTCTTACCCGTACCGGTAGGGCCCACCAAGACGATGTTGGACTTATCCAACTCAACATCGCTCTTTTTCCCCTCGGCCGAGAGTCGCTTGTAGTGGTTGTAGACCGCCACCGCGATTGAACGCTTCGCCTCGTCTTGTCCGATGATATATTTGTCAAGGAAATCCTTTATTTCGCGTGGCTTTGGAGTACCTTCAAGCGAGATGTTTGAGGGGTCGCTCTTCTTTGCGACCTGTGCGGTCTGTGTAAGTCCGAAGTCGTTGATATTCTTGTAGCCGTGCTCAATACACTCGTTGCAGATGTTTGCCCCGTCAAGACCTTGGAATATAATCGTCACCTCGTTGCGGCTGTGGCCACAAAACGAGCAACAATCCTCACGGCGTGTACCTTTGCCCTTGCTTATTGTCTTTGCCATAGTGCTATTTTGATGCTCTTGTAAGTATTGTGTCAATTAGTCCGTACTCAACAGCCTCCTTTGCTGTGAGCCAATAGTCGCGGTCAGCATCGCGCTCAATATCGGCCACGCTCTTACCAGAGTGGGAGGAGAGAATCTCGTACAACTCGCGCTTTGTGCGGGCAATCTCGCGAGCGGTAATCTCAATATCCGACGCCTGTCCCTGCACACCTCCGAGTGGCTGATGAATCATTATGCGTGAGTGGGGTAGCGCAGAACGCTTGCCCGTAGCTCCTGCTGTGAGGAGTACCGCACCCATTGAGGCCGCCATACCTGTACAGATGGTCGCAACATCGCAGTTGATAAGCTGCATCGTGTCGTAGATGCCCAAACCTGCCGATACGCTACCGCCAGGCGAGTTGATGTAAATTTGAATATCCTTCATTGGGTCGGCCGACTCCAAGAAGAGAAGTTGCGCCTGAATGATGTTTGCAACATCATCGGTGACAGGTGCACCAAGGAAGAGTATGCGCTCCATCATCAGTCGGCTGAATACATCAAGTTGGGTAACATTCAGCTGACGCTCCTCCAAAATCATCGGGTTGATGTATGCCGATTGTATCGCCTGATAGTCGTGCAGGCGCAACGATGAGATGCCACAATGTTTGGTGGCGAACTTTTCAAACTCTTTCATATCTTTTTGGCTTTTATTTGTTTATCGGAGATTAAAAACTCTGCAAGTCTAATACCAACTTGCAGAGTCTCAATTTTTATTACCTAAATCAGGCTTTTATTACAATGTCTTTGCAAGTTCTGCGAACTCCTCTGCCGAAACAGCCTTCTCGGTAACCTTAACCTTTGCGCTTACAGATTCAACAACCTTCTGCTCGTAGAGCTTCTCGTAAATCTTCTGGCTCTGCTCCTTGTTGTCAAGAATGTTCTTCGCGAAGTTTTCAAGCATATCCTCTGGAGCGTTAGGCATACCGTACTGTGCGAACTGTGCAGCAGCCAAAACCTTTGCCTCGGCCTTCGCATCGTCAGCCGATACCGAAATCTCCTCGGCGGTGATAATCTGACGCTGGATATAGTTCCAAGTGAACATACCGAGGAATGCATCGAAGTCCTTCTCGATATCCTCCATAGTGAACTTACCCTCGTTGATAGTGTAGAGCCAACGCTTGAGGAACTCGGTAGGCATAGCCAGAGCAGCCTTCTCAATCATAAAGTTGCGAACGTGAGCAGCGAACATATAGTCGCACTCGCGAGCCATCTCGCCCTCGATCTGAGCGTCGATGTATGCATCGAGAGCCTTCTTGTCTGCTACATTACCCTCTGGGAATGCAGTCTTGAAGAACTCCTCGTTGATCTCTGGGTTGGCGAACTTGCGAATCATAGTGATCTCAAGCTCGAACTCTGGGTTCAGACCCTCGAGCTCAGCCTCCTTGATGTGGAGCATAGCTGCACGCTGTGCAGGGTTTGCATACATCTCGTTGATGTTGATAGTGGTCTTGTAACCAACCTTCTTACCCAACCAAGGCTTGCGCTCCTCCTCATTCATAGAGATAAGACCTACATAAGCATCCTCAACGCGGAGCTCGCCGTTGTCAAGTGTAACGGTCAGTGCCTCGTCGTTCTCAACAGTCTCAACCTCTACCAACTTGCCGAAGCGACGCAGGAAGTTGTCAAGGAAGTTGTCGTGCATCTCCTTGCTGATCTTAATCTTGTGATATGTGAGCTTATCCTTGGTAGAGAGAGCTACATCGTACTTTGGAGCCTCACCAATCTCGAACATAAACTCGAACTCGGTAGAGTTGTCAAAGTCGAAAGCACCCTGCTCCTCAGCAGGAATTACATCGCCGATATAGTCGATATTCTCCTTCTGAAGGTACTCGAATACTGCATTTGAAGCAGTGCGGTAAGACTGCTCAGCAACAATACCCTTGCCATACATCTTGCGAACAATACCCATAGGTACCATACCCGGACGGAAGCCCGGAACATTAGCCTTACGCTTGTAGTCACGCAGCATCTTCTCTACTGCCTCCTTGTAGTCAGCCTCGCCAACTACAACTTTGAGCAGTGATGTGCCCTGCTCCTTCTGTACTCTTGTAATTTCCATAATTTTATATTGTTATAATCTCAAATTTGCGTAAATCAGCTTGCAAAGGTATAAATTTTTTTCGGATATTACATAACTTCGCCCAATATTTCGTATCTTTGCACTATATGAAACAGATATTTTATGCACTTATATGCTCCGCGATGGTAGTTTCGTGTGGCAATATGCGACAGAAAAAGAATAAAACACAGAGCGCAACCTATGCTCAACAGGCACAAGTTGAGGTGGTTAAGAGCTTTAGTCACCAGACAGATGCCTACACTCAGGGTCTGCAGTTTGTCGATGGACTGATGTGGGAGGGTACGGGTGAGTATGGTAGCTCGCGACTGCAGTATACCGATCTTGCTACGGGGCAGACCACTGTTGTGGCAAAGTTGCCTGATGATCATTTTGGCGAGGGTATAACCCTGCTGGGTGACAAAATATATCAGCTCACTTGGCTCAATGGAGTGATGCACATCTACGACCGCGCTACGCTGAGTAAGGTTGCCGAGAAAAGCTATAAGGGTGAGGGCTGGGGTCTTACTACGGATGGTAAGTGGCTTTACATGAGCGATGGTACATCGGATATTAGGGTGCTGGATCCTCAAACACTGGAGGTCAAGAGGCGAATATCAGTGCTTTGTAACGGAGTCTCGCTCAACTATCTCAATGAGCTGGAGTGGATAGATGGTAAAATTTGGGCAAATGTATATACACTTAACCAGATTGTGGTTATTGACCCAGATAGTGGTGCGGTAGAGTATATCGTAGACCTTGAGGGCCTGCTACCTGATAGCGAGAAGACGCCTACTACCGATGTGCTGAACGGTATTGCTTATGATAGCAAGTCGGGTCGCATCTTTGTTACAGGTAAGAATTGGAGTAAAATGTTTGAAATCAAATTGTTATGAACCCAATAGAGTTTCGTAGATATATTCATAGCCACCCAGAGCTCTCATTTAAGGAGCATAGGACGGCTGAGTTTATTGAGCAGGCACTCGCTGCTGAGGGCATCCCTTTCCGTCGTGTGGCGGGTACGGGTGTGCTGGCTGTTATTGCAGGGAACGGCGATTTGACACGCGCCGTAGTGCTTCGTGCTGATATAGATGCACTGCCAATTACTGAGGCTACGGGATTAGAGTATACGTCTGAGAATGAAGGTGTTATGCACGCCTGTGGACACGATATGCACGCGGCAATACTCTTTGGTGCGCTGCAGAGACTAAACCGTGAACGCAACTTCGAGGGTACTATTTTCGGACTCTTCCAGCCTGGTGAGGAGTGTACTCCTGGTGGTGCGTCGATGGTGCTTGC
>JAEIGA010014216.1_pt1 | contig 12111 bp, 16 predicted proteins | sample 9270691 | NCBI WGS metagenome assembly JAEIGA01 (sample SAMN17057246, study PRJNA624740) | gut metagenome | biome: biome; isolation source: fecal sample | host: Bos grunniens | place: China: Xizang | collected 2019
TTTATTCCCGTTTTCTTCTCTTTTACCTCAAAATCCATCCCAAAATCCTATTCTATCAACTTTTATCCCAGTTTTCCAGCATTTTTCACCCACCACTGTGGTTTTTCTTATACTCCGACTATGTGGAACTAAAATAGGGAAGAGATGGGATTCTACTTATTTCGATATAATTCCTACATTGTGTCCCAAACTATCACCAATATATGTGGCACCATTTCATTTTAAATGCACTAGCAGCACTTTACTACAATTACACCCAACATTATGGCCCTTATGCCTCTCCATTTTTATAGGGCGTACAACACTACATAATTATGGCACTAAAATATGCATAATAATGAATAAAAATGCATTAAAAATACCCAACATTATGGCATTAATGCAACTACGCAACAGTGGAATTATACGCCTACCAACTTTTTGGCACCATTTAATGCATTTTACGCACCTTTTTCCTTCATATCCTTTCGTATTCTATCCGTTTATTCCTTATTATTAAACCAGAAACACTATTTTTCTCGCTACTATCCCTTCGGGAAAAAGCGAGAGCCTTAGGTTATGCCACGTTATATCCCGTTATACCTATTTATACCATTAAGGGTAAATCAATAAATGGTATCTATATAGAACTGCAACCAATTTGTTTTTCATTTATTTTTCTTATTCGATGATATACACTAATGATATACGAGGAGAGTTTTAAGAAATAAAATGAAAGGGAAGGAGTTATTATACTATTTATGAGTCAACTGCAAAATACCAATATACGCTTTAACGACGAAGGACAAGAACTAACGGTAAAGATTCAATTACGTTACGAAGATTTAGAGGTATTTGAATTACCAGAATCATGTTCTAAATGTCCAGTAGGATTTCAAAAGTATAATTGCGGACGTAAAGTTCCGTTCGATAATGAATCTTATATTCGTCGACCTGCAACGTGTAAATTAAAACTAATTAGGCCTAATATAGAGTTAGACCAAAATATTTAAAAATTTAATATTTATTTTTTCATAATACCCGTACTTTTCTACGGGTATTTTTCTATAATATTACAAAAGGTTTAGATTGGTCAGATAGATATTTGTCGCATTTTATTATTAATTTTTATCGCAATTTGCAAATATCAATTCATTATATCTTCTAAATTAAATATAAGAAACAGTATGTTTTTGGGCTCCATAAGAAAAGAGCCCTCAATAAAAAATTCGAAAGGACTTTTGAACTTATGGAAAACATTAGAACTAAGGGCGTATTTTTCAATGAAGCCGATATTAAGGGAATTGTTGAGAAATACCTAGACTGGACAGAGCTTTGTGAAGACCAGGTATTCTGTGCAGAAACAATCATGAACGACACTACTCCTATTGGTACATCTATTATCGTAGGTGTAGACGGAATCAGATGCGAAGATGGCAGCGACGTAATCAAGCTTGTTCTTTCTTCTGGCATTTATGAGATTCCTGTACGCACTGTTGGACCCAACGATGAAATCAATGTAAGATTTGATGAAACAATTCACGTTCAGGGTACATACGGTGTAATCTATGAAGACGGCACTCTTGATATCCTTACTGATGAAGAGAAGGAATTCAAGTGGGCAGTAGATGAGCAGCTTGGTGAGCGTGATGATGAATTTGCTCAGGCATTCAGAGCTGACAACACTCGTGCAATTGGTGGCAGAGGTCTTGTTCTTTTAGAGAAGATTAAGACTGAAATTAAGAATGATAATATTCTTACCAGCGATGGAATCACTCCTTCTCAGCTTGTAGCAGTTTTCATTGAACTTACAGATAAGTATATCAACGCATGCGCAAACGTTGAAGCTCTTACTGCAAAGCATGATGAAGTTCTTGCTCAGTATAAGGATACTTATGAAGAGGGTAGTAAGGCTACCAGAAAGCTCGCAAGAGAAGTTGAAGTTCTCAATCAGAAGATTGACACCAACTATCAGATTAGCGAATTCTGCTTAGCAACAATTAATGCAGCTGTTTATCCTGTACTTCGTACAGAGGTTGCAAGATAATTAAATTTATCATAATATAAATAATTAGAGTCTACTGATTTATTCAGCAGACTCTTTTATTTTTACTCTATATTACAATTAAACGTTTACTCAATGGGGTGATTTTATGGCAGAAATAAAGAAACAATATAGTTTGATTGAATTTGATAGAAGCGAGGATTATATCGCATATAAAAGCTTCAGAGACGTATTCTTTTCCGCGACTAGAGAGCAACAAGATTTCTTTTTGGAGAATTGTTTAAATGATAATGTCTTTTCTTACGATGCGCGCAAAATGATGCAAGATATTATTGATGGTAAAGATCCGAGAGGTATTTTGTCTGAATTAAATTTAGACAAATCAAACAAACCTCCATATGAAATGCCTCCATTATCAGCAGAAGATAGAGTACATGAGGCTATATTGGAGCATATGAAGGGAGCAACTGGTCATGATAGACTGCTTAAAAAAGGAGAATGGGCGCAACAGGGATGGACACTTAATATCGCTGTAAACGATATGGAAGACTATGCGAGAAAATGTGAAGTTTTACTTCCAGAATTAAATAAAATGGGTGTTTCTTTCTCGGTAGTTAAAACTGGTGATTTTGAACAATATAAAACTGGTGAAAATAGAAATCAGTTTATTACTATTTACGGTGGACCTAATTTAGATTTTACGAAATTGTCACCAGAGGCACAAGCCGTTCTTCATGAACCAGCTCATGGAACTGTAAACGGAAATATTCAGTTAGATGGATGTTTATTCGGCCGTTATGGAGCTATCGTGTTAAGATCTGATCGAAATGCGCTTATTACGAATCCAAATGGATACCTAGAAGCCGACTGGCGAGATCCGAAATTTGCTTATCCTAGCTTTATTTCATTTAACAAAGATGAGATTTTTAATTTCTACAAGCTCGCAGAAGATAGATTGGCAGAGACGGGTGATTATCGAGCATATTTGCAAGAAAGAGAAACTATGATGCCAGCTATTACAGGTGAATATGCTTATGTTGCATTTGTTATTCCTGATGAACATCTAATAAACGTGTCATCTGCTTTATTAATGGCTCAGCCTAATAGTGCAGGCTCAGCATTTATCACATCTCACCTTGTACCAGGGGCCGATGGCCAACCAAAAGAAGAACATTTATTAATGCTGCATAAAACTGATGTTGAACAATTGTTTGGCAATTGGCAAGAACTAGATGCAAATCAATTTTGGGAAAAAGGCATTTCTGAAATGATAGAAAGACCGTTGTGGGATGTTAGAAATTGTTCATTTATCGTTCCTGCTGAATGTGCTGAAATAATTCAGATGAATATTGCGCCTGGAACACCAAGTGAAATTATCAATTTAGAAATCGATGAATCTGGTGTTATGATTTTAAATTGCGACCAAGCAATGGTTGACCAGATGCTAACTATGCTCGAACGAGAACAAATCCCAGTGATTGAATATAATAAAGAATTTGCAATAGAGGCACAATCATTTATCAATGATAAATGGACAGAACATGATGCCGATTTCTTTGAATTAAATGATTTGGTTGAATCTCTTGATTTAGATATTGATTCACAAGACATAACAGAATAAATAATATATATAACAATACCCAGTGCACTAGCAACTCTAAATGCACTGGGTATTTATTATTGCATTACATTCCTTTTCTTCTCCATTTATTTCTTATTCACACCCAATATTACCAATTCCTATCCATTTTTCTCCTACATTTTCTTTTTACCCGCCTCGTACAATTCTATATTATATATAAATATATTTAAGAAATGAGACTGATTGTATGATTAATAATTTCACTGGACAATATGATTTCCTCAGTAATTCCTATGAATGTTCCTTTTATATGGATGACATTAAATATCGCACTGTTGATCAAGCATGTCTTTCTAGTTTGCTAAGATATAACTGGGATAAGGAGCAAATCCGTAATGCACCGACAGTTGCAGATGCATATATTCTAATGAAAGATTTAGAACGTAACAATTATGCTGACAATATGGATTATAGATATCTTGTACTAAAAGAATGTTTATTACGCAAATTTCTCTGTAATGATGAACTTCTTCAAAAGTTATGGGGTACAGGAGATCAAGATATTAACGATGGAACCCCAGATAATGTTGTTGGTAGATTATTGATGGAAATAAGAAGAAAAAGCCGTTCGCACGAATACGTGTGGGCAGTTCAAATCTTCACGGCTGAGGAAGAGGAAGGTGTTGTAATTGGTTATTACAAGCATCGTGACGATGCCGAAAGAGCTTTGCGCTCTCATAAAGATTATGGTTCGAACTTTCCATGCCCGTTAGACAATAGTCATTTAATCATTATTGAACTCATGTGAGAAAGGAAATAAATATGATTTTCGATGTATTTATGCGTCGCACTGGAAAATTAAATAACGAATTTTTATTTGAAGTGAAAAATGGGGAAGAAGTGCAGTTTGTGGCCTTTAAAGATTATGAACCTGCAAAATTATTAATCGATGGAAATGAGTATGTTTTTCCATCTAAAATTAAAAAGATTAAACAAAGGAACTTTTCATATAAATACCCTATTAAATCAAAAGACACTAAATTAGGATTTCAAGTACTAAGAAATAATGTGGTTGAATGTGAATATTACAGAGAAATTGCCACGATTGAAAAAAGATTTTTGTTTTCTAAAAACATAGCATTCACCGTTTACGCTTTTGAGGATAGACTTTATACCGTATTTACAGCTGGCCCAAAGAATGAATCCTCACATTATTATTGCATTAAAGACGCTCACACTAAGGAAACAGTAGTCATCATCAAAAGGCTGGCCACTAATCCACAAAACGCAAGAGCTAAAATCTATTTCAAAGATGAGCGATACAGATTAATTACAGCAATTATTATGACTGAAATATTGGTGTCTGGTATTTGTGCCGATGCGGACGGTCATATCGTTGATTTAACAGCTCCAAACTACATTTCACTAAGAAAAGAAGAACTTGCTGAATTAGACAAGTCGTTTATTGAATATATTGAAAGACAAGAAGAAAAGAGTTAATTATGCGCACAAATAAAAAACATAGACTGATTGGATTAATATCCTTTGTGTTATTACCTTTTGGCGGATTGTTTTTAATATTAAATTATTTATTACAAGTAAATATGGCATGTATTATTATTGCTGAAATTGGCTTGATATTCCCAATGATAATGATTTCAAATGAATTTGGATTGAGAAGACTATATAAGCATTCAAAATTATTGGGGTCTGAAGTAATATCTAGTAAAAAGATAAAAGAGTCCGATGATGATTATGAAATTTATGGCGACTGTTATAGAACAATAGTTGCCTTCTCTCATGATGGCCAAAGCATTGAGAAGCCAATATACTCAGAAAGTAAAATTAAAAGAAAATTCATAAATGTATATTACAATCCTGATACAGAAGAACTTGTATCTGAATCTGATGTTAAGGAATGTGAAAATACAAGAAAGAGTAAAGCTCTTTGGATTATTGGATTTGTATTCTTTATTACAGCTGCCATTGTTGGTTGTTGGGACAGGTTTGGTATCAACGTAACAACAGAACAATTTTCATATGGATTTGGACTAATTGTGTCCATTGGATGTATTGCAATGGGCATTATGATGTTTGGATTAAGTAAAGAAGTAAAAAACACATCTAAATACAGAGTGATAACAGGAAGTTTGATAGAATATAGACTGGTCGATGATACGAAAGCAGAAGTAGATGAAAAGAATTGTTATCCAGTCTACCAATATTACGATAACGGTGAAGAAAAGATTTATGTTGCAAATAATGCGCATAAACACCAAAAACCGATTGGAACCAAAACCAAGCTATATATCAACAAAGAGAAAGAAATATTTGAACATAATGATATTAACACTGGTAAGTGGGTGAATTGTGCTTTTATTGGGATTGGTTTAATTGGCGCTGTTGTGTGTGCAATCAGTTTGTTTATTGGACCCATATTTATATAAGGAGATACAAAAACATGGATTTTAGGCCAAATCAAAATAAAAGAACGCAGACGATAAAATGTGGGAAGAAGCTCTTGTTTAACAAACAGAAATTTTTATTATTTGTTATCATCCCTTGTTTTATCGCACCAATACCCATCGCGATCAAAAGCTACTTATCCAGCGATGTTGAAACGGCAACAATATTAACAAGTGTTTTTGGCGGTATATTTCTATTGTTTGGAGGATTCCTCCTTGGGTTCATGTTATACCAAATGCGACTTGATTACGCAAATCAAACAGATGAAAAATTGGTCTTGGAACGAGATTATTTTGAATATTGGTATACGATGAAAAAAGAAAGATATTGTAAAAGAATTCGATACGATGACATTGAAGATGTAGTATATAATCAAAAATTCAACACATGTTATGTTTATTTTGATAAATTGGAATTTTATCGCGGAGAATCCGAACAAAACATGAGACAAGTTATACCAGAAAGAAATAGAAGTATATACAAAACAATACCATGTTATTTTGGAGATGATAACAATCTCTTATATGACACATTAGCGGAAGAGGTATTAAAACGAGGAGAAACACTAGATAATAGAACAAGAGTCGAGTTAATTTAACCCGACTCTTATTTTTTTTATTTATTTATTTTTTTATTTGCATCTAATTTGGATTTCAATGCTTTAATAGCTTCAACGTCCATAAAGCAAGTGTAAGGGTCGCCATGTTTGACGCCGTGTTCAATTTGATCACTCAACAAAATAATTTCTTGACACACTTTTCGGCCACAAGCTTTTACCTCACCGTTCTCATCAAACACTTGATCATAAAGCTTAAAAAATCTAGTCATCATTACTTCATTCCTTTTCTATAAATTTCATATTTAACATAGAAGTTGTTAATTTGTTGTTAACTTTTGTATGTTTATAACAAATCTATTTTCTTTTCATTTATTTCACTATTAATTCTATTTTACTATTACCAATTTAATAGGAGGTCAGAAAAAATGAAAAAGACTAAAAAGGTAATGTTCCCTAAATTTAAACGCGCTATGAGAAAGGGTATTCGAAGTGTAGCAAGAGCCATTTATAAAACTGGTCAATTTTTGAAGGTTTTTGGATGGAAGGCTCCGATGATTTACACCATGCTAGCGGTTGCATACGCTGCAATTTATTTCGGAATTGCATCTTACTTTGGTCAGGCTCAACTTCCGAAAGAGATTATCAGCGGTGTGATTGGCACTGGTATTCTCGCATACGCACTTCGCAATCACTACATAGTGTTCAAAAAGTAATCTCCAAAAGAAAGAGGCAAGTTCATTTGAGCTTGCTTCTTTTTTTTATCTATTAACCATGAATAATTGCTAATTAATACGATAAAACGTAATTTTTCTTCTTCTATGTTATAAACATAAAACGGACATGCACATGTCTAATATTAAAGGAAAGAGTAATTCCAATGAACAATGAAATTCGCACAAACGAAAACAAAGGTTTCTCTCTTGTTGAGCTTATCGTTGTTATTGCTATCATGGCTGTAATGGCTGCAGTACTTGCACCTTCACTACTTGGCTATGTTGAGCGTTCACGTGCTCAAAAGGATGATTCCGCAATGGGCGAGTTAACAAACTCCATTAAGTTAGCACTTGCAGATCAGGACGTATTTGACGAATGTCTCGCATACACTAGAACAGCAGCTCCTTCTTGCTATGTAGACGGCGCTCTTGCTAGTTATGCAGCTCCTTCTAACACATCTGCAGCAGCTCCTTATGTTATTACTAAGGCAGCTTCTACTGCTGGTGGTGCAGGCACAGCAATTCAGTACACATTCGACGACAGCACTCGTAAGCTTGACGAAACTGTTTACAAGTTTGCTGGCAACATGCGTGGTTTAACTATCACATTTAAGAACACTGGTGCAGCTACAAATAAAGCTACCTATGATCTTAAAGATGGTATCGTAAACGGCACTGCAGCTGGCGGCGCTACTAATGGCGGTATTGCAGCTGGTTCTGAGAAAAACGGTGTGTTCGGTGGTATGAGTTCTGCTGGTGTAGCTACTGGTGGTACAACTGGTAAACTTTACAACCGCGTTCGTGCAACCGTAGGTGATAAGATTGAGCTTTCTTCTCAAACTTATCGTAACTCTGAATACACTGTATTCATTCGTATGGGCTCTACTGGTGGTAACCAGGCTGAAGCACAGGATGCTATCGGTGTATACGGTCAGTGGAACGGCACAAACATCGGCTAATCTAGCTTGATGCATAAAAACTAACATTTTTACAACCCGCTCAGTTGAGTGGGTTGTTTTTTTATGCGCGTTCAACTTCTACATTAATAATAAATATAAGAAGAAAGCGGAGATAATATGAAACACATTGTTCCTATTGAAATTGACTGCGCGAATTGCGCAAGAAGGCTCGAAGATAAATTAACTAAAATCAACGGCATTACAAACGTTAATGTCGACTTTTTGCGCCAACGCATCGTTTTGGAACAAGACAATTCTAATCCTGGGTTGTGGGGTGAATTAGCTACAACATGTAAAAAATTTAATCGTAAATTCAAAATGCCTGCAAATATTGGTGAGTTAAATGGAAAATAAAGAAGAAAAAGGTTTCTTCCAAGAACACAAGGTTGGGACCACTATTTTATATTACGGTTGTTTTATACCTTGGATATTTTTCTTTATCATGGGTGTTAATGGAGCTATATCAGGAGCGTCTGTCGTGGACAATGTCATCGTATATGGATGGCCTGCTGCTTCTGCAACTATGTTATTTTCCTTAATATTACTTGGGCCTATTATGTTAATAGGATGGATATATCAATTAATATATGCTGTACAAACAAAGAAGACACGCCAACTTTTTCTGATATACTCATTTTTACTGTTAATTACATGTTTTATTTTTGCGAATGCGGAATGGATTTCATTTATAAAAAATCCTATCACATGGCCATGTTTCCTGAACCTACTTATCAATCTGATTAGACTGATAAAACTATGCACTCAACGCACATAAATATGCACAATAAAAATTAGAACCCGTACAAAAGTGCGGGTTTTTACTATAATATCTAATGAATAACTGATGAATAAGAGGTATTAATTTGATTAAGAAGGAAGTTAAATACACTTTATATAAAATCTATTATGGCGAAGAGTTGGTTTACGTAGGAAGAACAAAACAACCTTTGCAAGATAGAATTAGAGGCCATGTTTTCAAACAGCGTATGATGCGCGCTATTGACATTAATAAGGTATCTAAAATTGAATACACTACATGTAATACAGAAGCAGACATGTTTTTCTATGAAATCTATTATATAAATTTATTTCATCCGAAATTAAATAGAGATGATAAGGCAAAAGATGAACTAACAGTAAGACTTCCAGAGAAAGAGTTTTTAGTATTCACAACACCTTTATGGGATAAATGGAAATCAGAAATAAATAAGAGAGATTTCGAAGATATCATATATCAAGAAAAACTTAAGCAACACACGGAAGAACGTCGACTCAAAAGACGTGAACTGTTGACTCAATATACAAATCAAGAATTTGACGAAGATACATATTGGGATAAATTAAAAGAATTAGAAGAGTGGGATGCTAAATTCTTATACGAACTTGGCGAAATTGACTTTTTTGAATATAAAGACAGAATGGGATTTAAAGAAGCAGATATCTTGTAATACTTTTTATAATCAAATCATTCTATATTATTAATACCATTTTATTAAAAGGAGAATGAAAATTATGAACACTAAGATTAAGACTGAGGTAACCCTTTCCAGCTGGCAGTACGACAAGAAGGTAAACGGCTACATTATTCCTGAGCGTATGATTCGCGATGGAGATGTATTCCGCACTACCGAACGCAAGATCGTTAATGAGCCTGAGGTTATGGTAAAGCTTACTTATTCTAATGGGGAGTTTTTCTACGTTAATAAGACTAAGTTTAACCAGGCTTTTGGTGCAATCATTAACGCGAACCTTGAAGATGCTCGCCGCGATTTCGCAGTTGTTCTTTTCGGAGACATGCAGGGCCCTGACATTGTGTTGGTTGACTGGTCTGTTGAAGAAAATGAAAGTGCTTATATCGTCCCAGAGCGTCCGTACATTGACGGCAGAAATTATCGCATGATGGAGCGCAGAGTTGTTGAGACTCCTAAGCAAATCATCAAACTTACTTATTCTAACGGAGAATTCTTTTATGTAAGTAAGGTTGATTTTGACCGTGCTTTTGGAGCAATTCTTGGCGCTAAGATTGACGAAGTCCGCAGAGACTTTGGTATAATCCTTATCTAACGCAAAGAAACACCAGGTATAACCTGGTGTTTTTCTTTTTTATGACGCTGTACTTCTATATTGATATTAAACGTAAAAAAAGGAAAATCAATATGCATAAAATTGCACCAAGACTCTCAAATTCACAGTTTGTAGAGATCTCTACTGATGAACATTTTATTGTTGAGCTACAATATCCTTTATTAAAAATGAAACACGCAACCAATCATTGTTATGTACGAGAAGAAGTTTTTCACATGTTAACGCATGCCAGTTTACTTTTACCACAAGGGTATAAATTGAAAATTTGGGATGGGTGGAGACCTTTTGCGCTGCAACAAGAGTTGTATGATGTCTATTCTAACGATATTTTAAAAACATTCAATGCGTCGGAATTACCGCAAGAAGAACAATTAAAAATCATTAGTCAATTTGTGTCTATACCAGTGAAAGACAAAGGATTAGCACCTCTACATACAACTGGCGGAGCTATTGATGTCACATTGGTTGATGAAAATGGTAATGAATTAAATATGGGAACGGAATTTGATTCATTCGCTGAAGAAAGTGCTACGAATTATTTCGAATTAAATAATACAAATAGAGAAGTTAGAAATAATCGTCGGATCTTATATAATTGTATGATTGATGCGGGTTTTGTTAATTTATCGTCAGAATGGTGGCATTATGATTTTGGGAATCGCCACTGGGCGAGCCAGACAAATAATTCAGTTATTTATGATGGTGTTTTTGAAGAATTAGATATACAATTGGATAGCGAAAAATAAAACTGAAAATCCGTGGAAGACACTATGATAAATAGTGTCTTTTTGTTTTGTTGCCCATTCATTGGGGCTAAAAAATTCTATATTAATACTAGATTATAATAAAAGTAGAAAGGAGCGCGCGTCCTCCTGGGACAAACAACACAGGACACGCATATATTATCAATGACTGATTTTAAAGAAAGAATGGACCGTTTTCGCAGACTTGTAAATGAAGCAAATAATATTGTATTTTTTGGCGGCGCAGGCGTGTCTACTGAAAGTGGCATTCCTGATTTTAGAAGTAAAGATGGGTTGTACAATCAGCATGATGTACAATTTGACAAATATCAACCTGAGTATTTGCTCAGTCACGATTGTTTAGTAAGAAATCCAAAAATCTTTTTTGAGTTTTATAACCAAAAAATGAATTGCTCAAATATTGAGCCAAATATTACACATAAAAAGCTTGCTATGATGGAAGAGAGTGGAAAGCTTAAAGCTATTATCACTCAAAACATTGATGGACTTCATCAAAAGGCTGGTAGTAAAGCTGTATATGAAATACACGGAACTACCAATGTTGGTTACTGTATGAAATGTGGACAAATGTGCTTTGGTGAATTGCTTTTCACAGAAGATCATAGTATTCCGAAATGCACATGTGGCGGTACATTAAGACCTGATGTTACTTTGTATGGAGAAAATCTTCCACAAGAAGCGTGGGGAAATGCTATTGACGCTGTTAATAAGGCAGATTTACTTATCATTGGTGGAACATCACTTACTGTATATCCAGCAAGTAGCCTTGTTTTCCATGCTAGATGCCCAATTGTTATTATCAATAGAGATGAGACAGAGGCCGAGCAATATGCTGATGTTGTTTTCCATGAACAGCTTGGCACCGTATTCGGTAACTTATAATTAATGCATTAAGTTGCTCGTTTACAATGCGAGCAACTTTTTCAATACATAAAGGAGTTTTAAATGGTTTGTACTTGCGGGGAGAGAATCCCACATCATGCACTCAAATGTCAAAAA
>JAEIGA010014217.1_pt1 | contig 12111 bp, 9 predicted proteins | sample 9270691 | NCBI WGS metagenome assembly JAEIGA01 (sample SAMN17057246, study PRJNA624740) | gut metagenome | biome: biome; isolation source: fecal sample | host: Bos grunniens | place: China: Xizang | collected 2019
CTATGGCTCATTAAACACTCTTATTTATTCTGCCTGCTCAACTGTACCTGAAATAGGTGAAGGATTGGTCATATCCTCAGCCAACGCGTCGATATCGCCACGGAAGTTGATTGAGAAGCGTACCTTACCTGTGAGTGAGTTAGCAATGTCGGCACCGCCCTGTGTAAGGTGAGCCAAATCGCCACCCCAGTTTGTAGCCCAATCGTGGTTCAAACGATACTTGAAGTTACCGGCAACCGCACTCTCGCAAACGCCTGTAAATGTCTGCGCACGCATTGCTGCATAGTACTTGTTGTCGTAATCCTCGTCGCCAACCTCGGGGATACCTGCGGGCTGCAATACCACATCATTATCCCAACTACCCACAGCGTCACCCACAACACCGATGCACTCTACGGGAGTGAGTTTCACTGAACCGGTAGTACGGTTATTCAACAGCGTAACCTTAATCCAATACAAGCCCTCCTCGGCCAAAAGGTGTGCGGGATCGCCCTCGTTTGTGAAGTTCTCGGGGTCACCACCCAAGTTACCAGCCCAACTGTTCTCGATACAGAACTTGAAGTGGCAGAGGCCATCGTCCTGCTTGTTTGCAGTGTTTGAACCGGCACCAAGATATACAAGGCCCTCGTAAACATCGCTATTCTCGCCATTCTCCCACAATACGGGACCACGAGCACCTGGATCCCAGCCCTGGAAGTTACCTGCGATGAACAATGGGCGACGAACCCAAGGCGCAGCAGTAGACTTAATGGTTGTAATATCCAACTGGATAGCGTTTGAACGCTTTGCATAGGTATCGCCAGACGAGATATTTGACACTACATAGAAGAATACTGTAGAGGTAGCATGTTCGGGAACTGCCAAGCCCTTGGTATCAACCAACATGTTGTTCAAATTCTCCTTGGTGATAGTATACGAAGTTGTGTAAGACTGACCAATCTGGTAGTCTACATCCTGGTAGTTCGCAAAGAGCGAGTAGGTAACCTCGGCAGGATAGCCATAATCTACGCTGCTCCACGAGAAAGTAACCTCGTTTGCAAGGTTCTCCTCATCAACGACGATGTTTGTCATCTCGTTCATAACGGGTGAGGCAACCTCATCTGCCGGCATAGCAGTAACCTTATCATCCTCGTAACATGAGAAGAGAAGTGCTGCTGCGGCAAACATTGAAATATATTTCAAAAATTTCATCGTTGTTCAGTTTTAATATTAATCATTATAACCATCATTCTGTGAGATGTTGGGGTTAGCCAATCTATCATCAGCAGGGATAGGGAAGAGTTCCAAGTGAGCGCTGAAACCTACACCATTCTCAACACCACCCTTGAAAGGCCACAAGTAGTTGGCTGAAGAGTACTTGCCGAAACGGATAAGGGTTGTACGACGCTGACCCTCCCAGAACATCTCGCGAGAAATCTCGTCGAAAATCTGATCCAGGCTTACAGTTGTACCTGTAACGGTAGGAGACACCATGCCGGCACGCTCCTGCAAAGCCTTGATACAATCAACAGCCTTAGCATCAGAAGTCTGACCACCGCCGATACGAGCCATAGCCTCGGCATAGATGAGATGCATCTCACCGGCACGAATCAATGGGAAGTCGATAGAAGAGAACTTCTCAATCTTTGAATAGTCGGTCTCGGGGTCGAGGAAGCGGTTGTTGTTATACTTCACAACATGCCAGCCGTTAGCAAAAGTCTTGTTGTCAATCTCCTTTGCGTCGCTCTCCTCCAAAGATACCAAAGCACGCTTGTCTACCTGAGTAAATACAGTTGCGCCATCACCAGGAACACCATCCTTACGGAGAGCAGCACCATCGGTATCGATATTAAACACCTTAACAGCGTCGGTTGATGTAACCAAACCGTTCCAGTTACCCTCTACACCCAAAGAGTACTGTGAACCCTTACCTGCAAGGATAAAGAAGCTTGTACCGCCATAAGACTGAGTGCGGGTAGCATCGTAGCAAGTAGCATAGACAATCTCCTGCAAAGCATCAGGATTCTCGCCATTGTCACCCATAAACAGGGCGTTGTAATTCTCAGCCAACTCATAAGCGCCGATAACCTCGTCAGCGGCAGCAGCGGCAGCGGCATAAATTTCGTTATTCTCCACACCTGTATAGGTCTTGTGGTTAAGGCACAAGCGAGCCAACAAACCATAAGCAGCACCCTTGTCTACACGAGGATAAGTCTGAGTATGAGGAGCCTTCAAAGCTGACTTCTCAGATACCAAATCCTCCAACTCACCCTTCAACCAAGCGAAGAGGTTGGCACGAGAAATCTGCTGGGGATTGGTTGCACCTACAGCAGCATCTTCCAAAACGAAGGGAGGATTACCAAAGCAGTCCAACAACACCCAATAAGCATAGGCACGCAAGAAGCGAACCTCGGCGCGCTCGATAGCAATTTCGGCATTCTTATCGTTGGTATTACGCAAGAAGTCGTTTGCAAATGATACCATCATCATTGCGCGAGTATATGTGGCATAGATAGCATCGTTCTTGACATTGCTCCACTTATTTCCACCAATCTCGGCAACCCATGAGTCACCCCATACACACTTTGCCTCGTCGGTAGAGATGGTCTGAATAGACCACAATGCACGCAAAAACTCAGATGCACCAGAGTCCGATACATCAATATCGGTAGAGCCGGCACCGCTCTGACCTGTGAGGGTAAAACCTCCGTAAACCTTTGCCAATGCGCTCATACGATACTCGGGGTTCTCATAAACACCGCTTACGACATTACCAGCCATAGGTGTCTGATCCAAATCACCGACACATGAGGTAAGCATCAGAGCCGCAATAGCACCAAAAATTATATTCTTTTTCATATTGTTCTTCTCCTCAAATTAAAAGTTGATACCCAAACGAACACTGTAGATGCGAGGACGAGGATAGATATTTGAGTCAATACCACCTGCAACCGAGCACTCTGGGTCAAGACCGCTATACTTTGTGATTACAAAGACATTCTGAACACCGGCAGCCAAACGAATCGACATGCCGCTCTCAGTAACATTACGGAATGTGTAACCCAAGTTGATATCGTCCATACGGAAGTATGAAGCATCCTCCAACCAAAGGTCTGAACAACGCTGCGCTACGATGCTTGAAGCTGCGAAGCCATACTTTGTAGCAGCACGCTGAGTGTTGATTACATAACCCTTATTGATAACATCGTTGAAGTTAGCTGTAGCACCACCACACAATACATCGTTGAACATATAGTTACCTACTGCACCATGGCCGTTGAAGCCGAAGTCCCAATTCTTATAAGAGAGCTTCAAGTTTACGCCATAGTAGAAGTCGGGGTTAGGACTCTTGTTGGTCATATAACGGTCACCGTTGGTAATCTCGCCATCACCATCACGGTCTACAACAGCATTGTGGATAGGCTTGCCATTCTCGTCATAAGCCTGCTGCCAGAGGTAGAAGGTATAAGGAGTATAGCCCACAACATGACGCTGAAGCTTATTACCTGTACCACCGCCACCATTACCGAGCTCGATAGCCTCTGAAGGCAAGGTGTGAATCTCGGTATCCTGGAATGTACCGTTAAGGCCAATCTCCAAACGCCAATCCTTGGTCTCAACAGGGATAAAGTTCAAAGCAACCTCGACACCACGGTTCTCCATAGAACCAATATTCTGGTATACATAGTTACTGAAGTTACCACCCAAGGCAACTGATACGCGTGAAATCAAATCCTTGGTATCGCGCTTGTAAACATCAACCGAACCATTGATGCGGCCATCAAGGAAGCCGAAGTCCAAACCGACATTGTAAGTAGTGGTCTCCTCCCACTTCAACGATGGGTTGAAGGCATGAGGCTTAACGGGATAGTAGAAACCACCGTTTGAACCACCCAAAGGATACTGGTTGGTAGGCTCCTGAGAAATCTCAGAGTACTGCAAAGCGGCATAATCCTCGCCGAACTCCTGCTGACCTGTGATACCCCAGCCCAAACGAAGCTTCAAAGCAGAGAGAACCTTCTGACTCTTGAAGAACTCCTCGTTAGCAACATTCCAAGCAAATGCGGCTGAAGGGAAGTAACCCCAACGGTTATTACCTACGAAGCGTGAAGAACCATCGGCACGCATTGTAGCGGTAAAGAGGAAGCGAGAGTCAATAGAGTAATTTACACGGCCATAGAATGACACCAAAACATTCTGTGATGCAGGTGTAGTAGCCGAGATAAGGTTGTTGGTACCATCAGCCATACGACCATAGTTCCAGTTCTTGGTCTTTGAGTAGTTCTCCGACCAAGAGTAACCGGCCATTACATTAAGGTTGTGGATACCGAAATCCTTTACATAATTTGCATAGAGCTCAAAGAGCTGGTTGCGGTGAGTATTCTCATAATTCTCGAAACGGCCACGAGTCTTGTAGTTGCCGTCGCCATCACGGTTAGCCATGATAGAGTTTGGATAGTTACCCTTATCACCCTTTGTAGATGTAACATCCAAACCGAGGTTAAGGTTGAAGCTCAACTCCTCCAAGCCGTGAACCTTATAGTCCAACTGCAAGTTACCCATAGCGCGGTAAGCCTCATTCTTGTCCCACTTATCATACAAAGTAGAGAATGGGTTGATGCCGGCCAAGTCGGTAGACCAGTTCCAATAGCCATTGTTTACAGAGGTATCAACCTTGCCATCAGCACCATAAATATAAGGTGACTGTGTGGGGTCGAAACCTACGGCAGCACCGATAGCACCTGTATCAGCATAATTTGCCTTGTTGAAGATACCCTTGGCATTGAGCTGAACTGAAAGATGCTCGTCGAAGAACTTGGGTGAAAGGTTTACACCCAAAGTAGCACGCTGGTTATCAGAAGTCTTGAGTGTACCCTGGTCATAGTTGTAAGCAGCCGATACGCGGAACGGAAGCTTATTCTTAAACGCACCACCATAAACTGAAATATTATGGTCGGTAGAGATACCCAAGCGGAAAATCTCCTTCTGCCAATCGGTGTCAGCCTGACCAAAGAGTGCAGAAGCCTTGTCACCTACGATACCGGTTACATACTCCTTCAACTCTGCAGCATTCATCAAATCCAAAGTCTTGTGGTTGTGGCGTACGCTTACGCTACCTGTATAAGAGGCCTTAATCTCGCCAGAACCCTTCTTTGTAGTGATGATAATCACACCGTTAGATGCGCGAGAACCATAGATAGCCGTAGCCGAAGCATCCTTCAAAACGGTAAACGATGCAATATCGTCGGGATTAACCATTGAAAGGCCGTTGCCGATACCTACACCGGCACCCTCGGCGATGGGCACACCATCGATGACGATAAGCGGATTGTTGTTAGCCGAAAGAGATGCACCACCACGGATACGAATCTCTGAGCCTGCACCCGGAGCACCATTGCCTGATGTGATATTCACACCGGGGACCTTACCACGCAACATCTCCTGTGGAGAGGTTACGGCACCACGGTTAAGATTCTCGGCCTTAACAGCAATAACCGAACCGGTCATATCGTCCTTCTTAACGGCACCATAACCGATTACGACAACCTCGTCGATTGCTGCAAGGTCCTCTTCGAGTACCACGCGTGCCAAAAGAGTAGAATTTGCCAGCAGTTGCACCTCCTTATAGCCGATGAAACTTACACTGATTGTTGAATTACCGTCCTTAACAGTGAGTGAGTACTCGCCATTAGCATCGGTAATAGTACCATTTGTGGCTCCAACCTCAAAAACAGAAGCTCCGATAATGGGAGCACCAGAGGCGTCCACCACAACGCCCTTAACCTCAAACTTGCCAGTCTGTGCAACAGCAAGAGAGGGAGTGATCAAACCTAACAGGAAGATACCCAGGCACATAGTGAGAATTTTTCTCATAGTGTTTGTTGTGTTAGTTAATAAATAGGTTAATTTTATTGAATATTACTTGGAATTTTATCTCTTTTGTTTGATAAACACGACAGCAACAGCACCGAGCAAGAGCGAGATACCTGCAACGACAAGCATCATAATCTGCGAGCCGCCAACCACAGAGAGTATCACACCGCCAAGCAGTGCCGCAATAATCTGAGGCAGACAGATGGTACAGTTAAACAAGCCAAGATAAGCACCCATCGAGCTACCCGACAACGAGTTGGTCAGCATAGCAAATGGCATAGCAAGCATCGCAGCCCAGCCACAACCGATTAAGATAAATGATATAAATAAAAGGTATTGGTCGTGAATGAAGTAGGTCGAGATGAATCCTGCGGCACCCAAAACGAGGCTCACAGAATAACCGACCTTCATATTCTTGAACATAGGCAGCACCATCGCCCACAAAACAGAGCCTACAGCCTGCACGGCGAACAAAACGCCTACCCAGTTACCTGCTGCCTGGTAAGCCTCCGAAGCTGTGTCGGTTGTACCCCATACATTATCGGCAATACCTCCTGTAGTGTAGTTCCACATATAGAGGAAGGCAAACCAGCAGAAGAACTGCACAAGACCAATCTGCCAAAATGCTTTTGGAGCGTGGAGCAAGAGGTGAATCAAATCCTTATTCTCGCTCTTCTCCTCCTCGGTAATATTATGGAACTTGGCATACTCCTCGGGGGCCATCTCCTTAACCGACATGCCGGTATAAAGTACGCACAACAGCAAGATTACGGCACCCACATAGAATGAATAGGTCACAGAATCGGGTATAACACCCTCGGGAGCGATATTGCTGATACCGAACCATGTGAAGAGGTAAGGGAATAGATAACCCACCAATGAACCGGCATTGCAAAGCATACTCTGAATAGAGTAGGCTTTAGATTTCTGCTCCTCGTTTACCATATCACCCACCATCATCTTGAAGGGCTGCATAGCCATATTGATTGAGGTGTCGAGCAACATCAACATAACCAGACCGAACGACATCGCCGCTTTCACAGTTAAGTTGAAACTTCCCGAATTGGGCAACAGCGCCATCACGAGCACCGCAACAATAGCTCCCACATAGAGATATGGCTTGCGGCGTCCCCAACGGCACCAAGTCTTATCACTCCATGTTCCAACCAAAGGTTGAACAATCATACCCATCAATGGGGGTAGAATCCAGAAATAACTCAAATCATGAGGGTCTGCTCCAAGCGTAGCAAAGATACGACTGATATTTGCACTCTGTAGAGCATAGGCAATCTGGACACCAAAGAATCCGAAGCTAAGGTTCCATAACTGCCAAAACGATAGGTTTGGTTTTACTGCCATTATTTCTTTTTTTATAGTTATAGGTATACAAAAATAAAATGGCATAGGCAATCAACCAACCCATATCCGACGAACGGCATATCGAGCCCGACGAGTGGTAAAAGCAAATAGATGAATATAAAAATCTAAAAAACAATTATAATATATTAAAAAATTTTAACAAATAACATTATTTTTTATCATCCCATTTATATCTCGGATGTTATATTTTACCCGAAAGCACAAAATAGAGAAAATGACATGGAAATTTGGACTATCAGAAAAAAAACGCTATCTTTATTCGTTAATTATTGATTTTTCGGATGAAAACAACTATTTTTTCAACCCCCATCATAATACACCTATTTGCTTTAGCGCATGCAATAATTGCCGCCGTAAGCCATATTGTAAACTATATGGATGATGTACCGCTGACGGTGCTTACCATAGCGATGATTGTAATTATCGCCCTGAGGCATAATCTGCGTACCGACATTATAGCCATACTTTCGCTTGCCGGAACATTTCTCGGATATTTGATTGGCAGCTATGGAGGAATGCTGGTGGCTATGGTAATTCCCATGCCGGCCATATCCTCAGCCATAACCACCTTATTATTCACCGAGTTACTTGGCTGGGCAGAATATGCATTTACGCGCCTGAAAATAGTACAGACAAAGTATAAATCAGAATGGTCACCATCACTCCCGCATACTATGATTGTAGTGATAGCCATTATGATGTTTAGAATATCATACACTCTGATATTTGATTCGGCATATTTCTCACAAGCAAGCATCATGCCCGAATTTCAACGACTTTTAGGACATATCCCGGCTTTGCTTACGATGCTTTGTGGCAATATCATCTTCATCAGTCTGCGTCAGCGTACAAATCGCAGACACGAGATAAGCACACTTGACACCATTCTATTTACGATAATATTTTCGGCACTTCTGTCGGCGATAGTTTATTACGACATTCCTTGGGGCAACGAAAATCACTTTGCCCTATTGCCATTTATGCGTCTATACGCCGTAATTTTATTGGTCGACATTGTGATTTATACGCTCGACAAATTGGTAGCCTATGTCCTGCTCTCACAAACGCAGCTTCACGATGAGCGCGGCAAGAAACATTTGGCACAATTTCAGTATAACAAACTCAAGATGCAGATAAACCCACATTTTCTGTTCAACTCGCTCAACATCCTCGACTTTTTGGTTCAGGAGGGCGAAAAGGAGCGTGCCGGAGCTTTTATCCGCAAACTTGCCGATTGTTATCGCTACATGCTCAACACGGAGGATGAGACTCTGGTAACGCTACGCGAGGAGCTGGATTTTGCACAGAAATACTCCGACCTGCTCAAAGAGCGCTTTTCGAGTGGTTTTATTGTGGAGTATAACATTCCGGAGAAGGCTCTATCGCAACATGTTATCCCATGTTGCTTGCAGTTGCTAATCGAAAATGCCACAAAACACAATATTGTAAATGCCGAACATCCTCTCAAGGTTACGATAGGCATTGATGGTCAGAATCTCTATGTTTGCAACAATCTGCAACCACGAATAAGCACACAAGCCTCTACGGGCAAAGGCCTGAAGAACATTCGTCAGCAGTATCTTGACATTGCCAACCGCGAGATTACGATAACACAGACACAAACAACCTATACAGTAAATATACCATTACTATGAAAAACTATAATGTACTAATTATCGAGGACGAGCGACTTGCACAAGCAAACCTCAAGCGAGCTTTGGAACGCGATTTTGACGACTTGCAGATTGTAGGTATGTGCGATTCCGTACAGAGCAGCATCGAATGGCTAAACAATCAGGAAAACCATGCCGATATAATATTTATGGATGTCGAACTCTCTGACGGCATGTGCTTCGACATTCTGTCACAAATCGAGGTAAAAAGTAAAATCGTTATCACCACAGCCTTCAACAACTACGCAGTCAAAGCTTTTCGCGTAAACAGCATAGATTATCTACTCAAGCCCATCAATACACAGGAGTTGGCAGATGCTGTTGAGCGCTGTCGCAAGGCATTAAATCAAGAAAATAACGCGCCACAATTGAGTTTCGATACCGAATCGCTACGCGCAGCTCTAACATCGAATAGTTTTACATACAAAAAGCGCTTTGTGGTGAAGGTAGGCGACCGTTTGTCTATAATCAACACCGAACAGATAGCCTATTTCTATGTCGAGGACAAGAGCACATATCTTGTAACAAACGAAAACCGTCGTTACATACTCGACTCCTCTCTGGATACTATTTCGGATATGGTAAACCCCGATACATTTTTCCGCATATCACGCCACTGCACCCTATCGATAAGTGCAATAGCCGGTATATCAAAACACCCGAGCAACAGATTAAAAGTTTCCGTATCACCCAAGCCCGAATTTGAAGTCTTTGTAAGTCGTTCACGCACCGCTGACTTTATGGAGTGGATAGAAGGAAAGTAATGAGAATGAGCTAAAACAGATAAAAAGATGGTGTCCCATTTGTTTGGAACACCATCTTTTGTATTAAAATTTGTACAACAAGAACCCCGCAATACCGATTATCGGTATTTACGCGATTGGGATACTATTTATTAAACTTAAACTCCACCATGCGTGGACTATCATTATCACGATAGAGAACACGAATGCCATGATACTCTGATTCGATATGGCGACCAATCATAAGGTCATCGAGATAGAAGCTTATGACACGCTCGCTCAAGCCCACCTTGCCGCCATCATTTCCGGCATCATGATAGAGCTCAACATAGAGGTAGCCATTATCTACTTCAGGATATGCAGAGGCGTAGAAGCCACTCTTTGAAGGGTTATACACAAGCTCAAACTTATGCTGCGAATCATATGTCGCGCCTCCCGAAGGATATACAAACTGCAAATTCAAATATTTGCCACGAGTATATGTAACACCTGTGCTATACACAGTAACATTATCGTTATACTGCTCCATATTACCCTCGGGCATCATCATGTTTGTCAATTTGATATCCACAGGCTTCAGGGCCTCGATTTGAACCTTGCCATCAAAGAAAATATCACCCTGAATAAGTTCCGAGCTATAGTAAATCAAAGCTCGAGCCTCACCTGTCGCCTTGTCGGGATAATATGCTGTGGTAGGAATATTACCGATAAGAGTTTCGCCCTTGGTAACCAAACCCTTCTGGCCACTCTCAAAAATAACATACTGTCCCAGCGTAGCATCGCCATCCACAACGCTCACTAATGCTGTTGACTTATATTCATCATTACCACTCCAAAAGCATGATGTTGCCATAGTTGCCACAGCAACCAACATGGCGCAAAGATTAAATACTCTTCTCATTTTATATCTAATTTTATTCTATTCCATTAATCGAACGCAAAGATATACAAAATATTATTTACGCCCCTAAAACTCACCACTTTTTATCATTTTTCTCGCACCTTACACACCTATTTGTTTGGAGTTTTCGTCTTCAACGACTATCTTTGTTATTATGAAGAATATTGTTTTTGACTTGGGGCGCGTAGTTTTCGCCCATAAACCAGAATATCGCAGTGAGGAGCGCAAACGCTTCTTCTCCTATGTTGCCGAATCACCAATGCCGCAATTTTGGGTAGATTACGATATGGGCATCTCTTCGCTCGAGAAGGTAGCCGAAGATTTAGCCGCATACCGCAATTGTGAGGTAGAATATGCCCGTTCTATGATCGAGCAATCTATCGAGTGGCAATCGACCATAGAGCCTACAGCCAAGCTTATACGCGACCTTAAGGCGGCGGGCTACAGACTCTATGTTTTGTCGAATATGTCATGCGAATTTATTGCTTTCTTGCGTAAAAAGGAGGTCTATGCCTACTTCGACGGTGAGGTTGTGTCGTGCGAAGAGAAGGTTGTGAAGCCTATGCCCGAGATATATCGCCGACTCATTGACCGCTACTCGCTCGATGTAAAGGAAACGATGTTTATCGACGATAGAAAAGAGAATGTCGATGTAGCCGCTACACTCGGCATCACGCCCTTCCACTTCGACCGAGAAGATTGCGAAAAGAGCTGCCGAGAATTGAGAGAGATTCTGCTGTAAAAAGCAGTTTTGCGTGAGAATCTCAAACCATCGTCATGCCACATTTTGGAGCATCAGCGAGAAAATGATTGGCATCTCTACCGAAATATTTTGCCGGTAGAAATTCCATTCCTCGACTTTGGCTCGGTGGAATGACAATAGACAAAAGATGAAAGAGCAAAGATAAAAGAGCAAAAATAGGGAATGTAATGAAATTAAGGAGTTTAAGGAAAATATTGTTGGCGTCAGCGCCAATCTCCTTAACTTCCTTTATCTCCCTAAACTCATTAAAAAACCCATAACCACTAATAATGCGAGAGCGGAGAGTGAGATTGTCGAGATTCTCACGCAATAATTTTTTTCGTTACTCTGAGGGAGCTTTAGCAACCGTGAGAGTCTGAAAAAATAATTGCTCAGAATGACGGCGAAAATCTTGTTCTTTGCCGAGGTGCGAAGGAGGAAATGAGGGTTTACCCCTCATAATTTTGAATTAACAAAAAAGGACAGAGTTTTCTCTGTCCTTTTCTTATTACTTACCATGCCTAAAAATCACTTTTAAGCGAGCTATTTTGAGGCTGCTCGCGGTTGGATAAACCGCAGCATACTTGGCGTATGTGAGGATTTAGACAACAAGGCAGACGCCGAAAGAGCCGCTTAAAATGATTTTCCAAACAAAGAGAGTCGCCCGTAAAGGGACGACTCTCTTATGTTATTGCCTGCGGCAAATGTATATCTACTACGTCTGGTTCAAAGCAGCGTGAGCAGCAGCCAGACGTGCGATAGGCACACGATAAGGCGAGCAGCTGACGTAGTTCAAACCTGCATAGTGGCAGAACTCTA
>JAEIGA010014218.1_pt1 | contig 12111 bp, 12 predicted proteins | sample 9270691 | NCBI WGS metagenome assembly JAEIGA01 (sample SAMN17057246, study PRJNA624740) | gut metagenome | biome: biome; isolation source: fecal sample | host: Bos grunniens | place: China: Xizang | collected 2019
GCCGCCACCAGCGAAATGGTGGAAACGCTGGTCAAACGCGGCGCGCTGGAACGGCGGATCGCCCCCAATGACCGGCGGGCGATGTCGCTGCGTTTGAGCAAGGAACTGGAAAATGTCTTCCTTGCCGCCGAAGCTCATCTGGGAACGCTTCTCGACGATTTCTTTTCGCAGATCTCCGCAGAAGAGAGCGTCATCACCGGTAATATCATCGGACGTTTAAACAAATTTCTCGCAGATTTAAATCAGGCGGAGGCAGAATAATGATCGTTTTTTCAGTTTCAGCAATAGAGAAAGCCCCTGTGACTTTGCAGGGTAAAGAGGCTGTCGAATTTTTTGACCTGGATGAAAATGATCCGCTGATCGTTTCCAAAGAACTTTCCTACACTCTCACCGGAAGCAAAGTTTCCGGTGGGATCCTGATCAAAGGCAGTTGCTCCACCGCCGTTTCCGGCATCTGCGGCCGGTGTCTGGAGCCGGTCGAAAAAGAGGTCAATGCCGGGATCGAACTCTTTTTTGACATCGAAGAGATCGAAGAAGAGCTGGACGTCTCCGAAGATATCCGCGAAGAGGTCCTGCTGGCATTCCCCATGAATCTGCTCTGCTCCGGCGACTGCGCCGGACTTTGCCGCTTCTGCGGCGGCAACCGCAACAAAAATGAGTGCAAATGCGGAGACACTCCCCATGGTGATTTCCGGTGGAGTGCATTGGATTCGATAAAACTTTAAAACTGCATCAACTCGCCGGGTACGGCGCAGAAGCAAGGCGAAGAGATTGCCCGCAATGCACCGCCGCACTAAAAACGGCGATTCTCAACGGCGGATGCAGTGTGCGGCAAGGTCGAGTTTTGCGCCGAGTACGGAGCAGGAGTGTACGACTGTACTCGACTGCTCCGGCGCAGAAGCAAGGCGAAGAGATTGCCCGCAATGCACCGCCGGGTTTATTTTTCGTTGACGCCCCAGCATTCGCTTGCCACCCGGCGGGCGACTGAAGAGTTATTGGGATTGCGCAGGGCATCGGAAACCTCTTTCATACCGGCTTCAACCTCCGCACGGCGGCTTCCGTCCGGCAGGATCGCTTCAATTGCCGGAAGCAGTTCTTTGGGAGCAAAGTGCCACTGCAAAAACTCCTGAAAAACCTCTTTATCGGCAATGATATTGACCATGGTGAAAAATCCGCGATAGAGTTTCACCAGTATTCTTGCCAGCGCCAGAGTCATCAGATTGAGCTTGTAACCGACCACCAGCGGCAAACCGGAAAGCGCACACTCCACCGTCACCGTACCGCTGGCGGCAAGTCCGGTGCCGGCTTTCTGCATCCAGATACCGGTATCGCCGCAACTGATGGAAACTTCCGGGCAATCCGGATGTTTCATACGGAAATCGTCGATCTTTTTCCGGCACATATCAGCGATCTTTGCCCGGGGAGCGGCAAGGTGAAAGGTAAGTTCCGGATGGCTCTTCTGCAATTGAGTGATCGTTTCGAGCATGGGGATGAGCAGTTTGTCGATCTCCATTTTGCGGCTGCCGGGCAACAGCAGGAAACTGTTTTTATCCCGCTTGATTTCCGGATCGATCCGGGCGGCGACGATTTCGCTCAACGGGTGGCCAACAAAGGTCGCTTTGAGCGGAGTCGGAGCAAAGACCTCCTCTTCAAAGGGGAAGATCACCAGCATTTTTCTGCAAATTTTCGCCAACACCGGCAGCCGCCATTTGCCCCAGACCCAGAGGTGGGGACAGACATACCAGATCACCGGGATCTTCGCCCGGTGCATGGCAAGCGCAAAGAGCAGATTGAATCCGGGATAGTCGATCAGAATGACCGCATCCGGGCGTTCCGCTTTGGCGGCTTTGACCAGCTGGAAGTAAATTTTGATAAAGGTGAACAAAATTTTGGAGATCTCAAAAATCCCCATAACGCCCAATTCGGTCGAATCCACCTTGACCGGCACATTTGCCGCCATCATTTTGGGGCCGCCCATGCCGGTGATATTGACCTCTTCGCCGTTTTCGGCGGCAAGTTTCCGCAATTCTCCGGCGAGTTCTGCGCCGTACATATCTCCGGATGCTTCACCGGCAATTATCCAAAAATTTTTCATAGATACCTTTCAGCAGTAAAATCGCTTTTTTCCGGGGTTGTTCATTTGCTTTTTCTCCCGGAACGAGTTATTTTAAATAAGATAATACTGATTTGGATGTTTTTCAACAAAAGGCAGATTAATTTATATGGAAAATAAGAGCAACACGGAAAAAAAAGAGCCGTTTCTGCTGGATGGCGACCGGTGTCCGCAATGCCGTGAACAGCTGGTCCCGGCAGACCTGGAGAATTTTCCCCGCTGTCCCTATTGCGATCACAAATTCCCCAATGATGAAAATCTGGAGGATTTTATTTTAAGACCGGCGCTGCAGCGCTGGGTGAGCCACACCTGTCAGCAGTTTTCAAGGTGAAGTTTATGGATGAGAAATTGAAAGTTTTGTTCGACCGGCAGACTATCTCTGAAAAAATCAATGCCATCGGCGCTCAAATCAGCGAAAAATTCAAAGATATGCCGCTGACTTTGATCATCCTTGCCAACGGCGGAATATATTTCGGAGTCGACCTCTCCCGGGCGGTCAACACTCCGCATTGGGTCGATGTCATCGGCGTGACCAGTTATGTCGACGATAAAAAGTGCCGGGTACCGGAATTCCGCTGTCCGCCGAAACTTTCAGTGGAAAACCGCAATGTGATATTGGTCGACGATGTGGCAGATTCCGGAGAGACGCTGGAGTGCTGTATTGAATACTTTAAAAAAGCCGGTGCCGCAACGGTCTACACTGCGGTGCTGATGGACAAGGCAGTTCCCGGACGGCGGTTTGTACCGGATTGGAAATGCTTTGATGCTCCCGATGAATATCTGATCGGTTACGGTCTGGATTCCTGTGAGTTTTACCGGGATCTGGATTGCGTGGCAGTTATGCAGAAAAACTGAATTTATGGTGTGAGGTGATCTATGGATCGTTCGGATGGCAACAACATCTTCAATCGCAATGCGTTTATGCCGATGGATTCCTGGCGGGTGCTGCGGATAATGTCGGAACTGGTGGAATCTTTTGATACTCTCAATCCGACCAGCGATATGTTCGTTTCCGTTTTCGGTTCTGCCCGGACGCAGGAAAGCAGTCCCGATTATCAATCGGCGGTCGACTGCGGCAGACTGCTGGTCAAAAACGGTTACAGCGTCATCACCGGCGGCGGCGGCGGCATTATGGAAGCGGCTTCCAAAGGGGCTTTCGAAGCCGGCGGCAATGTTGTCGGACTCAATATCGAACTGCCCATGGAGCAGAATCCCAACAAATATCAGACCTGTTCACTCAATTTCCGTTACTTCTTTTTGCGGAAAGTGAGTTTTCTCAAATACTCCACCGCCTTCATCGTCTACCCCGGCGGCTTCGGAACTCTGGATGAGTTGTCCGAAGTGCTCACGATGGTGCAGACCGGCAAGATCAACATGGTCCCGGTGATCTTTGTCGGTTCAAAATTTTACAAAGGACTGATCGACTGGTTCAAGACGACTCTTACCGAAGAAAAAATGATCTCTCCGGAAGATATCGATCTTATCAAAGTCGTCGATACCGCCGAAGAAGCGGTGCAATATCTCTGCGAATGTCACCGTTACGGCAAACGTACCACCGTTAAAATGTAACTCTTACTCAGGGAAATCATGATATGAGAATTCAGCTTTACAAAAACAATCCGCCTGCTCCCGGAGATGACCGGGAAAAGGATTTCGCTCCCTATCTGGACACCTTTCTGATCGATTCAGTCAAGAATCCGCTGGGCGCCGTGCTGGTGCTTCCCGGCGGCGGCTACAATCACCGCGCCAAACACGAAGGCGATCCGATTGCACAGCGTTTCAACGAACTCGGCTACCACGCATTCACATTGCAATACCGGGTAGCACCTTATGCGTCTCCGGCGGCTCTGGATGATGTCGTCCGGGCGGTCAAGATCATCCGTGCCAATGCGGAAAAATGGTCCCTCGATCCGAAAAAAATCGCCGTTTGCGGATTTTCTGCCGGCGGACACCTCGCCGCCTGCTCCGGACTTGCCTGCGACCGGAGCACCCATTGCGAAAATGATGAAGTCGATGCGTTTTCCGGCAAAGCTGATGCAATGCTGCTCTGCTACGGCGTGTTGTCAACGACCAAAACCTACATCGAAACCGGCAGACCTCTGGTTCCGGGCAGCAATTACTGCTATCCCGACGGCACGGTGCTCGACCCGATCGATCTGGTGGATTCTGAAACTCCTCCGGCTTACATCTGGCACACCGCCACGGACAAAAGCGTTCCGGTAGCCTGCGCCATTGAATTCGCCCAGAAGATGTGGCAGAATCAGAACACTTGCGAACTGCATGTTTTCCCGGAAGGCCCCCATGGGCGCGGACTCGGTCTGGGTTTCCCGGATCTGGTCAGCTGGTCCAAAGAAGCGGCAATCTTTCTGGAATCCCGCTGCGGCTTCCCCCGGGCGGTTTTCTATAACTGATCAACTTTTAAAGGATAGTGCCTGATGAAAATCGAACTTTACAAGAATCCGGAAGCCGCTCCCGGCGGCAATCCTGAAGATTTTTTCTCTCCTTACATGGAGACATTTCTGATCCAGGGAGCCGCATCTCCGCTCGGTCTGGTGGTGATTCTCCCCGGCGGCGGCTACAGCCATCGGGCTTTCCACGAAGGTGAACCGATCGCCCGCCGTTTCAACGAACTGGGTTATCATGCAGTGACGGTCCAATACCGGGTCAAACCATACAAATATCCCGCAGGTTTGAATGACGTCGCCCGTGCCATCCGCATCGTCCGCGCCAACGCCCAGGCGTGGAAGGTCGATCCGGACAACATCGCCGTCTGCGGCTTTTCCGCCGGCGGACACCTCGCCGGAACATCCGGACTTTATTATCAGGACGCCACGCACAAAGAGGGCGATGAAGCCGATAATTTCTCCGCCCGCCCCGATGCCATGCTGCTCTGCTATCCGGTGATCGCCGCAACAGAAGAATATTCCCACAGAGGCAGCGCCAACAATCTGCTCGGCATCGATGCTCCGCAGGATGCCAGAGCCAAGATGGATCTCCACAAAGCGGTGACGGAAGATACTCCTCCGGCATTTGTCTGGCACACCGCCACCGATCAGGTGGTGCCGGTGGCAAATGCCCGGGCATTCGCCGATGCGATGTGGGCAAAAGAACGCATTTGCGAATTGCATATTTTCCCGCAGGGTCCGCACGGTCGCGGTTTGGGTCTGGGATGCTATGCGCTGTCGCAATGGACGGCGCTGGCAGCGAACTTCCTCGACGTCACGCTGCATTTCCCGCGCGGGCGTCGATAAATCCCGGAGGTGGAACCGGTGGCTGACTTCCGAGTTTTTGAACGGTTGAATATTGAATTCCCCGGGAAGGAGATTTTTCTCCGGCTGGGCGGAAACTGTTTCAAAACCACTCTGGATGAATCCGCCCGGCTCCAGCTTATGCAAAGTTCCCGGAATGCCTTTTCGCTGTGCCAAGCGCAGGGGCGTTTCGCCGTGCTGCCGATAACTGCCGCATACCGCAACGGAGTCGATACCCCGGAGGGATTTCTCAATCTCGGAGAGGATTTCTGCACTCAATGCCGCAATGCCGGTCACCTCTGGTGCGGCGCAGTTACCATCGGAGAACAGCTGACAAACTGGAGAGATGAAACAAATTCCATTACCGCAAGTGCCATCGCCGACGCCGTCGGCAGCGAATGCGCCGATGCGGCGATGGATGCGTTGGTCCGCCTCGCCCGGAATGAATTGTGCCGCCGGGGATTGGGACTGTCGGAACGGCGATTTTCTCCCGGTTACGGAGATATGCCGCTGGAATTGCAAAAGTTTTTTTATGATAAATTGAATATGGCTCAAATGGGCATCCGTTTGACGGAGAATTGTTTTCTGTTTCCGGAAAAAAGCGTTACTGCCTTTGCCTTCATCTATAACTTACAGGAAAATCAGTCATGACCAGAGAGGAATTCAAACTTCTCGCACAAAAGGGTATCATCCTCGATGGTGCGACCGGAACTGAACTTGTCAAACAGGGTATGCCCGCCGGCGTATCCCCCGAACTTTGGGTATATGAACACCCCGAATCCATCATCGCCGTACATGAAAAATATTTCAACAGCGGCAGCGATATCGTCTACGCTCCGACATTCGGCGGCAACCGCTGCAAAATGGCGGAATTCGGTCTGGGATCCCGCCAGCAGGAGATCATCGGTACCCTGATGCGCCGGACAAAAGAACACGCCGGAAATCGTTTGGTTTTCGGCGACATCGCCCCCACCGGGCGCTTTGTCGAACCCTTCGGCGACCTCCCCTTTGAAGAGGCTGTAGCGATATTCCGCGAAGTCGCAAAAATCCTCGCCGACAACGGCGCCGACGGTCTGGCCATCGAAACGATGATGGATATTCAGGAAGCCCGCGCCGCCTTGCTGGGATGCCGTGAAGCGGCGCCCGATCTGCCGGTGATCGTCACCATGACCTTTGAAAGTTCCGGCAAAACGCTGACCGGCTGCGATCCTGCGGCTGCGTTGATCACTCTGCAAAGTCTGGGTGCCGATGCTTTCGGCTGCAACTGCTCCACCGGCCCTGCGGAAATGGCGGCACTTATCCGCAAGATCCGCCCCTACGCTAAAATCCCGCTGATCGCCAAACCCAATGCCGGATTGCCGAAAATGTGCAACGGCAAGACCTGCTTCGAAATGTCTCCTGCTGATTTTGCAGCGGTGGTTCCGGATCTGATCGATGCCGGAGTTTCGATCATGGGCGGATGCTGCGGCACGACGCCGGAACACATCGCCGAAATGAACCGCACTTTCCGGAGCTGCACTCTTGTTCCCTTTGAATATTCTGCCGTCAGCGCACTTTCGGCCCCCGGAACGTTCCGGGTAATCGCCCCCGATCGCCCCTTTACCATCATCGGCGAACGGATCAATCCCACCGGCAAAAAGGCGCTGCAAGCGGAATTGAGAGAGGGAAAATGCGATCTGGTCTTCGAATTTGCCATTCAACAGCTCGCCGCCGGAGTTGAGGTACTGGATGTCAATATGGGACTCTCCGGAATCGATGAAAAGGCGATGATGCTCGCCGCTATGACCCGGATCCTGAAGAGTACTTCTGCCATGTTGTGTATCGATTCGACCGATCCTGCCACGGTGGAAGCTGCGTTGCGGCTTTACCCCGGCCGGGCGCTGCTCAACTCGATTTCCGCCGAAGAAAAACGTCTGAAAGAGATACTTCCCATCGCCGCCAAATATGGCGCAATGCTGATATTGCTCCCGTTGACCGATGCCGGACTGCCCAAAAGCGGCGAAGAACGTTTTGAAATACTGCAAACGATCATGGCCGAATGTGCGAAATACGGCTATCGCAAGCCGGATTTCTGCGTGGATGCGCTGATTCTGGCGGTTTCCACCGATTCCGGAGCCGCCACCGGAGCATTGGATTTCATCTCCCGCTGCCGGGCGGAAAATCTCAACACCGTCTGCGGCCTGTCCAATATCAGTTTCGGTCTGCCCAACCGACCGCTGGTCAACCGGACCTTTTTGAGTATGGCGATGGGATGCGGGTTGAATATGGCGATCGCCAATCCGCTGTTTGCCGACATTATGGAAACCATCTGCGCCGGAGACGCCCTGAGCGGCAAAGATGCCAATATGGAAAATTTCCTCCATTCTTTTGCCAACACCTCCGCTCCGCAGGCGGCATCTGCCGTTGATGCTGATCCGGAAACCAGATTAAAAAATGCCGTTCTGCTGGGCGATGTTTCCGGTATTTCCGGCAAGATCGACCGCCTGCTTGAAAAGGGCATGAATCCGGCCGATATAATCAATGGCGTCCTGATCCCGGCAATCACCGAAGTCGGTGAAAAATATGAGAAAAAAGAGTTTTTCCTGCCGCAGCTTATCGCCGGTGCCGAAGCAATGAGTGCCGGGACGCAGTATCTGGAACCGATGCTTTCCGGAAATGCCGCCAACCAGATCGTCGGCAGGGTCATCATCGCCACCGTCAAAGGAGACATTCACGACATCGGTAAAAATATTGTCGCAGTGATTTTACGCAACTACGGATTTGAAGTGATCGACCTCGGCAAAGATGTTCCGGCGGAAACAATCCTTGACCGGGCGGAAAAAGAAAATATTCAGGTGATATGTCTTTCAGCATTGATGACCACGACTATGAATTCCATGCGGGAGGTGATCGAACTTGCCCGTGAACGGAAACTTGATCACTTGAGATTCATCGTCGGCGGCGCTGTCGTCGATGCCGATTTCGCCGCTGAAATCGGCGCCGCTTACGGTAAAACTCCGCTGGACACCATGAAACTTGCCGAAAGTTTTCTGAAATAAGCTCTTGATTGACCGCATCGCTCTTTTATATTGTTTTACAGACAGGAGAAAAGAGCGATGCAGTTGTTTGTACTTGATCAGGATCACAGAGTCGCCGTAAGATTCCTCGCCGACATCCATCTGGTGAAAATGTGTCTGGAAACCGCCCAGATATTATCCGGTGTCATAACTTGCAGGAATATGTCCCTGCCTCCGGATTTTCCCCGGATATATGCGATCAACCATCCGGTTTTAAAAGCGATACAGACTCCGGAACAGATCAACTGGACGGTTGATTACAACATCGCCCTGCAACGGGAATTCCACTACCGCTTCGGCAGAAAACACGCCTATTCTGCTTTGAGCAAACGCTATTACCGGATATTGCACGATGCGTCGGCAAACGCTGATTGTCAGGGTCTGGGCAGAGTATTCCGGGATTTCCAGACAACTGAAAGCGATTTGATCCTCGCTCACCGGGCATATTACCGTTTCCGGATGGATCACTTGAAGCGCCCGCCCGCCTGGAGCCGCCGTCCGTTGCCAAAGTGGTTGTTTTCGGTGATTCAGTGATGCAGAAATGAAAGTGCATTGACCAGTTCCCGGAAGTCATAGATGATGTAATCCGGCTCCACCCGGCGGAATTCCCAATCGCCCTGATTGGATTTGAAAAACACCGTCCGCATCCCGGCATTATGCGCACCGTAAATATCCCGGTACATATCGTTGCCGACAAAGATCACCTCTTGCGGAGAAAGTTTCAGCGCATCCAGCGCCAGATCAAATATCCGCTTATCCGGCTTGCGGAATCCCAGATCGCCGGAAATTATCACCTGCGAAAAATATTGTTCCAACTGACAGCGACGCAGCTCCGGCAGCGCCCATGCGCTCTGTCCGTCGCTGACAGCGGCAAGGCGATAGTGCAGTTTCAAGTGTTCCATGATCTCCTTGACGCCGGGATAGAGCTGCAATTTCCGCAAAGATGCCGCCCGGAAAAGTTGGGCTGCGCTGACCGCATATTGACCGGCAGTCACCTCATCCAGCTGAATTTTGTCCATGATTATATCGTGAAATATCCGGACAGCATCGAATTCCGGAAACTCTTCCGGGTTGCGCCGCCGCTGTTCCCGGTTCAAATAGAAGTAGCGTTCCCGCAGCTGTTCCGGTTCGATAAAGACACCGGAATAACTCAAAAATGCCGCCGTTATCCGGTAGAGGTCGTCGTGATATTCATCGGTCAGGATGTCGATCAGCGTACCGTTTACGTCGAAAATAATTCCTCGGGTCATAACTCATCTCCTTTGCAGACAAAGTTTGGCTTCAACGATCAACCGCTGCCGGTACGCCGCATCCAGATAGGTGTTGCGGGCGATCCGCAGCAAGGTCATGCCCATATAAAAAGGCAACCGCTTCACGATGGCATTGAATGCGCTCTCCCGGTTCGGAAAGAATCCGGAATACTCCCGGAGAAATCCGGCAATAAATGGTTCTGCCAGATATTTATTGCCGGTCGCCCGGAGAAAAAAGTGCTGCAATTCCCCGGCGATCCTGCCGACATCAAATACCCGGTCAGAATACTTCATACGTTCCAGATCAAATGAAATGACATAGGCTCCGTCGCCGAAAAAGAAATTCGCCGGAGTCGCATCGCCGTGGACCAGCACCTGATTGTCCTGCCACATCTCCGGAACATTGCGCCACTGCTCTTTGAGTTTTTGCAAACTCCCCCGGGTGTGCGGAGAAATGGATGGCTCCAGCAGGGTGAGCAGATGGTCAAAATAGATGCACTCTGCGGAAAAATCAACTGCCGCATTGCGGGCGGAACGGTTGTGCAGTTTGGCAAGAAATCCGGCAAGCGCATTCAGTTTATCCTGCAAAACAGAACTGTTTTCGCCGTTTATCACCCGGTTGATGAAGCAATCCAGCGGAGTCCCGGAACAATATTCCGTGACCAGCAGACAGCCGAGATCCCGGTTTTTTCCCAGCGGCCGGGCGACGTAATGGCAGCCGTCGAGCAGATTGCGGGTAAGCAGGAGATTTTCCCATTCGCGTTCAAGGCGGTGTTCGGCACGCATCCGGTCATTCATCCGGGCGGATTGAAAAAATTTGCCGACCGCCTTTAGGTTGCTCCCCCGTTCCTCATAAATATAAACCGCATTGGATCCGTTGGTTCCGAAGACCCGGATGTCATCTCCGTTACCGCCGCCGAGGCGGGGGAAAATTTCCTCTTCCAGATAGGAGTAAAGCCGGTCGTGCCGGGGCAGATGTCCAAGGTAAGCATTTGACATAAGTACCTCTGATTTTTTATTTTACTGTCACAACTCAATATCGGATGATTTGGTTGAAAATCAAGGTATAATGACAAATTTTTAATTTCTCACCGGAATAATTTCCTGCCATTTTCAGCAATTATACAATTTTTTGTGCAGAAAAAATTGCTAAAAGTTTGTTTTTAGCAAAAAATATACTATTGAAAAATTAAACTAAAAATGCTATATTAATAAAATGTTTCACCAAAAAAAAAGAATAAGGTTGTACAAAATATGAATGCATACATTTCCGAAGTTTTATCTGATCTTACCCGCCAGTACGGTCATGAAAAAGAGTATATCCAAAGTGTTACCGAGGTTCTCGGTTCTCTGAACAAATTGATCGATTCCGAACCTAAATATAAGAAATTCAAGATTTTGGAACGCATCGTGATCCCGGAACGGGTGATCATTTTCAAAGTGCCCTGGATCGATGATCACGGCGAGATCCAGATCAATATCGGTTACCGGGTGCAGTTCAACAGCGCAATCGGACCGTACAAAGGCGGATTGCGTTTCCACCCCTCCGTGAACCTGGGTATTCTCAAATTTCTGGGATTTGAACAGATCTTCAAAAACAGTCTGACCACTCTGCCGCTGGGCGGTGCCAAAGGCGGTTCCGACTTTGACCCGAAAGGCAAAAGTCCCCGGGAAGTGATGGGTTTCTGTCAGAACTTCATGCGGGAACTCTACCGTCATATCGGTGCTAATGTGGACGTCCCCGCCGGTGATATCGGCGTCGGCAGCCGGGAGATCGGTTATCTTTTCGGTCAGTACAAAAGTATCGTCAACTCCTACGACAGCGTACTCACCGGTAAAGGTATCAACTGGGGCGGCAGTAAGATCCGTCCCGAAGCGACCGGTTTCGGCTGCGTCTACTTCGCCTGCGAAATGCTCAACACCCGCAAACGGGATATGGTCGGCAGCCGGGTGCTGATCTCCGGTTCCGGAAATGTCGCCCAGCATGCCGCCCAGAAAGCGATCCAGCTCGGTGCGATCGTCCTCTCCATGTCCGACTCCAACGGTACGATCATCGACAAAGACGGTATCACGCTGGAGAAACTTGAGATGATCAAAGAGTTGAAAAATGTCCGCCGGGGCCGCATCGAAGAGTATGCCCAGATGGTTCCCAATGTTGAGTTCCACCGGGATTGCCGTCCGTGGCAGCTGGCTCCGTGTCACATCGCTCTGCCCTGTGCCACCCAGAACGAACTTGACCTGGACGATGCAAAGGAATTGGTGAAAAACGGTTGTTTTGCTGTTTGCGAAGGTGCCAATATGCCGACCACACTGGAAGCTACGGAATTTTTCCAGAATCAGGGTGTGCTGTTTGCTCCGGGCAAGGCTTCCAACGCCGGCGGTGTCGCCACCAGCGGTCTGGAAATGAGTCAGAATGCCATCCGCCTCAATTGGCACAGTTCAGA
>JAEIGA010014219.1_pt1 | contig 12110 bp, 10 predicted proteins | sample 9270691 | NCBI WGS metagenome assembly JAEIGA01 (sample SAMN17057246, study PRJNA624740) | gut metagenome | biome: biome; isolation source: fecal sample | host: Bos grunniens | place: China: Xizang | collected 2019
TACCAATTACATCGCCTGTAACTCTAGCAGATTTTTTATATGATCCATTTGGTTTTAATCCCATTTTATACATTGAATATAATAATCTTCTTTGAACTGGTTTTAATCCATCTGCTGCGTATGGAATGGCTCTTTGAACTATTGAATATACGCTATATGCCATAAATGAATCTGATAATTCTTTTGATACTTCTATTGGAATTAAAGCTTCATTTGCAATTATATTATCTAATTCTGTTGATGTTAATTGTTTTGACACTTTATCACTCCCTATTATTTATATTTCAATTATATATTTGTTTTTAAAACTTGTAAACAGCAAAATAAAAAATATAACATTAATTAAAACTGCTTCACAATTAATTATATTTATACAATTAATTAATAAAAATTAACAAAAGGTAACATTTAATATGTTACCTTAATCAATAATTATTTTATCATATTTAAAAATTCATCTTCTGTGATAATTTTGGCTCCCAATTTTTGAGCTTTTTCAATCTTAGTCTCTTTTGCTCCATCACCAATTAATAATAATGAAATTTCTTTTTTAATATCCCATGGAATCCCACCATTTTCCAATATAACTTTCTTACATTCATTTCTAGTAAGTTTTTGTAATTTTCCAGTAAATGCTATTTTTAATCCATTTAATTTATTTACAGTTATTTTTGTTTCTTCAATATTTTTACCTAATCCAATTTTTATTAATTCATCTATTAAATTCTTATTATCATTATTACTTAACCATTTTATTATATTTTCAGAACAAACATCACCCAATCCATCCATATTAGTCGTTTGTTCAATCGTTAAATTTTTAAAATTTTCTAATGTTTTTAATTCTTTTTCTAATAATTTTCCGGTTGTCTCACCAACCATTGGTATTGATAATCCCGCTAATACTCTCCATAATGGTTTATTAATAGAATCTTTTATATTCTTAAGTATTTTATCTTCTAATTTTTCTCCTAATCTATCTAAATTACTTAAATCTCCTTTTTTTAATAAAAACAACTCATAAATATTGTTTATATTACATTCACTTATTAATTTATCAATCATTTTTGGACCTAAACACTCTATATCCATAGATCTTATAAATACATTTAATTTTCCGCTTACTTTTCCTTTACAGTCTTTATTTATACATTTTACATACGTTCCATCTATTTTACTTTTACTTCCGCAAACTGGGCATATTGGTAATTCTATATTTTTAAAATTATCTGGTCTCAGTTGTTTTAATACCTGTTCTACATGTGGTATTACATCACCCCTACGTGATACTTTTATTGTATCACCTATTTTTATATCTAATTCATTTATACGATCCCAATTATGAAGAGTTGGTCTTTTAACTAATGTCCCTCCTATTTCTACTGGTTCTATAATAGCCATTGGTGTTAATCTACCATCTTTAACGCCAAGATCCCATTCAACATCAAGCAATTTTGTTATTTTTTCAATTGGTGGAAATTTATAAGCTATTGCCCAATTTGGAATTTTATTTTTTTCACCCAATAATTTTTGAGTATTTTTACTATTTAATTTAATTACCACTCCATCTATTTCAAGATCTATTTTATCTCTTAAATTGTTAAAATCTACTAATATTTTTTCTATTGTTTCATTATTTAACTTACTAATGTTTTCTCTTATCCCATTTAAATTATCAAATACAGTATTAAATCCCATATTTTTAGCTTGTTGTATATCTTCAATATACGTGTTGTTTTTACCATTTTCATTAAATAATTTATAGCATAAAAAACTTAGATATTGTCCCATATTATTAGAAGAATCTTTTTGCCTAGCTATTCCAGCTGCCGCGTTTCTTACATTTTTTAACGGTTCTAAATTATTTTCAGACATTCTTTCATTTAATTGATTTAAAGATGATTGTTTCATATATATTTCTCCAGAAATTTCGCCAGTAAAATCTGAAGTTAATTTATTTGGTATATCTGGTATTTGAAATATTGTTGATGTTATATCATCTCCAACTTCACCATCTCCTCTAGTCGAAGCTCTAATTAAAATACCATTATCATATTCTAAACATATAGCAAAACCATCTATTTTTGCTTCAAAAATTAATTCATCTTTAGAAAATCTTTTAATATTATTAAACCACTGTATAAATTCTTCAATATTTAACACTTTACCTAAAGATAACATTTTGTTTTTATGTTTTACTTCTGAAAAAGTATTCATATAAATACTTTCTAATTGATCATCTTCTTTTATTTTAAATTGTGGATTTTTTTCTAATAGTTCATTAAATTCTTTAACCAATTGATCGTAAATTTCATCAGATTGTTCAGTGTAATTATTCTTCCAATATTGAATGTCATAATGTCTTTTTAATAATCTTAATTTTTCAATTCTATTTTTTATATTATCCAAAAAAACCATCTCCTCTTTATTATATTTTAAACAAATTAAATTAATTAATAAACCATTATATTATATTTTATTATAAAGAATTGTAATAATTTCTAATTAAAATCATATCTAAAAAATATCTTAAATAATTCTCTAATTAATTTGTAATCAATATTATATTTAAAATAATAAAAAATATTATTAGAAGGTGGTAAAATTGTGTGACAGTTTTAAATTTGGTATTGAAATTGAATGTTTTGGAACAACTAGACCTAAAATACTTGACAAATTATTGGAAAACCAAATAAATGCAGAAATACAAATGTATAATCACAGAAACTATGATAAATGGAAAATTATATGGGATGGATCTGTTACCTCAGATGGTACAGAAGAAATAACCAATCTTCATGGTAAAAAGGTTTATAAAGGTATAGAAATAGTATCTCCTGTTTTATTTGGGGAGGACGGACTAAATCAAGTAAAATTAATTTATAAGTGTTTAAATGAATTAAATGTAAAAATTGATAATACCTGTGGAACACATATACATTTTGATGCAGAAACGCTATCAACTAAAGATATAAAAAATATACTAATTTTTTATTATAATAATCAATTAATATTTGATTCAATGATGCCTGAAAATAGGAGATCATTATTTTGTAAGTACTGTCAACCAATATTATCTTCTGAAATAATTATAATTAAGGATTTATTATCCAAAGAAGAAATAGGGGAAGAATTAAAAACAAGACATAAAGTTGTTAATGCTAAATCCCATAAAAGAGGAAATCATAATACTGTTGAATTTAGACAATTTAATGGAACATTAAATTATGATGAAATACAAAATTGGATACTACTAATACATAAAATAATAAAATATTGTTGCAATTATAATGAATTATTAACGCTAAAGCACAACAACACACTGCAAGAGCAACTTGATGAAATTAAAAATTCTTTAAATATTGAAAATACTGAATTTTATCAATTTATAATTGATAGAATTAAAAAGTTTGAAAAATAAAAGAGAGTCAAATGACTCTCTCATTTTTATTTATTAATTAAAGACTTTTCTAAAAAGGATACTTTTACAAATTTAAATACAAGATTCAAAATTATTCCAGCTATGGCTGCTAAACTTAATCCAGAAAATGATACTGTAGCAGTTACAGGTATTGCAATGTTTAATCCTAATATACCACTTAATCCAATTACGAAGATTGGAACCATTATTAATAAATTTTTTAATGTTAATTTTACTTTTTCTCTTTTTATTGTTTTAACTCCAACAATTGATATTGAAGTAAATAATACTAACGAAATTCCACCCATTACACAAGTTGGTATACTAGATACAATTGCTGAAAATTTACCAATAAATGATAATACTATTGCAAAAATAGCAGCTAATCTTAAATTTTTTGGATTAAAATTCTTTGTTAATTCTAACGTTGCTGTGTTTTCACCATAAGTTGTATTTGGAGCTCCTCCAACTAATCCTGCAAAAGCCGTAGCCAATCCATCACCCATTAATGTTCTATTCAATCCAGGATCTGATATAAAATCTTTACCAACAATTGTACCATTTGTTGTGATATCACCTATATGTTCCATAAAAGTAACTAAAGCCACTGGAGCTATTATCAATATCGATCCAATATTAAATAATGGTAATGAAAATTTTGGAACAGATATCATATTTGCAGCAACTATAGCTTCTGTTGAAAGTAATCCTAAGATAGCGCTTAAAATCACTCCACTAACAATAGAAATCAATATTGACATTTGTTTAAAGAAACCTTTACCAAATTTATTTATTATCAAAACCATTCCTAATGTAAATATAGCAACTATTGAACTATAAATATTAACTTTACTACTTTCTACTAATAATGCCGGAATACTAGTCATATCTAATGCTGTTGGTATTAAATTAACACCAATTATTATAATTATTGGACCAATAACTTGCGCTGGTAATAATTTTTTTATTTTATCCACTCCAATTTTATTTATTAATAAAGCAATTAATACGTATATTAAACCTGCAACAATTATTCCACCTTGAGCATATCTTGTATTTCCATATTGAGCAGCAACTGCACAAATAACTGGTATAAATGCAAATGAAGAACCTAAGAATACCGGAACTTTCTTTTTAGTACAAAGATGAAATATTAAAGTACCAACACCAGCAGTAAATAAAGAAGCAGATATATCCATTCCAGTTAAGATTGGAACCAACACAGTAGCAGAAAAAGCAGCTATTAAATGCTGAAAAGCCAATAAACAATACATTAATATACCCTTAATTGATTTTTCATTTGTAAGATTTGAATTTTCTTTTTCTTGTAGCATTTTTACCTCAACTTTCTGATCTCTCGGATCAATTTAAAATTTCTTTATTTAAATATAAGAAAAAACTAATTTTATTTGAATTTTGCAATTCAATAAAAAATACTATGTTAACATTTATTATTTAATATATATTTATTTTATCATAATATTAACATAGTAATTTTATTTAAAATTAAAATTCAACTCCACCAATTTTAATTATATTAGTAACTTTTAAATCACTAATTAATTGTTTTTGATTATTACTTAATCCATTATTTTCATTTATTAATATAATTGGATCATTATTTTTTCCAGCTAATGGCCCAGTTGTTAAAGCGTCAATTAAATTTATTCCTTTAGTGGCATAAATATTTTCACTATTTTCAAAGAAATGTCTAACTAAAACTTCATTTGTAATATATCTGTCATCACCAGCTAATCTATAAGTATTATTATAATTTAATAATTCATTTTCAATATTTTTTGAAACAATTCCAGTACCACCAACTATATAAGTGTTTGATAAATCCAATGAATTCACATATTTTAAATTATTATTATTAATTAATAATATTGGCATCGATTCTCTAACTGAAATAGGACTTGCACTCATACAGTCAGCCTCACCAAAACCATCAGTTACAAATATATTTTTAACATCATAACAATATTCATCTATATAACTAGTAACTAATTGACTAGTTTCATATCTATCTTTTCCACCAAGTCTAATTATTTTTTTTATTCCTAATGATTTTAAATTTTCTATAACATTATTTGATACTACACTTTCTCCACCAACTATAATTACATTTTCTATATTTAATCTATTAAGTTCATTTATTGTAATTTCATCTATCTTTTCAGTTGGCGTTAATAGTATTGGAGCATTATAATATCCAGCTAATGCGCTTGAACATAACCCATCAACAATGGCATTACCGCTAACCAGTATAGCTGTATTTTCATGATCTGTTTGTTGACTAATTAAAGTTGCCGTTTCATATCTATTAACTCCCCTTAATTCAGACACAGTAATTGAATGTTCCAATTCTGGTTGCTGTTCCAATTCTGGTTGCTGAACTGGATGTGATTCTAATTGACTTTCATTAACAGCTGTATTTATTGTATATTCTTTTATTATTTTGTTATTATCTGCAAAATTTATAGCTTTTAATATAATCTTATTTTTATACACTTCCATTAAATAACCTTGTGAACCAGAATTATCACTTTCTGGAGTTCTAGGTTTGGCACATGAAGATATATGGACTCTATTGTTTTCAACACTATTTATTTCAAAGTCTTGATGAGTGTGACCTGTAAATAAAATCACATTATCATATGAATTTATTATATCTCTAAATCTTTTACTAGTAGTTCCAGGTTCATTTCCCATATCATAGTTTTTAATAATTGAATTATAATTTCCAACCGGATTTATATGAACATGTTCAAATAAGAATATTCTTTTATTTTTATTTGATTCCAATATTGATTTTAACCAATCTAAAGACTCATTAGAAAATAAATTATTTTTGTCATATTTATCTAATCCTAAGAATACATAAAGATCACCATTAACCTCTTTAGTATAATAGAGACCATTTGGTTCAATATTATTGATATAAACATCTTCACTACAATCATTATTAGTATCATGATTTCCTCTTATTGTCCATACTGATTTTCCAACTTCAGATTCAAGTTGTTTAAACTTATCAATATCACACCATCTACCATCACAAGTAATATCACCTGCTATAGCTATTGCATGCGCTCCATTTTCAACCAAATATTTAGAGGCTCTTTTAAAATCATTTATAGAATCAGTTTCATCATTACCATCACCATCTATGTGTATATCAGATAGTAATCCCATTTTATACATTAATTCATCAGCCAAAGTAATTTTAGTATTTATATTTAATATAATACCAATAATAATAAAAAACAATGACAACATTAATAAAAATTTTTTTTTCATTTTAAAACTCCTTTATTTAATTATTTTTTAATAGGACTTTCATCCCAAGCCCCCCCTATCCCTTTAGGATAGGGGGCTGTTGACTTATTTTATAAAAATATTAAAAATATTAAACGATAATTATAGACTACATTAAAGTCAGATCGACCAAATGAGCATGTTCTTCTATATAATCTCTTCTAGGTGCTACATCTTTACCCATAAATAATTTAAAATGTTCTTCAGCTTCTTTTGCATCTTGAATAGTAACTTTTTTCAATACTCTATTTCTAGGATCTAATACACAATCTTTTAATTCATCTGCATTCATTTCGCCTAACGTTTTGTCTCAAAATTTCTTAAGAGCACCGACTATATCTTGTATACTAAACGTATACCCTCCTGTTTCGGATTATGTACCAATAATAATCCTACTGGACGACAAAGTCCATAGTCTGTACAGGTTTAATTATTAATAATTACTTCCCACGGGCTTACCACCGACATTACTCGCTGAGGCTTGTTCCGTTAGCTACAAATAATTTGTAACCCCACTGGTAAGTGGAAAAAGAGGTAAGGGCCTGACGACTTGTTAACCCTTGAATCTTTGTACTTCTGCTATTTTTTTACCATATTTCTTTTTAATTTCTTTTAATTCTTCATCATCTTTTACATATTGGTATTTTTTATTTGTAAACTCAACTCTAAATAAAGGTGGTTGAGTACAATAAATATAACCTTCTTCTAATAGTGGTCTCATATAATTATAAAAAAATGTAAGTAATAGTATTCTTATATGCGATCCATCAACATCAGCATCAGTCATTAATAATATTTTATCATATCTTGATTTTTTTATATCAAATTTTGCTCCAATACCAGTTCCTATTGCAGCTATTATTGATTTTATAGCATCTGATTCCAATACTCTTGACATTTCAACTTTTTCAACATTTAATACTTTACCTCTTAATGGAAGTATAGCTTGAAATTTTGAAAATCTTCCCATTTTAGCACTTCCAGCAGCAGAATCTCCTTCTACAAGATATAATTCAGTGTAACCATTTCTATTTGAACAATCAGCTAATTTCCCTGGTAATGCCGTTTTTGCTACCTTATTAGCCGCTCTCGCATTTTGTCTAGCTTTTCTTGCTGCTTCTTCTGCTATTTTAACTTTTATAGCTCTATCAGCTATTAACTTAAAATCTTCAAATCTTTCTTTATACAATTCTTTAAACATTATCTCAACAACATTAGCTGTTGCTGTTTTTGCTTCTATATTACCTAATTTATTTTTTGTTTGTCCTTCAAATTCAGCTTCCGGAACTCTAACAGATATAATACAACAAATTCCATCTAATAAATATCTTAATTCAACTTCATTTTTAGACAAATTATTTTTAATTATAAATTCATTCATACATTTTTTAAATGAGTCTCTAAAACCAGTTAAATGATAACCACCTTCGGTTGTATTAACATTATTTGCAAATGTTTTAAATGTTTCAGATGGTTTATCTTCATCATCATATATAAAACTAATTTCTACATTTATATATTTATCATCTACTTTAACCATTCTTGAACAACTTAATGATTCATTAAATAACTTTTTCTTATCTTTAACTAAATCTCTAACATATGATTTTATGCCATCTGGATGATGAAATGTTTTTTCAACATTTGTATTATGATTTTTATATTTTATTATTAATCCACCATTTAATGATGTTACTTCATCTATTTTCCCTTGCAATGCATTACAATTTGGCAAAACTGTTTGTTTAAATATATTTGGATCTGGTTCATATTCTATTGTTGTTCCAGTATCATCTTTATCACATGTTCCAATAATTTCAACTTCTGTTATTGGATTTCCATAATTAAATGTTTGTTGATATATTTTTCCATCTCTTTTTACTGTTGCTATTAATTCTTTTGATAATGCATTTGCACATTTACTACCAATCCCATGAAGTCCAGCTGAAGATTTATAACCACTACCTTCTTCTCCAAATTTACCACCAGCATGTAATATTGTTAATATGCCAGTTAATGTATCTAATGGAGTTCCATCTGGTTTTTTCCATTCTGGATGAGGTCCAACTGGAATTCCCCTACCATGATCGATTACTCTTACTCTTCCACCTTCAAAAATTTCTATGTCAATTTCATTTCCAAAACCAGCTGTATATTCATCAACCGAATTATCCCATATTTCTCTAACTAAAACATTTAATCCCATTTGGCTAGTTGTACCAATATACATACCAGGTCTTTTTTGTATAGCTGACAAACCACTTAAAGACGATATTTGATTAACACTATATTCGGTATTTACTTTTGAATCAAAAACTTCTATATTATTATCCATTTTACCAAACCTCCCTATTTATATATCATTATATATTGTTTTTTTAAATTTGTAAACAGTAATTTAAATTTTTAACTTTTCTTTTCTATTTTTTATCATTTCTTCTGTTTGAAAAACTAAATATTCTGTTTCATCACTAACCATTTCCAATATTTCTTCATCAAACTGCTTAAAATAATTTTGAATTGCTTCAAATTCACTTTTTAATAAATGTTTATAATTATTTCTAACATAATTTAAATATTCTCTACACATTTTTGAACAAATCAAATTAACACTATTATAATCTAATTGTTGTTGTTCTGTATTTAACAATGAATTTAAACCTTCTTTTAAAAGCTCTCTTTGAATATCCTCGTCTTCAATATTAATTCCTAATTCTTTCTCCAATGCTTGACACGCTTCATGACGACTATTATATGAATAATATAATTGATAAAATCTTATTATATCTCCACCTTCACCACAACCAAAACAATAAAAAGTTACTTTTCCTTGTGGAATGCCTTTTATTAAATAATCTTTTGGATATATTGTAAATGAACCTGTTTTTTCATTATGGTGTGGAAATGGACATTTTGCAACAAACAACTTACCAACTTTTTTTGGTCTACATTTACTCAATATATATCCTAATTCATCCATTTGACTTATAACGTATTTATATCTTTGTTTCCAATTTATTCCATCATTATTATTTTTATAATCTTTATTAATATCTTTCCATTCCAAAATTATCACCTCTTTTATAAAAAATAAACTATTTTTTTAAATTTGTAAACATAAAAAATAGGAAATAATATTTTTATTTCCTATTAAATTATATCATTTTTACAGAAATATTAACTAATTTAATCTATATACATACATTATTTCACAATTAAGATTTATATTTTTTAGTGGTTGATTTAATACATAATATTTTCCATCAAATTTCATATGCACTCTAGCGTCTATAGAACCAATTGGCTCTCCATAATAATCTCTTATACAACGAATTCTTAATATATCATTGTCATATATTTTATTTCCAAATTTATCTAAAAAACCAGTATAATTCATATATTCTGGAATAGGTGGATCTAATCTAAGTTTTTCATTTATATTTTCTTCTTCTGCTTTATTAATTAAATATTCTTCATCTATTTTATGTATTAAATCATTAAATGATTTAATGGTACAATCTTTCTTCTTAGCTTTTTTTACTAATTTATTTTTTTCACGTTTAATTTTAACCATTATTGAAATTTTATAATATAATTTTTTAATCATTCAACTCCTCCTTATATTATTCCTTTAATTAAAATAAATAATTTATTAAAAATAATAAACAAAAAGGAGTATATAAACTCCCTTATTTTATGAACTATAATTTCCTAAATTCTCCAAATTATGAACATCAATACCATCAGGATATTGATTCAAAAATTTTTGACTTATGTCATTTCCATTCTTATCTATTAAGCTAACTAAAGTCATGTTACCTTCTATATCTTGAGTTATTAAGCCATCATAACCTTTTTTATTTGTAAAATTTATAAAAAATTGTTTATTATTAAATTCAACATCTATATTAGGATCTAATTTATTTTTAGCATAATAACTCCAGTTGGTGTTACAATCCATCCAAATATACTCTGTATCAGATACATCATTGAATCTTTGAGCTTTAAAAAATGGTCCACAAGTATAAACGCATTCTTGAGAATTGTCATAATAAACAAAGAAACCATTGTTATCTGTAACTATATTTTTATTAACTTCAGTCATACCACGTTCTTTAAGTGAATCTATTAATTTATCAAAATTGTCAATTTTATCTTCATTGTTTAAATCTTCATCTGTCATTTCCATAATTCGTTTAATTGTGTATCCATTTATTTTTTCTATACCTGACGCTTCACACCCATAATAATCTGGATCAAATGTAATGTTAGAATTATTAGATAATCCTAATTGAGAAAAATTACATTTATTAAATGCATCAATAACTTGTTTTACATCAGTGATTCCCTCACAAAGATAAATTAAATTTCTTGAAGTCGATTTTTCTAATCTAATATCACTTGCTATTTCTGGATATTTATTCTCAACAACATTGTGGAGAATTCTAGCTGGCCAAACATATACCGTACCATCTAAATGAATAAATGCTCTAATGTTTTTTTCTACTTTTTCTATTTCACTTAATTCTCGTCCGGTTGGGTTTTTAAATATTTCTATATAATTACCATTATGTTCAAACGCATCTACAAATTCTGCTTTTCTTATTAACCTTTTCATATTATCTCCCTCTTATAATTCATATAAATCTTTTAATATTTTACATTCATCTAATTTTCCTAATGATCCATAACCACAAATTTTAAATGGTGAATTTTCATTGAATCCACAATTTTCAAAATTTTGTTTAGCATTTTTTATAAATTGTATAAATTCATCACTAGTGCCTATACTTGAAAAACTAAGTTCGTTCAAATCCGTTTCTACATGAACAAAATCTCTATATTCTTCTATATATCTTTTTGCTGTATGATGTAATATATCTCCTGTCCAAGCAAATAATGTTCCATCTGATGAAACAACCATTCTAGCTACTCCGTATTCAGATACTTTATATACTTCAGATAATTCATTACTGGTTGGATTTTTAAATATTTCAACATATTCTCTTTGACCGGACATTACATTTTTCATTTCATCAGCAGTATAAAATTCAGCTTTTTTAATTAATCTCTTCATTTATAACAACCTCTCTACAAATAAAATAATTTTTATAATAATTTTTATAATAATTTAATATTATAAAACCATCTCTTTATTAATAGAGATGGTAAATATAATATTTATATATTATTTATTTTTTAAATAAAACTCAATTGCTTCATCAGCTATTTCTCTTCTAGTTTTATCTTGTTCAATAGCTAGTATAGCCAATTTTTTAGCTAACTCCTCAGAAATTTGAATAGTTTTAGATCCATTTGAATTTGCCATTTTATAACTCTCCTTTTTCAAATAAATTAAATAACAAAA
>JAEIGA010014220.1_pt1 | contig 12110 bp, 20 predicted proteins | sample 9270691 | NCBI WGS metagenome assembly JAEIGA01 (sample SAMN17057246, study PRJNA624740) | gut metagenome | biome: biome; isolation source: fecal sample | host: Bos grunniens | place: China: Xizang | collected 2019
AAACGCATAATAAAAAAAATTATTACCTCCGCCTTCAAATCTTGTTTTGTCTCCTATATAAGATCTCTTTCTCATTCCTACATTCAAAGTATTATTCGATCCAATCGGTCTAAAAGAATCTCCGTCGGAAATAAATAAGGGTGATTTAAAGCTAAATAAAAAATCGTCATCAAAAGAAATTGATAAATTATCAAAATTACATCTAAAAATATTACTAATTTTATTATTTTCTATATAAAGTAATCTTGTAAATCCTTCTGGCATGGAAATAGAACCTGCTCCGAAGTCTCCTTCAAGATCACCACCGCCGCCACCCGCGCCGCTTTCGTAGATACTGGGCGCGTTGTATATCGAGGAACCAATAGAAACGCCCATTTAAAAGACCTCCCCATTTATAATGATCCCTGCCGTATCAATTTCAAGCTCTATAAAAAAGCTGATTCCCTCTCCTTCATATGCGCTCTGAATATTAAAATCGTCATAGTGAATATCTGTTACCGGGTGCGCAATATGCAAATCTACTACATCGTTTTCATCGTTCTTTCTTAAATAAGGCTCGAACACAATATTAAATTCGGTCCACTCGTTAAAATGCGGGAATTTTAAATTTACATATTGGCTATCCTGGACGCCAACACCGCCGCCAAAATCTTGTAAAGTAATTTCAGCTGCAAACATGTTTGTAATACCAGTCCTCAAGCCTTCGGCACCTCCGGTAATTACGCGGCCGCGCTTGATAAACATTTTATTTTGCTTGATAAATTCCACCGACTGGGTCGCGGCTTTTTCCGTAATGCATTTAAAGTCCAAAGCAATCGATACAGTAGCCCCAACCCCCTTACTGCGGTTGTCGTTCGCGATAGTCGGCGGCGGCATAAAAGCCCCCGTAAATTCGGCGATAATGTTATAGTTCCCTTGAATCTGTTGTTTAGCCATTTTCGGCCCCCTCTGCGCCCTTTTCTTGCGGCGCGTCTTGCAAGTTATAGCCAAAGCCTAAAGCCAGCTTCTGGGCGTTCTCAAGCCCATATTTTTGTTTAGCCTTTTCGAAAAAGGTTAAAGCAAGTTGCGGATCACTTGCGACAAGATTTTTTACATATGCGTTCTCGGCGGCTTCCGCGCCGGTCGCTTGAAAATTGTTATTGTTCTTTTGTAGCAGCTGCGGCAAAAGTCCCATAGCCATTTTTAGTATTGTGTTCATTGTTTCCCCGTTTTCTTCTTCTTTGTCCTCGTCGCCCTCGCCTTCGGAGATTGCGCCGTCTTTAAGTTCCCTTTCTAGTTCCTTCATTTCTCGGTATTGCTCAAGAAAAGAGGGTTGCTTCTGTTTTTCCTTCATGGATTCCATGGCGGATAAAACAATAGTGTCCGACAAAGCCGGTTTTGCGTCCTTATTTGTCGCGCTCACTATCTGGAGAATCGCGGCCCAATCCGGGGAAGGGGGCGGCGGAGGCGGTGCAAAAAGTTCTTTTAAAGTCTTAACGGCCAAAGAATAAGCCGTTATCTTTTCCGGTGTCAGACTGTTTAAAAAGTTGTCGAGGAAACCGCCGCGCGCCGGTTGAGTTTGCGCGACTTCTGGAGCGCGCGACGGTTCGGACGGTTTTACAAATGCGTCGTATTCCTTGCCGACAGTAAAAATAAAATTCTTTTCTTCCTTGTTGCCGTCGGCGTCCTTGATAATGTAACGCACCTTATATTTACCACTTCCAAAGGTGCGGCCGACAAAGTCCTCATCGACAAAGTGGTCTACTTTGCCGCATAGTTCCGTTGGCTGGGCAAATCCTTTTTCTTGAGGCGGTAAACAACGGTAAATCCTACCGGTTACGGTTACACCGCCATTTTCGACAAGCTCGTCAAATTCTTCGAGAGCTTGCGCCAGTCCTTTTTTTTCTTCGGCGATCTCCTCGCCGTCCTCTAGTTGTGTGTTGCGCTTTCTCACTTGCGTTTTATCCTCTTGCGGCAAAGTATACACCCGCGCAAATAGCCGCCACAAATAGCCATTTAAGCGGTTTTTGTTCGTCGTAGTCCGTTACCTGCACCGCGATATTTTCGCAGCGCTTGTACGCGTTATCTACGACAGAAAAAAGATCGTCGGAAAAGTCCCCGGAAACGGTAGCGCCGCTTCTATTTTTTCCGGTCAAGATACACCCTCGAGTGTCCTCTATCGTGTTTCCGCCATGAAAAAGTATTCCAGAACGGCCCGGCACATTCAAGTATAATTTATTCGTTCCGAACTTCGGCGATGTCTGGCCATAAGCGGAATAAACACCGGCGGGAATTTTGTAAAGGTCGCTTTCGAGTCCATAACCCATAAAAACGCCGTCCGCGTAAATCTTCGACGGGATAGCACCATTTATAGTCTTTTCTCGCGCAACCTTGACAAGCATTTTTACCGTCCGTAATGATCCAATAATATTGTAACTTCTCGCATGAGCTTAATATAGTCCGGATTTTTAAGAGTTTCCGGATAGCTCTGCAACTTGTCGGAGCCAACGCGAATAAAGTTAAACACTACATTTAATTGTAGCTCATTACTTGTCATGTTCTGGAGCTGATCAACACTTCCAGTAATTCCCAGTTTAAAAAATTCTTCCTGGGTGCGCGTGGTGCCGCTTGCTTCCCATTGCAGTTGAAAATTCTCGGACTGGGAAAAATTGGCGAAAGGGAACGGGGCCATGTTGACCGGCGTACCGTTGCCGTCGTGCAGAATCTGGAGCTTTAGCGGTTCATCTATCGCGGCGGTAAAATCTTGTTCGCTGCAATTTGCGGAAACCATGACACCCGCGATAATGCCCTTTTGCTTTTGAAGTAGTTTTCCAAATCTCTGTGCCGGGGTCGTTGTGCCGTTGAACACATATTTACCAGCAATTACCGGAGCGGAAAACTTTAAAGCGCATGGATAAACTATAAAATCTTCCGCGCGGCAATAGGTAAAAGGAAATAAATTTTGGATCGTTGCGGCCATGTTTAGACCTCCGTCAAGTCGATTTCAAGACCGTTTAAAAGCACATAGCCGCGCGCGTATTGTCCGGGCTTCGCCTTCGCGTCAAGCTCAATTACAAATCTTTGATCAAGCGCGTAATAAAGATTTTTGTATTCTTCAAAACGCGTCAAGCCTTCGCGCCCAAATACAAGATTAGACGGCACCGCGCCCCAATCCTCGACGGGCGTATTAAACGGGCTTTTCGGCACAAAGTACGGGAAATTTACGGCGATCTTCGGCATGTCCTCGACGGGCGTATTTTCCCAGTAAACCGCCGCATTTGTCAAGATAAAAGACCAGTTCGCGCGGGTCGTTACGCTCTTGGTAAAGCTCGAGCCGTTTTTAATCTCGAATTTTGACACATAGTCGCAAGCCCTAACGCGTTTAGATCGCCTTATAATCTCTTCTTGATATTCCGGGGAGAGTACCAGCGCGCCGCGCTTTTTTACGAGCGAATCGACAAATTTCTCGTTAAATTGCTTTAGCATGGGAACCCCCCGCGCTTAGTCGTTCAACGGGTAAATTTTGCCGTTAAAGCAAATATCTATAGTTTCGTCCTTCATGTCGTAAACTTCGCCGTTTAGCGAATCCGGGGCGCGGTTGTCGTAGTCGATAATAAGCGCGTCTCCCTTCGGATAAAAGTAAAAGAACGGGCGCGCACCGTAACGCGGCATTTCGTCGCTGCCCGGCGTCGAAATGAGCTGCACCGGCACAAAGTCCGAACTCTGGGAATTACCGGCGGCCTGGCTTTTAAACTTGAGTTTTACGCCGCAAAAATTCTTTATCGTGCTGGGATCGTCCGGGTCGCTCTGGACGGTGGAATTTTCCGAGTAACGGATATTATAGGACTCTTGAATAAAAGGCCCCTCGTTTGTAAGCGGAATAGTGAAAGAATCCGCCTTCCCGGCTTCAGCCACAAAAGAACGCACCAGATCAAAAGTTTTTTCGTACTTCTGGGTTTCGCGGGCGTCGTTGACCTTCTTTGTAATTTCGGCACTTGTCATTTTAATTTATCCTTATAAAATGAGGTTTATTTTTTTGTTTTTACATATAAACTACAAATCCAAAAAAAGCCAATCCGGAAAATATAATTTATATGAAAAAGCAAAAGCGCGGCCCCAAACGGGGTAATATCGAAAAGGGCCGCGCCATGCGCTCACGCAAGTGAGAATTTAGGATTTAACGACCTTGAGGCCCTGCATAATGACCACAAAACCGCACTTCGACGGATCCGTGTCGAGAGACGGCTGCAGAGCCGACGGGATCGGTCGAGTAAACTTGACCGTACCGCCAATATTTACATTAGCCTGGATTTCGACGGGGATCTGGAGGTTAATCCAGCCAATACCACCGGCAAGACCGGCGGAGGCACCAGCGGCGGCGGCTACGAAGTCTACCGGCTGCATGAGATCAAGCCCGCTAAATTCGGCGATCTTCGTTTCGTTGCTGCCGACGGTCAAGGTAATGACCGCTGAGGCAAAGAGCTGCTTCATGGCTTCGACTTCGGCGAGCGACGGAGCGGCGGAACCGAACCAGAGAACGCGGAAACCAAGACGGGTTGCGCGGAACGCCATAGTAGAACCGACCTTCTGGGCTTCCTGCAGGTTGGTAAGCTGGGCCGCGTTTTCGTGAGTATTGTCGGTCGCGCGGAACGAGAAAAGCGGGTTAATAGTATTCGTGCGGACATTTTCGCCGCCCCAAATACTGGCCATGTACATTTGGCCGCCAGCGCCGAAACTGTCGATCATGGGGGCCGTGGTTGTAACCGGAGTAGTAATAGACATAGTGTGCCTTTTTCCTTTTGGTTATGGGTTTAACATTCTTCGCCGTCGATAGGCGCGGCCAGCGGTGCGGCCAAATTCAAGTTAGACGCGGCACCGTTCAGCCCGGAATAGGGCGCGGCCAGAGTGCCATAGGGTGCGGCCAAATTCAAGTTAGAATATGCGCCGTTTACGGTGCTAGAGCCGCTAATGACATTTCCAATAATGTTAGTCGCGGCGGCGGCGGCGGCACCCATGCCGAGGCCAAGCAAGAGTTTATTTTTCTTTTTGAGGCCCTTGTAAGCGGCAAAACCGCCGAGAGCTGCCAGAATTCCATTCTTTGCCAAGTCCGGCACCGCTTCCGGCATTTTTGCAAGAATTATAGAGCCGCCAATAGAGCCGACGCCAGCACCGCCGACCGCGAGAATAATATCAGTCGCGTTCATGCGTTCGCCAGCTGCGCGGCGGATCGCGCGGCCCTTCCTCTTTGCGTTGACAAAGACGCGGCGCGTCTTCGTTACAATCTTTGTGCGCGTTTTGCGCTTTGCCTTTTTTGCCATTTTAACCTACCTTTTGGAGAACATTTTATAAATCAAAAGACCAGCCCCGGCAACCAAACCCCACTTTACAACGGGGTTTTCTAGGGTCAAAACCGGATAACTTACGCCATATTTAACCGTTTCGACGGCTTCGGTTACCGGGTCCAAAATGTTTGTTTTCGCGGCGTCGGTCATGCTCTGGATAATAGAGTAATAGCCGCCTTGAAAGTAATTGAGCGCGTCCGCGTCGTGCTTCGCGAAATTGTACACCCAATTTAGAAATGTCTTGATACCGGCCGCGTCAACGGTGCCGCCGAAAATCTGGGCCAGCTCCTGCGACAAATCCGCCATGACTTCGGCGCGCTCGTCGAACTGATCGTTAAACCAGCCGCGGCCAAAATTCTTTTTTAGGTACTCGATACAGTACCACAATTTATCACGCGTGAAATTCGGATAGCCTTTAAAACCCGCCGTGTCGTTTAACTTGTTCGGCAAGTTTTCCGGGGAGTTGTACCAATTACACATTTTCGTGTAAATGTTTTTCGCCCCGCTATCTGTTACACTCCACGCAAGAGCCATTATTTGCGCCCCCGCTTTTTCTTCTGGGAGAGTCTATAAACAAGATATACACCGCCGCCAATCAAAAGCAAGCCGCCAATTCCTAGACCGGCTTTAGTTACCGTTGGTGCCAATTCGTCCGCCTTCTTACTGGAAATTCCGAACGACTGCAACATATCAGATACACCGGCGTTTACTTGACGGCCAGCCGCGATCCAAGGCGTAAAAAACGGGATTTGATTTAGCGCATTTGTAATTCCCGACCCAATTTTTGAAACGGAGCGCGCGAGGTCGCCGGGTAAAAAGTCGATAGGAGCCGACGCCCCCAGCATTTCGCGCATTGCCGGACGGTTAGGCACAAAAAGCGCGTCAAAAAGCTGCGCATATTCATAACGCGGAGCCGTCGAGTCTGGAATATAACGCCGTTCAATAATTGCATTTGTCCGGTCGCAAACCATGTTTTTCAATTCATTCCATCCATTGACGCCGAACATTTCGACGCCTAAACGGTCATTAGGAGTATAGAGGGAATCAAGCAAATTTTTATTTCTCATAAATTAACCCCTCTTTTTCTTTTTCAAAAGATAGAACGCGAGAACGGCGACGCCGCCCCAAAGCAAGTATTTAGAGAAATCGCTCTTTACTTGCACTTCCGGTAAGTAGTTAATTTCCTCTTGCATTTTTGCGCTCTCCTGCGACGCCTGCGCGGCGTCCTGCACATCTTGTTTTACTTCCGCCGGCATACCCTGCGCGAATTCTACCGGGTTAGACTGCGCCGCGATATTTCGCGCCGTGTTCGCCTTGATCTCGCTAGTTTGGGCCTTGATCGCTGCTATATGCCCCTGCTGCGCGCTCGCTTTCGCGGCGGCGGCCAAAGCGGCCTTTTTAGCTGCTTCGGCTTCCTCTAGCGACTTTTGATATTCTTGTGTTGCCTTGATCTGCGAGAGTTCCGCACTTGTGCTTGCTGGGCCTTGCGCCGCGCTCCATGCCTTCGCGGCGGCGGCGGCGCGCTTCTTTTTCTGTTCAGCTGCGGCGGCGTCAAGAATTTTTTTTGTTTCTGTGTCGTTTATGATCACAAGAGAAATATTAGTACCGGCGGGATAGATCACGCCCGTTTGGCTGGACTTATAGTCCGCTTTCAATCGTCCGTTACCGTCGTTATAGCCCCAAATATCGCCCATAGAAAAAACCTACTTTCTATTATTGAAAACAACCATGAGAGCCAACAGACCGAGACCGCCCACAAGCAAAATGTTTTTAGACTTGCTTTCTTGATATATCGGGCTTGTCTGTATTTCCTTTTGCATTACCGCGCTCGTCGCTTGAGCTTCCGCCAGTTTTTGCTGCGCGTCCGCAAGTGCCAAATAGTCTTCATGCTCGCGCGCTGCTTGCGCTTCGGCTGCTATTCGCTGCTCTTCTTCCTTCTGTTGTCTTAAAATTTCATCATGGATCGCGGCGCGTTCTTTCGCCGAATTAATGCCAATAATATCTAGTGCTGCGTCGATACCCCCCGCCGTTTGCTGGTAACCAATAACCCATTTAGCAATATCCGCCGGGCTGCTGCTCGCGGGTAATGCTTGTGTCATAGTCCACTTGACGGGATCAGTAACAAATTTTTGAGTATTAGTAAAAGGTAAAAGGACTTCGAGCGGATTAAAAAAACTTGTCCAGGAAGATTTTCCCAGAACGGGCGCGGCGGTCTTGCAACGGTTCCGCAAGTGGCCCCAGCCTTCGCCGCCAAGCAAAGCGGCCCCCAGTTCATCATTAAAGCCGAATACATCATCAAGCGCGTCGCGATACTTCTTTTTAAAGGTCGTGGGCCAGTTGCCGAAATTCCCGCGAGCCATGGCAATTTGTTTAGAGGCTTCATTACAAACAAAGTTTTTTACTTTGTTCCATCCGTCCGGTCCGTAAACCATTACGCCTAAAACATCATTACAGACAAAAAGACGGTCTAGTAAATTCTCCGTCGTGTCGCCTTCGAGTGTTGCCAAAGTTGCCATTTTCCGTATTCCTTTTATACGGAATCTATATTTTTAAAAAAACTTTGTCAACGCCTTTATATAAGTAACTTTTCGGAAAAAGGGGTAAAAACCCATAAAAGCGGCGTTCTTTTTATAGGTCGCGTCCAGAAAAAGGCCGTTTTCCAGCTGCACAAATACATGGTGCAGTACTTTGTCCGGGCGCGTACTGGTCGCCACAAAGCGGCATTTTTCGCCGTGGGCGTGCAGCCATGCAGCAAGTAAAACACTTTTGTCGTCGCAGTCGCGCGGGGAATAACGGGCATTTAGAGTATAAAGCGGACGGCTTACAGTTTCCACCTCCGGCGGGTCTGGAACATACGGTAATTCACAAACATGCCTATAATATACGATAAAAGGAACGGCCAACCACCGCCCCAAGTCCGCGCAATAATTACAAGCGAGCCGACGCATGGCCGCGCCGGTTTGCTCAACACTTGATAGATATTTTTGAGTGCGTTTCATCTTAAATCAAGTTTTCAAAGTCTTTGATAAGCCGCTTTAAATACTCCGCGCCGGTCGCGTTGATCTTGCCGCGCTTGACGGCGGTCTCGCTTCGCTTCAAACTTGCTACAATAATTTTAATTTCAAGTTCGGACAACTCCACATCTATTTTTTTTCCGGACGCGTTCAGCTTCTTTATATCGCGCTTGACGCGCTCCGTTTCGCTTTTGGTCGCGGCGGACTTCGCGCGTTTGTCGGCTTCCAGCTCCGCCGGGCTTTTAATCTTTTTCAAAGCCTTTTCAAAAATCTTCTGGAGTTCGTCAATTTCGTTTTTCCGTTCGGTCTGTTCTTTCAAAGTTTTTTTTGCGGCGGACTTGACTTCGCGCTTTCCGGAAAACATCATTTTTTTTGCGTTGCTCAATTTTTCGGACGCGTTTTTAAAACCGCCTTCAAGTTCGGATTTTCCCCGCTTGAGCTGCTTTTCATTTAGTTTCACTTTCGCCATTTTTTAGCCTCTCTTTTTCTTTTTGATAATGTTTAAATTGCTCACAGTTTCCGCGCTTTTCACAGAAAAAGTAATAACAATTTTCTTCACAAGTTGCAAGTAAGCACCCTTGATAGTAATTTTTAACGGCCATTTGTAGAACTCCGGTTAAAATCTTCAGCGCGCTTGTTAAAAGCGCATACGGGGCATAATAGCGGATATGTAATTAAGCTATTCACTTCAAACTTTTTCCCGCACTTTTGACAAGTGGACAAGAGATTAAAATTTTCTGTTAGCGGCATTTTGTACAACCTCCAGCAACATTTTTTTTACTTCCTCGTTAAGTTTTGCGCGATCGTTATCGTCGAAGTAAAACCGCCACCGCTGCAAAAAAACGGTTATTCCATTTGTAGCCAGCTTCGCGGCATAGTTCGCCGCCTGCTCCAGTATAATCTTTTCCAGTTTCATTTAAGCCCCTTTAAAATAAATATAATTGTCCTATAGGTTGTTTTTTTCCTAGAATAAAATCACAAATAAAATTTCGCGCATAGTCTGAACTAATCATAGATCGTTCTTCGCTGCACAGTCCCGCATTTGGTGCTTTCTTCATTTTATCTATTTTTTTTCGATTTTTATTTAGTGTCGGTTGATATGTAAAGCCATTAGACGGCTCAAAATTCCAACACCAGTACGCAGTAGGTTTTACAAAAAAATCGCCCCTTCTAGTTCTATCTGTGTCAATTATAGATGGTTTTTTTAAGAATACATTTTGTTTCAAAAAAGTATTTTCACTCCAGGGATTTTCAAACACCATTTTAAATTCTTTATCTATACATACTGAACAAAATTTTATCAATAATTCAAAAAGGCGCGAACGGTTCCGATTTTTTTTTATTATGTAATCTATTTTTTTTCTGTTTTCCCATTTTTTAAAATCTTTATGCGACAAAGAATACCACATTTGAGCTACACAAGAAAACTCTATACAAGGAAAAAATGCAATGATCAAGTCATTTTTTGATATTTCATCAAATATACTTTTAATTCCTTCAAAAGCTTTTTCTATTTCCTCAAACAAATCTACGACATGGTCCGTTTGTCCGAAATTATTTTGTATGTCGTAATCTTCGGCGGGGATCCCTAATTTGATAAACTCATTTTTGAAGGTTCCCGACTGTTCAAAAAAACAATAAACTTTTCCTTTTATTTTCATTTTTTGGCCTCCTTTTCTAAAGTCGTTTCTATTAGTTCTCGTAAAAAAAGGGAATCGGAAACGCGTTCAAAAAGTCCGCGCCGCCAAATCTTCTTTAGTTCTTTAAAATTTTTTTCGTCGATAATCAAAAGTTTTCTTTTCATTTTGTATTAAAATCCATTCCTAAAGGTTTTAAAAGATCGTTACAACAATTAACCATGACAAGCGCGGCGGGAACATTACCCAAATGTTCATCTAGTCGCGCCCCATGCCATTTAAGACGGTCGTTTAGTTTTTCATTCAATTTTTTTAAAATGTCTTTTGCCATATCGGACAAAATAATTATACCCTCACAGCCCAAAAGGTTAGAATACCGCGCAAAATGAAACGCGCCGCACCTTTCTATAAAATCTCGCATAATATACGGAATTGTAGTATAATACGGCTCCGCTTCTTCAATGCGTTTTAAATCATTCTCAAAACCTTTTAGAAAATAATCGTAAATATCAATTTTGTTGATATGCATTTTAAACCTCGCTTTCTGTAACCGTCCTTTTTTGCGCGGGAACATTCCCGCCGCTTTGGTATATACAAATATATATCATTATATACATTTTGTCAAGATACAAATTGGCTTTTTTTATTCCAAGTTGGAATAATACCCGCTTACACATTCGGAACATACAAACAAACTAAATATTGCTAACTGATCTACAGACATTCACGGCGCGGGGCGCGTTCCCTGCCTCCCCCCAATGCCCCCCCCCAAGACGGGGGCGGGGCCGGAGTCCGACGGCGTCAATCGGTCGCGGGGAATCACGCCGCCGAACTCTGGACGGTAATTTTAAAAGCTTACGCAAAACCGGACGGAACCACAACGCGGGCGGCTTATCGGTTTATGTTGTATGCAAAGCGGGGAACATTTGACCGAACCGCCGCCCGTAGTCCGCGCCATGATACCCCACCAAGGCGGGGGCGCGGCCTTAAAGTCTGTCGCGCTTGCGCGCGCGACGGTAAAGAACGCAAGAAACACGCGCGCCTCGCTCCGCGCGGGTAAGACGCGGACGGCTGCACAAAAAAAAATCCCCCTCCCCCAACCGCCGGGGAAAATCTTTCGACACGATTTAAACCCCGTAGTGCGGTTGAGGGAATCCGGACGCCATTTTTAATTTTTTGGAAATTGTCGATTTAGCGCACAAACCCCCCAGAATAGAACCAGCCAGCCGTTAAGCCTTCGGCGGAGTTAGTCCGCGCGGCTAGTCTACTCTCGTCTTGTGGGGTCCTCGCGTCATCGTAGTAATTAAGCGCGCCTTTACCTTTCCCGCTTTTCCCACGATCTAGTGCCGCTTGCCTCATTAGGTGCCACGACGAATAGACCACAAAACTAACCCTCGCGGGGCCGTTACCTCCCGCGAGATAGTTTTAATATAAAAAAAAACGGCTTTTCATGCCGTTTTTCCGGTGTTTTTCGGTTGTTTTTAAGGTGTTTCTCGAAAGTTTTGCTACATTTGATACAGTATGAAAAAAACCGCGCTTTATTGCGTGTTATTTTTTTTTCGTGCGTCTATTGCTTAACGGAGCGCAATAAACTATATTTAGACTACTAGACCGCAAAACTAGTATCGTTAAGGAACGCCGCCAGATCGCGCGGCGTTCTTTTGTTAATAAGGAAAATCTGGCCCAGCAATAGCATTTAAAGCTGCATAGAAATTTTCGTTTACAAGATCCAGGAAGCCAACATCGTTATTTTCGTTTTTTGCTGGTATAAAATCGTATTTAATCGAATCTCCGTTCTTGATGACAAATTTATAGCATTGACAAATACTTGATTTTTGATCGACTCCTAGTTGGTACGGGAAATAAACCTGCTGACGTGTACTTTGATCGAACGGACCGGCAAAATTGAAAATTTTTTCATCGTTTATGTACAATCCGTCTTTATTCATTTTTAAGTCAATAATGACATTACTTAAATCAAGGTTTGTATTTCCTTCAAACGCATAATAAAAAAAATTATTACCTCCGCCTTCAAATCTTGTTTTGTCTCCTATATAAGATCTCTTTCTCATTCCTACATTCAAAGTATTATTCGATCCAATCGGTCTAAAAGAATCTCCGTCGGAAATAAATAAGGG
>JAEIGA010014221.1_pt1 | contig 12110 bp, 21 predicted proteins | sample 9270691 | NCBI WGS metagenome assembly JAEIGA01 (sample SAMN17057246, study PRJNA624740) | gut metagenome | biome: biome; isolation source: fecal sample | host: Bos grunniens | place: China: Xizang | collected 2019
GAAACTGACCCGCCAGTGTCGGCGCGACCCGCGATGTACCTAGATACATAGTCTTCAAGAGCGGAAGCGTCTATCTGTTCCGTCTCAAGGTTGATTCCACCGATTGCGTTGATTCTCGTAAGAAGAGTCATCGAATTCGGCAGAGTGTCAGTCGCAGTTGTGGCATTATAGCCAAACTTGATGCCGACTGTAGATACGCCATATCCTGCCATATCTCATTTACCCCCATTAAACTAAATCAGTGTCACCAGACCCCACGATCCTACGGAATCTGGCAACGCCACTGTATACATTGTCATCTGTCGTGATGATAGGCATCATTGTTACATCAAAACTGATTGCTTTCATCTGTAAGACAGCTTCATTGATTATCTTTTTGCACTGTTGCCTGTTCTTGGTATAGACGATGATCTCAATCGTTTCCGTCAGAGCATTTATCGTCTTATTTTCAATGTCATTCCCTGTTTCCACAGGAGATAACTCATGTAGATAAAACGTAGGAAATACCGCAGTTGCACTGGATTGACCATCAGTAGTGCATTTAATGTCACTATCTGACATCCCAAGTGACCGTTTAAGTCGATAGGAAACTATGTTAAATATCTTCGCTTCAAGCGAAGCAAACCATGCATTGTTCATCTCGTTATACTATGTTGGTCACATCCAACGAAGTCGCAAGCTGTTCCCTTGCAATGGAAACAAATTTTGACTGCATATACTTCCAAGCGTTATACATCGGCATAGCCGCTTCAGTGCCGTGGACTTCTCTGCCGTTGTAATGCCAAGAGTCGTACTGACCAAGCGAATATCCATTCCCACTATCACTGTAAGAACCGATTGTAGTGTCTACGCCAATCTTTCCTGCGTATTCCGCGCTCTTCGGGTGAGGAGAAGTGCCGACAGGCGTGTTGTAATGAATACCCGCGCCAAACTCCAAGAACATGATGTTTGGACTGGATGCTCTCATATGTCCTTCTACCACGCTCCCACGAAAGTTCGTGTTTGGAAGTTCAAACTGTCTAGCAACTTGTTTCGACATGTATCCGTCATCCGTCTGTGCGCTTTTTATAGAAGACTGAACGACTTCCCACCCAACTTGCATTAGATGGTAGACGATGCTTCGGTTTCTACGGATTATCCACAGCTTGTACTTCTTCAGTTCCTTGATGGCTTCGTTAATGCCTTTAGTTCCAAGTTCAAGTTCGATTGCCTTACTCATCTTGATCGCTATCCAACCTCTTTAATAGATACACGATTTCATCGAGACAAGGTGGGCAACGCTTGACTTGATAGTCAGCAGACTGCGGATTGACAGAACCATTCTCAAGGAAAGTCGGAACATTTTGATACCATATCAATGTCTTTTCATTGATAGGTAGTTCGCCCTTCCTCATACAGAGAATAGCTTCATAACCATTCAGAGACAGACCGTAGGCTCTTGCTCTCGCTTCGCCCACGTTACCAGAGTTGATGTTGCCATAAAAAAGGACTGGATTCTGGTATTGTGTCTGCCAGTCACCAGTCAATCTAGGTATTTGCTCACCGTCTATCTCGTCGTAGATGATGTCACCATTCTCGTCCTTCTCATAAACAGGAACTGTTTCGCCTTGCATCGAATAGTAAAGTTTTTGCTTATTGATCTGTAACTGTAACATATATATGGCTCTCCCACTCGCTCTGCCATACACCCCTGCGTGACAGCACCGCAAAGCAATACCGCCACACGCACTACCTTCTTACAGTACCTTTACGAATGCATGAACGCCTTGAAACAGTTCTTCTCGGTCAATGTAGGAACGATGGACAGTGTTCTCATAGTGATAAGACTCGCCGTAAGCACCCTGTTTGGCATAGTCAACCAAGGCAACCTCACGAACGGTGTTGTAAAAACGCCCCATGTCCGCAAGTATCTGCTCCTCGGTCATCTTTGTGTCAGCGTAATTTCTACGCATACGCAGTTCAAGGAGCGCACCGTGTACCTTATTGGCAAGGATTTTGATATTAAACTGTGCATCCCTGTCTCTTAATTCTTCGGCAATTTCTGATACTATTGCCGTCTGCATCTCTCCCATGCTTGCGTATGCCATAGATCACACCTTCTTTTTACGACCGCCCTTGGCAACAGGCTTTTTCGGTTCGGAAACCACAGGCTTGGCTTCCTCTTTAACGACAGGCTTTTCAGTAGCACCGACAGGGACATCAGCCCCCATCGGATACCACTTGCCGTCATGCTTTACATCATGACTAAAAATCATACCTTCCCCCTCGCTGTTGCCGATTAAACGACCTTCATGATTGCGACACGATCCATGTTCTCGTAAGAAGGAAGAACGATTTCGGAGACAACACAGTGTGTGTTAATCGGGTGAGGAGTTGTGTAGGTGTAGATGCTCACGCCAGTGTTGACGATGGAAAGATTGCCGATGGAAAGATCGCCAGACCTCTCTTCGGGAGTTGTGCCATAGAAGACAGTACCCAGAGAGGAAACAGCACCATCGATACCAACAACAACACCGTTCGGGATGAAAGTAGCGGCTGTGCCGTTCTCGCCCATGAACATCTTGTTGTAAACCAGTACGGTAATACCGTAGTTGGAAAGCAGGAATGTGCGGACATCGTTATCACGAAGCATAACACCGCCAGATGCGGCAATCGTGCCAAGCACCTGTGTTCTGGTGTCATCAGCGTTGACAAGCTGTTTCCACGTTGTCTGGTTCATCACGATGGTTGTCAGTCTGCCACCATGATTCTGCGTATACTGTTCCTGCATGTCGGCAAGATCTTGGATAGGAGTTGCCGTTGTCGGAGCAGACCACAGGGAAGTTCCAGACAGAGCCGTATAGTTGGTTGCCTTATAAGCCGCACCATTATCATCGGTATAGTCGATAACGTATGTGCTACCGCCATCAACCGTAACAACGATCTGCGGAATGCCGTTTGCAGGAGCAAGAAGTTGCCAGATCATTCTTTCGGGAACAACGTCTGCACCCTGTACAAGATCCAGAGGCTTCTTCATGATTTCCGCAAGGACTTGATTTGCCATCGCATCGTTCTGTGCGTTGAGGAATGTCATGTAGTCCTGCTCTTCCTGCTCTGTTACCAGATAGGACTCACGGAAGAACGGCATACCCTGTTCGATCATCTGGAAACCGATGCCATCACGCAGAGGTGCTTTAGCATCGAAATTTGCACCCTTCAGAGAGACGGGAAGTCCGTGAGAACCCTTGATCCACTTGAGATCAAGTCCCATCTTCTTCTGTGTGCCGAAGAAAGATCTGCCAAGATAAGGCGGCAGACCCAGAGACTGTTGATATCTATCCCACGCTGTTCCGATTGCGCGGGCGGTAAAAGCATCTTTTAACGGAAGTGCCATTTTTAATTACCCCCTTATAAGTGTTGATAGTTAGTGATTAGGCGTATGCTTCGCCGTAGAACGTAACCTTCGGAGTAGCCGCCTTTGCCGCCGCCGCGACAGTGATTCCGTTTGCGGTGATCTTTGCTCCATCGAGGCAACCTTCGTATACATAAGTTCCTGCGGCATCGCCCTGTGTTACATCGACATCATGCAGGAGATATCCAAGGCAAGATGCATTGTTGCTAGGGAACGGAGTTCCTGCCTTTACGATCTTGTTGCCGTTAGCGTCTGCTACAACGCCAGATGCGGGAACGACACAAGCCGCACCCTTGAAATCGAAGAATTTAAGAATTGTCTTTTCTTGACCGAATTCTTTTACGATAGGTGTACCCATCTTTTTACCCCCTTGTTTATTTGTAATAGTCTCTCGCAGACATCGCGTCTTTGCTCACCGTGGAGAAAATAAGCTGTTCTGCGTTTTTAACGTCTTCGGGTTTATCATCTTGGTCTTTCGCGCCAGATGAACCCTTGTCACCATTGGGATTCGTGGAGTTGTTGGCGATTTCCTGCTCCTTTGCAGTAGCGGCTTTCGCCTCACGCTCCTTGATAACCTTGTCAAGGATCGAGTAATCGAGTGTGCCGTCTTCCTTGATTAGGTTGTCGGCATCTTCTCCAGTGATGCCAACGTTGGCAAGTGCTTCTCGCTGAAGCATTTTCGCGTTCTGTTTTTCCAGTTGTGCGATCCTGCTGTTCGCCTTTTCCAGTTCTGTCTGTCCCTGTGCATTGATCTCATCCAGTTGTTTCTGGAGTGCGTCTGCACTGTCAGCTTTGCTCTGGAGTTTCTGCACCTTCTGTTTTTCTCCCGCTACTTCTGCATTTGATTTGTTGAGGATTTTAGTAATCTGCTCATCAGATGCATCGGGGAAAATGATCTTGATTTCGTCCCTTGTCATAGTTACCTTCCTTCCCATCTGGCATACGCTTTTGATATCGGTGGTCGCTCCACCATGCCAAATACTGTTTATCGGACAGTTCCACATTTTTTATATATAAAAAACGAACCGCCGAAACGATTCGTGATTTATCAGTAATACCGCACTGAACAGCGGCAATTTACGGTTTCTTGAGGACTTCCAGTAGAAGCATGCGGATAAAGCATTAAGCTGTCACCGACTGCGAAGTAATCATCTATTGGAATCCTAACTCCGCTGACCGCACGGTGCGTAGGACGTTCTCTTCCGTCCAAGATGGTTATCCATTGCTTCATGGTCTTCCCCGAAGCAACAGCCGCATTGAAGTCTTCTCGGTTGTACACCGTGTTTGCTTCACTCGCAGAAACCTCTCTTGCCCTACGGTTAGATGTGCCGTATCCGTCTTCGCCATTTATGCCGTCTACAGGCTCGTTTGCCATCCTAGACAGGATTTCCTCTGCCGTGGTTCTCGGAACGCTTTCTGCGAAGATCCTAGCCGCACGAACGGCATCGTCATCTATTGTCACTCCCTTGTCACGCAAGATTTGCAGATATCTCTCATAAATCTGCTCCTGTGCGTTCTGCAAGTCGAGTGCTTCGGTCTGCACCATCAGCAGGATAAGTGCGAAGATGAAGAACATCAAATCTTCAAAGTCTTTTGCAATTTCCTCGCGTTCTTCTCTCTGCCGCTTGGTTAAGTCCATGTCGCGGAAATATGCTTCAAAGTACTCATCATCGCTGACTATGCTATTCAGTTCATCAAACGTTTGTACTCTCGGCATTGTTCAAAAGTTCCTGCGCTCTTGCTTCCTGTTCCTGTACGTTTTCGATTGTCTGATACTTGACATCGAGATAGTCCTTGGAATTGAGGAATACCTTCTCGGCATCTGCCCACAGACCGCTTGTCTTAATCGCAACCAGAGGATGGATTCCTGCATTGAGGAGCATCTGTAATGACTCTGTCTTGATGTACAGATTATCGGTCGGAGAATGACTTATCTGTGTTTCGAAGTCCATCACGCCAAGCTTCGGAGCATCAACGCCCTTACGGATACGGAGTATGTTCAGTGCGATCATCGCAAGCCGCTTATCTGCCGCCGCAATGTACGGGTCTTTTAACTTCGCTACTTGTTTCGCATGATCCCATCCTGCACGAAGGGAAACCGCTCCTGCCGTATCACCACCAGTGTTCTGCTGTTCCTTGTTCGGAATCGCTTCGATGGACATCACGTTGTCCAGAAGGTCTTCCTTTGCAACTTGCGTCTGCGACTGGTTAAGTTCCTGCGAGATAACATCGACATCAGCTTTGTTGAGGTCACCATTATTGGACTTAACAACAAGCGCACCCATCATCTTCATCCGATTAAAGGTGTCTTCGTCAATGTCGCAGTTCACGAACTTGATAAAGCTTTGCACGAACTGTGCGATTGCATCCTGCCTGTTCGACTGGATGTCATTAATCGCATCGAGCATCGAGATGACCAGTTCAATATCGGAGATACGGTTCTGGTTGTTTGGATATTCGATGATCGGTATATCTCCGAATGCATGAAGCTTTTCGTAGACAGGAGCATCCGCAGTGCCGATGTTCATCAGTCTGCTGTCTTGGATGCGGTATTCATGCGTCTTGGAGTAGCAAAGTTTGTACGACCGACCGTCCTCGTCAAACAGTTCCTGCACCGCAAGCAACGGTTCTTCCGTGAATCTGGAGTAGATGACAAATGTGTTCAGTGGCGTAGGCGTTACGATGCGGAAGGGAACTTCCCCATCCTTCATCTGGATCGCCTTAAAGCCAGTACCGACCGCAGATGTCCACTCTCCAGAGTTGATGTCCTTCAGATGCTTTTCTGCTCCACGGAAGTAATCGTTCAAAGCGTCAACCGCTTTGTTGATTGCATCATCCTTCTTCATCGAGACGTACTGAACAGGCTCACCGTAGGTCTGACCATTTTTGAAACGGACAATCTCATAAGCATGGTTTTCAACAACCTTGTTTACGATGTCATCACGGATCTTCTTCGTCCTGTACAGGATAGGTTGATCTCCATCCTTGTACGCCCAAAGATATTTGATAACAGGCTTGTTAAAATAAAACGTGCCGATGCAGTTAGAAACTACCTTGACAACATTGTCCCTTGTGATTTCCGTTACATCCGCATATGCGATTTTGCGTCCGTATCTTCCGTGGACGATATCTTGCAGTGTCTGTCTGTTCATACTCACCGATAAAAATGGATGCCACCACGATGGATGGCATCCGAAAGAAGAAAAACACGATGAAGGCTTATCTTATGAAGAATCTAATATACCACTACCACAGTCAACCCTGTGTCATCAAGGGACAAAAGGGGACATTAGGGGACATCTTTTAGATATTTCTCTCCAAATTCCGATAAGGCTGAACTATACTTCCTTTTCGCCTGTCGGTATGAGTATCCACTGTCAATTGCGATCTCATACAGAGTCTCCTCATGGATCAGATGTCTGCGAAGGACATCTCCATAGAACGGTTCGGACATCTGTGAAAGCTGTTGCTCGATGGTGTCATACAGTTCCCGATATCGCAGTAGGCATGACTTGTACTTGCTTTCCATCGTGATATACATGGAGACTGCATTTGCCATCTTGTCGGTAACGGAAGTCTGCACCCGCTCATTATCTGACATGGGACTGGACTGACCGTATGCAATATCATGCCATCTCTGTGCCTGTGCATTGGTAAAGCGTATCTGCTTTTCCAGTACAAGCAACTGTTGTAAGTATTGCTTAACGGTCATGTTCCACCTCATCCTGTAGCATTGCCAGTAATACGTTGCCGTCCAACTTTGAGAACGCATTAAACCAGTCCGACTTAAAGAGCTTCTCGCACTCTCTTTTCGTTCTCTTATCGCCACATTTGCAAGCCATCACATAATCTCTGGCGGCTTGGAGTATAACAGCTTCGTTAAGTCTCTCCAAACCAAACTCATCGAACATTACCACCGTATAAACTACCCATGTTCATGAAGGGGTTCATAACTGCTTCCACCTTCACAACCCTAACCTTTGCTGTCACAAACAATGCAAGCATTGCCATACCATCTGGAACGTCATCGCGGATATTCTTCCCCGCTACGGAGTAAGAGAGTAACCATGACATCATCGTTCCGTAATCCGACTTCGGCGTATACAGGCTCTTGTCGCGAAAGATAACGTGCTTCTTGACCCAGTCAGCGTTGACGATGATCTTCGTTTCCTTGTTCGTCTCCGTAGGCTTGGTGGTGATATTGCATCTGCCACCCATCTCCGCAAGCTTTTTGCTTACATTTTCTGCGAAACGGTCACCACCCGCATTGGATTCGAACTGGCATTGTTGCATTCCTGTCGAATAGAGAAGAGTCGCGCATTTGTCTTCTTGGTAGCCGAAGTCCGAAGCATCATCGCATACGCAGTCAGTCAGATAGTAGTCATCCCCGTACTGCATAGCGCACGGCAGGAACATGAAGTCAGTACCTTTGTTCTTGACATCGCAGATGCCCCAGATAGCATCGGGATCTTTGTCTGGAAGGTTGAGATACCGTCTCAATTCATCGTCATGATACAGGAGTCCTTCGCGTTCAATCGGCTCTTGCTTGTACAGGCACTTGTAGGAGATGTCATCCATAGCCAGTTCTTGGTCGCGGAAGAACGATACGGAAAATCCGTTGAATTCATAGTCGAAGTTCGACTCTCCAGTTTCTGGATTGATATCTGGAACAGACAGGAAACGTACTCTTGGGTTGTCTGGATACAGATTCTGGATGCGTCCGATCACATCGTGTACCGACCATCTGGTTGCGATATGGATCTCCTTGCAACCGTCTATCTTACGCTGACGAGCATCAACGGAGTACACGTTCCACAGTTTGTCCAGAGTGTTCTTGTTGAGTGCTTCTTCGATTCCTGCGACAAGGTCATCGACCATGAGAAACTTACTGGCGCGGACAACACCCGCATTGTTACTTCCTCTGGAAGTGCATTGCAGAGACTGGAATGGTTTGTATTTCGAAACATTAAATGTCTGCATCTTCGCATTCTGCGAAGTGACTTTCAGCTTCGGGAAGACATCGTTCCATGAGTACTCTTCTTTGTTCGTGACGATGTCAAGGCATCCATCGTAATACATCCTCGCAATATCAGCACTGTGAGAGAAGAAAAGGTTGTAGTCTTTCGGAAACCAACCTACCACTCCAGAGATGAAGAACTTGCTTACGCTAGTTTTTCCTGCCCCCGGCACAAGCGATATACACAGGATGTCGCACTCGTCATCCAACATTGACTGAAGGGCATTGATAACACCTATCCTCTGGAACTGTTTCCTCTTCGGCATGTAGAATCTGTCAGCGGGAAGCCGCTTGCGTTCGATGTACTGAAGGTAGCTGTCAAGGTTCTGATTCTGCGCTTCAAGCAGGAGCAGATCGTAGTAGTCATCCACCAGTTCGATGGGAGTTTCTGTGCGGAACGAGTACTTCTCCAAATCCCACATGGTTGCACCGCCAGTCTGGTTTCGGACAAGGTGTTCTATGAGTATCTTCGCATTATGTGCAATCGGCAGACCATGAACGGGATCTTTCTCACGCTCAATTGCAGTCCTTGCCGCCATTCCATACGCTTGTACAACCTCTGGTGTCAGTCCATGCTGACGGATGAATGCTTCATAGCTTTTGACGGCTTTCAGTGTTTCGTTCGAGATCATTCTGGTACTTCTTCATACGACCGCATGAAGTCGTTCGTGGTGAGAATGGAGTATATCTCTCCTGTCCGTAACAGGAAGCACCCAACGGGGAATCTGGTAGGTGTCATTGCGATGCCAGTAGGGACAAGCAGATACCTTGACTTTCCGTCACTCTCGATCTTGCACATCCCCTTGACGAACTCGTTGACATCGTCATAGTTGCGTCCTGTCCACATGATTGCTTCAACTTCAACTGGTTTTGTCCTGTAACGCATGTTTGTCTCTCCTTAACAGCCTCAAGCGGACTTGAACCACCACCAACGGCATCAAAAACCGTTGTCCTAACCGATTAGACGATGAGGCTAGATGCGTACCGCCATGTCTCCAAATTGCATGGACTTTTGCCGAAGTGGGTACGCTCACTCGCCGTCTTTCGCGGTTCGGTCACGCGCCGTCCGACCAGACATAGGTGTTTCAGCCTTTGCCATCGCATGCAGATGTCGGATTCGGTTCTTGCTCTGGCGAGGAGTCGAACCTCGCACTCGGTCTGACCAAGCAGACAACAGTTGGATATCACAACTGGTGTACCCCATCCCATCACAGAGCAAACAGGAAGGTAAGGAATCGAACCTTAACTTGCAGTTTTGGAGACTGCCGCGCTACCATTACGCCACCAACCTATGCCGAAGCGGTAGGACTCGAACCTACATCAACGCTCTTATGGTGAAAGAGCATTTCCCGCACCAAAAGCACGATCCATTGTGCTACGCCTCGGTACGCCGCCTGTCACGGCGTGTCAGTCAAGACACGGTTGATTTTCACCCTTCCCATATTTGGAAACACATCGCCCAGAATGATGTGGTTATCCCTAGTCCAGAGGAATTCTTCCATCCTCTTTCTTTTCAGCTTCAAAAAGCTGTTTCTCAAGCATATCGACACGCTCTTGATAGTGCTTAATGCCGCCGACCAGATCATCGATGGTATTTGCACAGTCGCGCAGGAGTTCTGCGTGTTTTGCGATTGTAGGATCGCCCTTGCTGTTGGCAAATTCGAGCATGGTTGCCACTGTCCTTGCCTTGTTGATGAGTACATCTTCTTCTGTGAACTTCAGAAACATCATGTCATCTCCTTCCTGTTGATCCGAAACCGCACTCTCCACGTTCAGTTTCGGACAGTTCCTTTGCTTCCTCAAACGTGACAGGCAGATACGGCTGAATGACCATCTGCGCTACTCGCTCATATGGAACGATGAACTGGTCATCATTGCTGTCGTTGTAGATGCCGATCATGACTTCTCCACGGTAATCGGAATCAATAACGCTGACGCAGGTGCAAGGACGCAAGCCAAACTTGGTTGCCATGCCGCTTCTGGCGTAGATAGCACCGAAGTATCCTTCTGGTATTTCGAACGCCAGTCCTGTGTGCAGGAAGACCGACTCATGCGGACGCACAATGATACTCTCATCCGTATCGGCAAAAAGATCACATCCTGCCGAAAATGTACTTCCTGCCAGAGGAAGCCTTGCCGTCTCTGTCAACCGTTTGACTCTTACGTTTACCGTCTCCACCGTTACCCCCAAATGCTGATGATTGCCATGATCTGTATAGCAATCGTTATACCGAAACCTACCAGTGTCTCTGTGTGGTCTGTATCTCTTACCGCAAGTGCTACTATCGTGATGACGAACAGGAGCAAAGCGGTTGTCACATACTTGAAAACTGTCATTTTATATCCTTAAATCGGCACAGACGGATTCGAACCATCATTTCCCCTAGTGGCATGAGCAAAGCGTTTGGTTTAGGAGATTTATCATCAAAAAGGAGTGGCTTATATTATGCGGAATGAGGTGTCGGTTGAGTGTTCGGAGCGTACTAGCCAGTTGTACTATGTGCCGATATTGTTATTTGCCCAAGAAGACTGTTTCGAAGATCCGTTCGGAGATGCCGTCCACATCTTCCACCAGACCATGAAGCGATGCCCTTATGGACGCTCTTACCGTGCCTGCAAAAGAGTCATCGTTAACGCAAGCCGATCTGATGACAGAACATGCTTTCGCAACCGTTTCTGTAGAAAACGCGAACTCGACATAAGCACTTGTGTCTATCTCGTTGATGTCGTACAGTTCAAGTTCAACCGCAGGATAACACGCAGTGTCAAACCTTGCCGTTGCGGAGTGAACACCTTTAAGCGCATGACCGTCAACCTTTACGGATGTCCGTCCGTTCTCATCAGTCTTGATCTCCACTTTATGCAGTCCCATCACAGCTTAAACACCCCCTTTGCTCTCTCGTCTGGAAGACTTAACCACGACAGTAGTGATTGCATCTCCTGTTCGGCTTGATCCTCGCTGTCGAAGCTTTCGATCACGATGGTTTCACCGTTATAAACGCCGCAGAGGTTGTTATTGGGAGCAACGTACATGTACTGAAGGTTGTTAAGGTTGTAAATTGCAGTCTTTTTGCTGTCGGATAAGAATCGAATCATATTGACCACCTCACTAATTCTGCATACTCTCGCAAAACGCAATTTTTGTCAACTGTTTTGTTGCCGTATTGCCTACTTTTAGCAAAAACAGGAATGATTCCTATCTTGTATACAGATTGGATACAGGTTGTATCCAGAATGTGTACACGTTGGATACAGATTGCGTACAGTTTGGATACAGTCTGTACACAAAATGGATACGCAGAATAGATTAGATTAGAGTAGGTTAGATTAGAGTAGTATAGATAAATACATTGTGCCTCGCTTCGCTTCGACACTGTGTGTTTTGAGGACACCGTTTTTTGTTTTTTCGGGATTTTAGATGTCATCATCCAGACAGCATGAGAACGTGATGACTGATGTCAGTGCGACTAGCAGGATCACTACTCCTTCCACGGCTGTCTCGCACAGGAAGACCAGAAACAGGCACAGGAATAACATGATGACGGAAACGTAACAGAGGATGATTTTCATAAATGCGATTTAAAGAGCCGTAGACGCATTTTCTACATCGAGGTGGACAAATACTCGTCTGAAGAATAAAAACGCGCTGTGGATGCCTTGCAGGCTCAAGAATGGGCATGTTTGATGGGTGTCGGGAGTGCA
>JAEIGA010014222.1_pt1 | contig 12109 bp, 9 predicted proteins | sample 9270691 | NCBI WGS metagenome assembly JAEIGA01 (sample SAMN17057246, study PRJNA624740) | gut metagenome | biome: biome; isolation source: fecal sample | host: Bos grunniens | place: China: Xizang | collected 2019
CCACTTCTTCGCCAATGCCCAGCTCGCTTGCCGCCGTCAATATAATTTCTTTCACAGTCATATAAACCAACCTCCTTTTTTAGAAAAGTAGCCGCCCGCAAAAACGGGCGGCTACGATTACGCGTTCTCTTTCAGAACAGCCCGAAAGCCTTGTTTACGCTTCCGTAATGCCCGTAATCATACCTTGACCGTTAGGTCTTTCGCACATAAGCTCGGCGTATTTCACGAGCGTAGCGGTATAGACGGGTTTTCCAGGCACTTGCTTTAAGATTTTACCGTCTTCGCCCTCCAACCATTTCCAATCGCAAAGCTGATGAATTTTGAAATCGTCGGTGTTGAGCAAATACATCGTTCCTTCGGGGCAGAATCTATCGGCAATCACGGGAATACCGTTAAAGCTCACCGCCTTAAAACCGCCTGCGCATTCCATCGTAGGCATCACGGACGCATATTTACGGTAATACTCCGCAAGCGCGCGTTTAACGCCCCAAGAACATACGATAAAATTCGTTTTCGCGCCCGAATTTTGTTCAATCGTATCGATAGCGGTTTGGATAAGCGTTTCAGAAATTTCGCCCACGTCTTGTTTGATGTAAGGTTTCATAAACGCCTTATTCGTGCGATCTACTCCGTAGAGTTCCCCTCTCGTTTGAAAGATTGCGCCAAGCCCCGTAATCTCGTAATCCTTCGAGCCACGCACGTACACGCCAGCGCCGATAGGCAACTTACCTTCCAGCGACGGACCGTCCACGACGATGGTATAATTTTCTCTATCCACGGAAAGCACCTTTCTACCCGATTCCGCGGCAATCAACGCGCCCGAAACGGCGGTGAAATCGATAATCATACCTTCCACAAAGTCTTTAATACTCGTAAGCGTAAGCTCGTTATTTTCGCCGATGTCGTCGATGAGTCCAAGCAAACCCGTACCGTCGCCGTAAAGCATACGCCCGAAATTCAAGGACGCGCTTCTGACCAAAGACTGCATTTCGTCGTTTAATAAATTGACGAACGCGCCTTCGTTTCCAGCCGACGCGCGAAGCGCCTTATCGGAAATTTCAATCGTACCGTAAAGGTTTTTAAGCGTGGAAGTAAACACGACCTTATCGCTTGCCGAAGAAGCAGGCAACGCCCCCGTTTCACTACCGGCTGCAATACCGCCGTTAATGCCGTATTTGACGAGCTTTTTCACGTCCTTGCCCACGACGTCCACGGAAGAGCGACCGATTTGCGCAAGTAAGGGATTTGCTTTCAAATCAAGCGCTTCCGTCACCGCGTCCAGATAAAAAGATTTCAATGCGTTATCTGCTGTTTCAATACTAATCATAATTTTTTAATACTCCTTTTTTTTGATAAAATTTATAAATTTTCACGCTTGAGCGTTTTCCCTTTTCAAGAAACGAAGCACCATACTACCAGCTTCGTTTATGGACTTGGGTTTTAACGGTGGCGCGACAAGCGTACCCGCGCCCCCCGTCATGAGCGGTGCGCCCGATTTACCGAGAGAATTCAAATACTCCCCGATAACCTTCAAGCGTACCCCTTCGTCTTTTTGGACAAGCTCGTAAAGCGCGTCGTGGGAAAGCGAAAGCACCCCGCTCCCACCCGCGACGGACGGTTTCGCGTCGATTTGCATATTGTCAAATTTGCTTATCTCGCTTTCCGCAACGTCTTGTTCGAGCGTATCCGTTGTTTGGTTCACGGGTTTTTCCGTTTCGGTTTGTTCGGGCGATTGTTTTTGCGAGCGCACCGCTTCCAGCTCGGAAACGAAGGCATCAAACGCTTTCGTTTCCGTCTTTCTTTGTTCGGCGTTTTTGCGAAGCTTTTCCGCCCCGTTTTTCTCACCGCGCCCGTTCACTTCCGAAAGGGATAAATTATCCGCTTCCCGTTCCAGCTCTTTGAGCCGTTGGCTTCTTCTCGTAAATTCCGCTTCCAACTTCTCGTAAGCCCTTAAAAGGGCGTCCACGCTCCGAAATTTCCCCAAATCCGTCGAAACCTGTTCGGGCGCAGTTTCTTTTTTCTCTTGCTGTTTCTCTTCCTGCCCCGTCGTCGCACGCGCGAGCGTTTCCGTTTGCGAATTTTCTGCGTAAACGTTCTCCTTTTCTTGTATCATTTTATTATACCTCCTTTTTTCTTTCCTTGGTCATTTCCGCTTTATGCGCGTCGATATGCGCGATGAAGCGTTTTTTCATTTCGTCCTTATTTTTACAACGCTTAAACTCTGCCGAAAGTAAAAACCGCGTATGTTCGGTGATATGAAGCGAATGTTCGTCGTAAACGTCGATTGCCACGTCCCCCGATTTCAAATCAAGGTTTTCTTCCCCTGCTTTGGCGATATGGAGCGCAGAAATATCCCTTGCGTTTTCAAAGCTACCAAACCCGAACGCTTCCAAAACACGGTTTTTATTTTCCACGGAAAGTTTCCCGTCGCCGTCCGTTAAAATACCTGCTTCGTAAAGCTTTAAAATGGTGGCGCGTTTTTCTTCGGGCGAGGTGGAATCCTGCGTTTCAAATTGCACGTCGGTCACGGCAAGCTCGCTCGCATTGAAATAATGCACCTGCGTTTTCTTGTTTTCGCCCGTAAACGTCATCAATCTCGCGTTGCCTGCAAACTGTCGATACAGCCGTAAAATCTGCCTGCCGACGTCCTTTACCGCGCGTTCCATAGCCGAAACGGTTGCCGACAATCTCGATTCGTCTTGCGAAAGCAGTAATTGCAACCCCGTTGCGCTCGTCACGCGGGTAGGGTTAGAATTTTGCAACAAATCGGAAACGCCGCTAATCCAAGAAAATTCCCTTTCTAGCCACTCTTCTTCGGCGGCAAATTCCGCAGGCACGCTCCCACAATCAAGCATTTCAGGCGCTTTTCCGCCTTGGCGGTAAACCAACACTTTCCCAGGCAACAACCCCTCTTCGGCAAGCTCGTCGGTATCCACCGAGCCGTCCTCCACCGTCAACACGCCCATTGACAAACGGTTTAAAAATTCGTGCTTACGGTTTCTTACGGCGTTATACGCCCTTTGTACGGGAATTAACCGATCGATAATACTACACCCGAAAAAGGATGCAGGAAGTCTCATACAGTCCTGCTTCACAAACGGAAACGCACGCTCGCCACGCTCGCCGTTTTTATAGGGCAAATCCCCCGTAAACAAAAGCTTATCCCCTGCCACAATCTCCACTCTACCGTTTGGATACGCCAAGCAAGGGCGCGTATAACGCTCGATTAAAATCACGGCGTTTTCATAAGTAAGCGCGCCGGCAAAGGCGTTATCCAAGGGCAATTTTCCAGCCGACGGCGTCGCGTAAGCGTTCACGGTCAATTCTGAAAGGGAAGCTGCGTCCACTTCCACACCGAAGCGTTCGTAAATCTCGTCCACGGAAACGATTTTTGCGTGAATTAAGCTCTGCACGTCCGCCATATTTTCCACGTTCAGCTTATCGGGATAAATCTCAAACGCCGAAACGGCGCTCACCTTGGTTTCCCCTTCGTAAACAGGCTCACCGCTTTCCGTTTCCGCCACTTGCCTACCGCCGTTTTCATTCCAAACGACCTTATAAAACGCGCTTCCGCAAATTTCCGCCCAAGCCGTCACACGGGAAATGGTTTCGTCGAAATCAATACGGTCCTGCGCATAACGAAGTACGCCCGTTGCCAATTTCGCCACCTTTATATCGCCGTCCTCGTCTGAAAACGCACGCACACGCAGTTGCGGTTTTAAGCGTTCAAGCTTGGCAAGGCGCGCTTCCACCGTTGGCGCGATATGGTTAAACACACGGCGAGATTGCCAATAAAAGCGTTTATCCTCTTCGGCAAGCCCCCCAAACGGCGACACGTCGCAATACTGGTCCCCACTGTAAAAATGCAGATTGAGTAGCCAACCGCTCTCCACGCTCCGTCGCTCTTCGCGCCGTCTTTCAAAATCGGCGGTAATTTCTTCCACCAATTTTTTCTCCTTTCTTTCCTTTTGGGAAAAATCCGTTTCGTTCATTATAAATCCTCCTTTTTTCTAATCACTCTTTTTCTTGGTTTTGCGCGCGGTTTTTTCACCACCGCCTTTTCAACGCATACCTGCCCACGTCCTTTCACCGTTTTCCGTTCCGTTTCGCCCAAAGCAAGAAGCAATCTTTCCTTTTCCGCTTCCAACTCTTCATCGCTCATACTCTCTATTTCTCCGCCCCTATCTCCTAGGAGCATCTGCACGGCTTTGAGATCGGGTGGCACGTCTTTTTTCGTTCGCTTTCGCTTGGTTAGTTTTAGTTCCCCGTCGATTTCGGCATATTCTTCCGTGGTTTCGGCGATTTGAAAACCGAGTGCCACTTTCAAAAGTGCGTCGGCAATTTTATCTTTCATATCCTTTCTCGTCCTCCTATCTTCGCAACCTTTTAATCATTCTCTCCTTATCCTTTTGAATGACTGTTTTTTCCGTTTTCGGCGGTAATTTTTTGGGGCGCGTCATCAAATAATACCGCATTTCATCCAGCGCGTGGTCATCTACTTTTTTCGGCAAATCACCGCTACCCCAATAATACCCTTTGAGTTCCTTGATAAGCTCCACGCAGTTTTTAAAAATGAATAAATTCGGCAATCCGTTTTTGGTGTTGAGATAACTTTTCACACGCGCAATCCCCGAAAACATATCCTTATCCACGTCTGGATTGACCAAAATACCGCGCTCGTAAAACAATTCGGCAACGCTTTTGGTGCTAGCGAGCGTTCGCTGCTTTGCCGCACTGTCAATCAATGCGCGCACTCTGCCCTGCCCGTCCGTTTTCCAACCGATTTTTTCAGAAATTTCTTTGATTTTTTGAGCGTGGTAATCAACGCCCTGCCCTGCTTCAAAATGTTCGGCAATCACGTAAACGTTGTCGTCGAAATCCACGGCATACCAATGCGCAGACAGGGGATTGTTCAGCCCAGGGTCGATAGACACGGTATCCTGCCAATCCTTTGGTACGGTAAAAGGCTCAATCACGTGCACGCGCTCGTCAAATTCAGGATAGACAAGCCCTTCACCGCTCGCAAACCGACCGTATCTTCTCGATTGCAAGCTCGTTTCGTCCAAGCACGTTTCTATCAGGGCAATTTCACTCTCGTCGAGATAGGGATTGTCTGCCCATTCCATAAACTCATACCAAACTTCTGGGTCGTTTTTTCGGTTAAGGAAAATCTCGTGATAAACGAACGTTAAGCCTTTCAAAGGCGTCATTGTTCCGAACACGTCCCCCTTTTTATCCAGCACGCGCATACGGCATTCTTCGTAAATATCCTTAGGCGGTTCTTCGTCGAACCACACGAAATCCAAGGACGTACCCTGAAATTTCTCTCTACCCTGATCGCAACTTTTAAACCCGATTACGGACACACCGCCGAACACGTTTTTCACGCGAATAAAATCAATCACGCCGTCTTGTGGGGAATCCTTTCTGCCTGCGAGCATCACGATACTCTCAATCCAATCCCGCCTTAAATAATGCAAAATCTTTTTCTGTGCAACGTCCCTTTGTACTTGTGTGGAAAGGGACACCACCCAACCGCAAACGTCCTTGCGATTTTCACGGAACGGATGAATCCCCCTTGCCATATACACGCATTCCGCCGCACCGCATTCGGTTTTTCCCGAACGGTTGCCCCCGAACACCCAACGGTTTCTTTTTTTACATTTATGAAAGGCGAGCTGTTTTAGATGCACCTTATCCCCCGTGTTATACAGGGCGAGAAAGTCGTTGGCTCTTCTTTTTTCAAGCTCCTTTTCAATTTTGGCAATCTTTTCTACAATCTCTCTCATAATTTTTCCACAATCGGCAAAATTTTTCGCCTAAAACCCGTTATAATCAAACGTATGAAAAAGTTTATTTTATCGGCGGTTTTGCCGTTTTTATTTTTCCTATTTTCCCTGCTCACGGTTGCGCCTACGCAAACGCTACGCGCACACGCCCAAGCCGAGCTTTCGGCGGAGAGCTACGCCTGCATTTTAACAGACGAAGCCTTTTTCTACGCCACGCGCGATGAAAAGCGCGGTGTTTTCCTGCTCCCAAAAACGTATTACGTGAAAATTTTAGAAGTAGAACCAGAATTTTGCAGGGTGGAATATCTCTATGACGACGCCTACGTACAAAAGCTCGTCGGCTACGTCAAAACGTCCGAATTAACGCCCGTGCCGTACGTTCCCAAACGCCCGTATTTATATCGACTCGTGGACGTAAGCTACACAATCCAAGGTGGCGCAATACAAAGCTCCGGCTTTCTCGACCAAATCACAATCACCTGCGCTTATTACGGGGATTACCGTATCGGTTCGGAAACGTATTCGTATATTCTTCGCGACGGCTCGTTCGGGTATATTCCAAAGCCAGCCGATTTTACGTATGAACCGAACACGGAATACGCCGAATGGCAGGAAGCGAACGCCGAGCAAAAAGCCCCCGAGGGGGAAACGGAAACGAACCCCCAAACCAGCCCTGCGCAAATCGCCATTTTAATCGCGCTTTGCTTGCTCGTTCCCGTTCTCGCCGCCCTGATACTCCGCCCCACCAAACAATCCCCTTACGATCAAGACGAATAACCCCACCCCGTCGTTTCGTTCAACTTTTTATTGTTGCAGATAAAGCGTAGCAAAGCCGTTTATCCGCACACCCAACGCAGCGCCTTTTGCGCGATTTTTCTATCCTTACCTTCGCAAACGAAAGCATAAAGCTTTTCAAAAATATCCGTTTTGGCAAACCTACTTTCAAACACTTCTTCCGTCAAACCCACGCGGTTAAACAGCGCGCAAACCTTTTCGCCGAGCTTATTTTGAAAGCGGAAATACTTCCTTTCGCTCCAAGCTTCTATCCCCGTTTTTTCCTTTGCGTTTTCTGCAAACGGGAATTTTTTTATTCTGCGCCGTTTCCCGAAATACCGCACTGCAATCAAAGTTTTTTCCACGTCGGTGAGCATAGTAAGTACGTTATCCACGCAGGCTTTGAGCCATTCCAAATCCCGTTTTTCACAAATCTCCTGCGCCAACCCCACGGCAAGCTCCAAAGCAGATTTATCCGTTCTATAAGAAAGTATCGCCTTATTTTGAATATGCTCCCGATAATCTTCACTTACGTTCTCCAACAACGGGTATCCGTACAACACCGCTTTCACGTAATTTTTCATTTCTTCATTCTCCTTTCTGCTTTTTTCACTTTCCACCCTTATCTCGCTTCGCAGTTATATGTTCGCTATCACTCACGTGATATAGCTTCGCTGTGATATGCAATCAAAGCTTGCGTGATATACTCGCTTCGCTCGTGTGATATGTCGCCTATGGCGACGTTATTGAATCATTCCACAACGCACGGCAAAGCCGTGCATATCACTTGCCGAAAGGCAAATATCACGACGGCGACCAATCACGCTCGCATTATGTCATAAGAACGCCAACTCCGCAAGCCCCCCACTGCCACTTTTTTATCAAAAATCCGAACATTTGTTCGTGTTTGCAGGTATTATACACGATTAAATATGACAACGTAGTGCCTGTTTGGAAAAATTTTCCAACTTTTTTTACGGCATACGCATCTGGGAGAAAAAATTCTGCTGAATCCTTGCTTTTTCGCTGGGAAAGTGGTATAATGAATATGTATGAAGAAAAAAACGCTTGCAACGCTTTCTATTTTGCTTTTCACCGCGACGGTTTTACCGTTCGTGGCGAAAACGCTTGACGTGAAAACGGTGGAAGCGCAAAGGTTGGAAGCGGAAGCAAGCGCGCAAACGGACGAATTGCTCGTTCCGCAGACTTACGAGCAGTATTTGCCTTTAACCGCGCCCGTGGACGTAGCGGTGAGCGAACATTACACGGCGATTGCGGACAAAAACTGCATTTACGTTTACGACCGCGCAGACAACGAATACCGAACATTTTCCCACGGCACAAACGACGCACCCGAAAGCAACGTTTCCAAGCTTCAATTTGATGAATACGGGACGCTGTATTTTTTGGATAGTTCGGTAAGCACGAATTTTTACACGCTGAACGTAGAAACGGGCGCGGAAACCAAATTAGACCTTGCCTGTGGCACGTTTACGGTGCACGGAAGCGATTTATATTTCACGAACGCGCAAGAAGATTTATACGCCGTTTCGCTTAGCGAAGCGAGTTTTAAACCGGTATCGTTGCAATGGAGCGGAGTATCTTCCCTGTCCTTTTGGAACGGGGAGCTGTATTTTATCCGCGCCGATTATTATTTAATGAAGATTGACCCCAAATCGCAAACGTCGCCCGACGCGACCAAAGCGACCTTCGCCACGTTCTCTTCACAGATGAAACACATTGCTATTGGGGACGGTATTTTGGCTTGCACGAACGCAAGCGGAAATCTTTTCACCTACGCGTTATCCCAAGCGCCAAATAACGAAACGCTTTTCCAATCGGAACGGAACGGGTTTACCGCCCTTTGCGCGTTCGGAAAATCCTTTTACGCGGTACACGAACAAACGGCTTCTATCCGCGAATACTCCACGGAAACGAACGGCTTCACCGATTTTGAAATCAGTGCTTCTTCGGACGCCCCCAACCGTTTAAGCGGTGCAACGGACGTGTTTATGGCAGGGGATAAGCTGTTCATCTCCGACGTCGGCAACGCGCGCGTGTCCGTTTTCAATCGAAAAACGAACGGTTTTGAAACGCCCGTTCCTTGTAGTTTTGCGCCCACGTTCGTCAGTGCAGACGCAACCACCCTGCTTATCGCCAACGCCGAAAAGGCGGTTTTATACAGTTTATCAAGCGAAACCTACGGCGAGCCTATCGCGCAATTTTCTACGTTCAACGGCAAGCTAATTGGCACGGCAAGCGTTTACGGAACGTATTATTTGGCAAGCGAAAACAATTACGCCTACGCATTGGCGCAAAACGAAAACGGGGAATGGAATATCACGGAAACGAAAAAGACTTCCACCCGTTATCCCAAAGCGCTCACATCCGACGTTTACGGCTATTTATATATCCTTTCAGGGGACAAGGTCTATCGCTTTGACGAAGCGCAATTTTGTGCAACGAGCGAAATCGGCGAAGAGATTTGCAAGGATTTGCCTAGCGCGACCACGAAAATTGCCGTTGATTACGGCGGTAAGGTATATGCGCTTGCAAGCAACGCGCTCTACCGCCAAGACGGAACGATTTTCGATTTCGACACACCGCTCGTTTATTACGCAGACGAAACCACAACGCCAGCGCTCACGTCGTTTGCGATAGGCGTGGAAGAAAACGAAACGTATCTGCTTTGCGAAGGAAATTATCTAATAAAATCGGGCGTACTTTCGTTGCCCACGGTGAAAACGATTGCGGTAAACGGTGCAGACGAAAGCGTTTTTGCCAACGCGCCTGCGGAGTTCACCGTCGTTGAAACGGCGAAAGGCGCACTACTCGTGGAATTTGATTTGCAAGCCCTGCAAGGCAAGCAACATTTCCCTTATCTGGCTTTGCACCGCAAGCAAGCGCAAGCAACGGCGTTGAAAATCGGGGAAACGGAAACGCATTTCTTACTCGCGGAATACGACCAAGCTTCCAACGCATACCGCACGTATCTTGCCTTAAAGAGTGCTTGCACCACGTTAAACGCAGACCGTTATTCCACGCAATATCCAAGAGAAGAACAAACGACGGGGTATATCACGAGCGCAATCACGCTGTATAAATTCCCCTATTTAAACGAGCTTTTGCAATCGGGCACGCTTGCGCGTGGCACGGCGATTACGCTTTTAGGTGAAGTGCGCAAGTTAGACCACGAGTATTACCACGTATTGTTTACGGCGGAAAACGGAGAAACGACGACGGGGTATATTCCCCAAGCGTTCGTCACGGAATTTAACGGGCTTCCGCTTGAAAGCGAAATCATTGAAACGGGCGCAACGGAAAGCGATTTCGATTCCGTTTGGCGTCTTGCGTATCTTTTATTAGGTTTTGTTGCCATTTGCATCTTAACCGATTATCTTATACTGCGAAAGAAGAAAGGAGAAGACGATTATGAGTGATTATCACAGTACCAGCGTAGTACCGCTATATCGTTATAGCTTTCTTTTTTCGTGCGCTTTTTAACGAAATTTTGCTTTAACGAAAAACGCGCCTACGCTACCCCCCCCACACAAAAAAAATACAAGGTAGGTAGAGTAGAAAATGGAAATTTTAGAACTTTTATCCGAGCGGAAATTTGCGAGCTTAAAGCCCGTCGTTGCGGATATGAACGCCACGGATTTGGCGCAAATTTTTGAAGAAATTAAAAACGAAACGGATTTACCCGTTCTCTTCCGTATTCTGCCCAAGGATTTGGCGGCGGAAACGTTCGTGGAAATGGATTCCGATTTAAAAGAACGGTTGCTTTCCAAGCTCAACGATAAGGAACTTCGCGCGGTTATGGACGAGCTATTTTTAGACGACACGGTGGATTTGGTAGAAGAAATGCCGGCGAGCGTCGTCAAGCGCGTACTCGCGCAAAGCGACGAGAAAACGCGCGAATATATCAACCAGATTTTGCAATACCCCAAGGATAGCGCAGGCAGTATTATGACGATTGAATTCGTAGCCCTGCGCAAGACTATGACGGTAGAGCAAGCGTTTGAGCGCATACGCAAAACGGCAATCGACAAGGAAACGATTTACACCTGCTACGTGACGGACGCCACAAACAAGCTGTTAGGCTTGGTGACGGCAAAGGATTTGCTTCTTGCCGAAAAGAGCGCAACGCTTGGCGAGATTATGAACGAAAACGTAATTTTCGCGCAAACGGAAGACGACAAGGAAGACGTGGCGCGGAAAATCTCCGACTACGGCTTTTTAGCGCTTCCTATCGTAGATAAGGAAATGCGGCTTGTGGGTATCGTCACCGTGGACGACGCTATGACCGTTTTACGGGAAGAAAACACGGAAGACATCGCCAAAATGGCGGCAGTTGTGCCGACGGATAAACCGTATTTAAAAACGAACGTGTGGCGCATTTGCGTAAACCGCCTGCCTTGGCTTTTAATTCTGCTCGTTTCGTCCACCTTTTCAGGGCTTATCATTTCAGCAAACGAAGCCACGCTGAATATGCCCGTTTACGGCATTGTTTTAACGGCGTGTATGCCGATGCTAATGGGTACGGGCGGAAACGCAGGCTCGCAGGCAAGCGCAATGATTATTCGCGGAATTGCCTTAAACGAAGTGAAATTTTCCGATTTATGGCGCGTGGTTTGGAAAGAAATACGCGTTTCCGTGTTGCTTGGCGCAATACTCGCCGTGGCGTGCTTTTTCAAAACGTTTTTTATCGACGGGCTTTACGCCGTGGCAAACGGCGCGCTCGTTGCGTTCGTCATCTCCCTTTCAATGCTCGTCACCATTTTATTTGCAAAGCTTATCGGCGCGCTTTTGCCCCTGCTTGCAAAAAAAATACGGCTCGACCCTGCCGTCGTCGCATCGCCCTTTATCACGACGATTGTGGACGTATTATCCTTAACCGTCTATTGCCTGTTCGCCGTTTGGATTTTAGGCACTTTATAAAAATTGACAAAGGAAGCTTCGTTCATCACAGGCGCAACGATTACGCGCCAAGTGGGTAGCGATTTAAGCCCGCAAACCAACTTTCAACGCATACCTGTATGCCACGTTTACAAAAAATCACCCGTTCGGGAATTATCCCGAACGGGTTTTACGTTTTTCATCAAAAGTGCTTACGGTTGCTTGCCGATATACGCCAAAATACCGCCGTCCACATACAAAATATGTCCGTTTACAAAGTTGGAAGCGTCGCTTGCAAGGAACACCGCAGGTCCTGCCAAATCTTCGGGGTTGCCCCAACGCGCCGCAGGCGTTTTTGCAATGATAAAGCTATCGAACGGGTGACGAGAACCGTCTGCTTGTCTTTCACGCAAGGGTGCAGTTTGTGGCGTTGCAATGTACCCAGGTCCGATACCGTTGCATTGAATATTATATTCGCCGTATTCACTTGCGATATTTTTCGTGAGCATTTTAAGCCCACCCTTTGCCGCCGCATAAGCAGAAACGGTTTCTCTGCCCAGCTCGCTCATCATCGAACAAATGTTGATGATTTTGCCGTGTCCTTTTTTAATCATCGAAGGGATAACCGCTTTCGACATAATGAACGG
>JAEIGA010014223.1_pt1 | contig 12109 bp, 5 predicted proteins | sample 9270691 | NCBI WGS metagenome assembly JAEIGA01 (sample SAMN17057246, study PRJNA624740) | gut metagenome | biome: biome; isolation source: fecal sample | host: Bos grunniens | place: China: Xizang | collected 2019
TAACATGGTACAGAATAACTTCTTACTTCTCTTATATATTACCTACAATTTAAAAAATCTTAGCTTTGAAAAATTGCCTAATCAAATCTATTAACTTACTCTACCTTAAATCCCAACAATCTTCTATACAGAGGTAAAGATACTATTTCTCTTCGTTTTTTTTAGCAAAATGAAGATGACTTTTTTATTTCCTAATACTTTTAAGAATTCACATCAACACCACCCAGCAACCACCATTTTTCCCACCTTCACGCTTTATGCAATTACCATCTTTCAATTTCTTGATACATTTTTGTACCGTTGTTCTTGACTTTCCACTCTTAAGCACTAAAGTTTCAACAGTAATCGCAGGATTTTTCACAATTAAATCCAAAATAGTTTTTATCGTTTTTAGCTCACCCTTTAGCTCTCTTTTTAGCTCACTTTTTAGCTCACTTTTTAGCTCACTTTTTAGCTCACTTTTTAGCTCACTTTTTGAACTAAAGTCCACTCTGCAAGGTATTTCCAAGAGAAAGTAGGAACGTTCTTCATCTGTATCTATTCGCGCCGGCAAAGAACCATTTTTTCGTAGTTCTTCTTGAATCGTAGGAATACCGGTGGCTCGCCCTTCAGAAAGATTTAATTCTTTTAAAAAATCCCCGAGTCTTCGATTTCTATAACGACGTGCTTTTAAAGTCTTTGCAAGACGTATAGCCTCCATACTGATTGAACGATCCGGACCGGAATAACTCAAAACAGTCACCCCGTCAGGTTCAACACGAATTTCAACCGGCTCTCGTTCTTGGTAATCTCTATGATACAAAGCATTCACTACAGCTTCTTCAAAAGCTTGATAAGGATAATTAAAGAACTTATCAGACTCTGCCCTATCCTTAGGTTTACTGATTCGCTCTTTAATGACATTAGTTTTCAAATACTCTAACGTAGCTCTAATCATGAATGGAACAGGACCGATAATCTTAGGAACTTCAATCATATTGTTAGGATCTTGCTCCAACCCGTTGGGAAAAATTACAATATCCACTTGCGTGTAAGGGAAAAATTTACTTGGGTCTTCACAAAACATCATGGCGGCTACATTCTTGAGAACTCGACGTTCTTTCGATCCCGTATAAAGATCCATTTTATCTAGAATTTCATCAAAAGGTAATTGTCGAAACTCCTTGACAAGTTTACTATCCACCTTTTTCAGATGCTCTAATACTAAAGTTGGCGAGATGTCATCTATTGTAATATCGGGATTACCTCTATCATCAAATGGAGTACGATTAGCCATTTCTCGAAGTTCGTCCAAAACTTCGCCCTTAGCCACTATCGAACTGCTACCAGAACGTATATACCATTGTACTTTGGAATTATTTTTGCTAACAACACTTTCTCTCACATCATAAGGTCTGTTAACTCCGGCGGGAATCCAAATCACCAAAATATTTTGTCCATCTATCTCTTCTATAGATGTACGAGGCATATAATACGGATTGAGTTTATTATTATATCCCACCATATCCTTTAAAATTCCATCAATTTCGTCTATTGAAATTCCCTTTACAGGGCGTTTAGCAACACCATTCTCTTCTTCGACTCCGACCAATACATAACCACCCCCAATGTTATCAAAGTCATTTGCAAAAGCACAAATACTATGATAGATAGAATCCGGATTCCAGCCGGACTTAAACTCAATTCGATTCCCTTCTATCTTTTGCTTTTTAAGCAAATCTTCAATATTAATTGGTAAAGCCATATATCAATTTAAAATATACTTTGTTTATTACTTAATTCTAACACCCCCATCTATCAACAAATTTACACCAATAACTGATTTTCATTTAAAAACTCAATAAAAGTACGGATAATTTTGTCATTTCTTTCATCAATATCTCGCTCAAAGAAGTCATCGTATGTTTCAGAAAGACTTTTTAACTCAAAATTCAACGTTCCCTTCTTTATCTGCCCTTTCTCGGTTGTATGACCAATGTAATACTTAATTTTATCCTCAAACCTATAATCCGAAGCACGAATATTTATTCGTTTTTCCAAAATAGCCTTATTCCCCAAGCACTCTAATTTTCGATTTGAAGATAATTTTTTTTCATTATCCTGTCTCTTTTTTGCATAGATATGTTCAATTTCAAAAAGTGATTCCAAGGAAATTAATTCTTGATTAGCATTACAAAATGCCCACCACGTCAACATAGATTTTGTAATAGGTCGACCATTGGTAAATTCATAATTATTGATTTGAGATTCCAATTGAACCGGATCAAATTTATAATCTGAAAAAGAGACTTCTTTACCTAAAATTATATTCAACATTTCTGCATACACAGGTGTTCTTAAAGCATTTACTCCTGGATTAACGATGGCATAAACCCAGATAAAAGCAGTAATTTTAGTAATAAATACATAAAATTTATCATCATCTAATTTTCCTCTGGAATCTTTATTTTGCATAAAATAGACTGAAACAAAATAATACCACATTCCATTAGGGGCATAATTTAAAACATAAAGTCTTTTCAAAACTCTATCAGAAAATCTCTCTTTTGATTGTATCATCACATCATTCCAAAAATCGGCCAACAGCTCTAAATTTCCTAAGGTTACATCATTCTTCAACAACGAATAGTTATCTTTCTCATAAAATTTTCGAAGTGCTTCTGTTGTAGATGATTTTATACCTCTAAGAGCTCTTTCATAATACATATATCGAGTAAAAAGTTCATCCATCGGAGTACCCTTTATCGGATGAAAAATTTTATTACTTAGTTCTTCTAAAGTTTTCCAGCGTTCTATAAATTTATCTTTCTCACCTTTCTGCGTATAATATTTATAAAACTGAGCCTTGAATATATCTGCATCAGAGAGAGGTAAACCCCTATCATTCAATGTAGAAAAAATCCTCAACGCAGTATCTTGAGATTCGGCTTCAATTGGAAGTAAGATACAATTGTTCAAGATACGTGTAGGTAAATACGAGAAATAACTTGGATAAGCTTGCAAAAAATCATTTATCTTTACCTGAAAAAACTTGTAATTAACTGCATATCTACTCCTCATTTTTTCTTCAACTATTCCTGTTCTCAAAATATTCAAAAACTCCTCCTTTTCATCATCCGTCGCCACCTCAGAGTTAATTTTTAATTTTAATTTATCCGGAGTACCAAATTCATCTGTTTTCCAAATGCATTTTTCAAGATTTTCTTTGGTCTTCTTAGAATTTTCATCTTGCATATTACCAAATTTTTCGTAAAATGCCCTTAATAGTAACATCAATGTTGTTAATCTCTGCTGACCATCAATGATTTCCATTTTATTATTTTCATTTTTAAATGTTACTATTGGTCCTAAAAAATATTCATCACCATCACTATTAAATTTAGTATAATCATTATCAGGAAATGCAAAGAAAAATATATCATCCCAAAGTGTTTGACATTCAGATATTTCCCACGCATAGGGGCGTTGATAATCAGGAATCAGGAAATCAGCTCTTTTATCAGAAAAGAGACCTGCGATTGTTTTTTGATCTATGTTTAATTTTGACATACCTTATGAAGATTAATTACGCTACACTTCAACTTACATTTCTTATAGCATCTTGACTACCAACCAGTCACCATTCAATTTTCCACTCTATAGAATTCACCTGCTTTGTTTTACAACCAATAAATGATTCTATGGAGATAAAACAAAAATAGAGAAAAAAAATCTGAAATACACACCTTTAAGCAAGTAATTCTATAGGCAATTTTCACAACATTAAAACACATCTTCTAATTATTAACAATAATTTTTTTTGTAATTACCACACCCGCCATATCTACTTTCAAAAAGTAAATTCCTTTATTCAAAGCAGAAACATCCACTACTGTACAAGCGCTGCACTCTTTCAGCAATCTCATCTGCGAATCATAGAGCATCAATTTTGATATTGGAGACGTAGAACGCACAAAAATTTGTTCTTTAGCAGGATTAGGATAAACAGAAACAGAAAAACTGCTCACCGGTTCTACTATAGTGTTATCAGCAACTTGAGGAGCTGCAACAAAGTTGGCTAAAAGACGAATATAATGAGACTGATAAGAACAACTTGGCTCTGTCAATTCCCATGAATCGAGTGGCCAACTTGTATTAAAATCTTTATACATTTTTTGCGCAGGTTCTCCCTCCGGCACATCTTCCGCAAAACATAATTTATTATTTGCGGCACTGCCACAATTATCCGGACAACAACTTGCAACGGTATAAGAGACATTGGGACCACCCGCCAAATAACCAGGAGCCGGTCCGGGAGTTGTCTCCGTCACTGCATCCCAAATCGAAGAATTTGCATCAAACCAACTATGATAAATCTCCGTTATACTTACCGATGCACCATACTTATTCATATTTGTCAAATAAACCAAGCCCAAAGGATTAACTCCATGAACATAGTGTAGATAATCTTCTGCCACCGAAGTTAATTTATCCGATAAGTCAGGAAAGAGATTTCTCTTTTGCATTTCCAAAAATGTTAAACCGTATGAAGATTTGTACGAATTAGATCCCCAAGCATACTTATACAAGAATGATCTATATCCATCTTTACCGATTTTTCCTACATAATCTTTCTCTTTAGAAAACCCCTTAACCAAAGCATTAAAAAATTTGGTTTTCATCGTTTCATCAACACCATCCATACCCTGAATTCTCATTCCTAACATTTGATCCTCAAACCAATATTGCTGCACAAAGTTTGACCAAATAAAGAGGGGCAAGGTCTCATACTCACTTTCTAAAGCTGTTTTATACTCGTCATCACCAATATACTCAAACATATACATAGCCGCCAACATCTTAACCATCAAACGATCGTAATCTTCGGAAATTTCTTGTTGACCGGCTCCCACCCCTTTTGTACCGGATTCACTATCGTTATTTTTAAACAAAACATCCGGATTGTTCTCAGCCCAACGCCAAGCACTAATTGCGGCACTCTTCAACGTATCGGCATAGTCGCTCATCCCGATATCTCCAAAAACCTTATATCCTAAAATAAATGCCTTAGCAGCAGAATAACTTGCCATGGTAGTTGCCGGGCCATAAACACTTTGTCCGATCGCTGAAGAAGGTGGTGAAGCATGATCCAAACTTTGAATACATAATACCGAACCATCCTCTTCTTGCATTCTGAGAACCCAATCCATTCCCCACTTTACCTCATCCAACAAATCCGGGATCCCATTACCGGACTCCGGAATGTTATAATCATCCGTAAAAACTTGGGGATTCTCTATATAAGCCAACAAAAGCGACTCTATATAATTGGCAGTCCAAATCGTATATTTATTAAAATCACCGGCATCAAACCATCCTCCTCTTAAATCTCGCGATGTTGAAGGGTCGTCTTTCGCACTATACAAACGGCATTCTGAATCTTGAAGCGGGCCTAAATGACTCGCACCATCCGCCCAATCTGCACCTGCATGCTGAACACTTTTTTCACACCCCACACGTTGATAATAAAACATTCTGACGGCATGACGCAGCAGATCATTGTAAACATCCTCTGCAATGGAAAAATAATGCGAACGAATGTTGTTGGTCTCATCCCAAATATAGTACCGTCCGGGGTGCGAGAGTTCTGAAAAATCAAACCACCAAACAATATCACCGGATGATTCATCCACCTCTCCATTCGCAAAAGAAACAATCTCTCCTGAATACACAACTTCCCGGGTTTCTGCATTCACTACAGAGTAGACAAAACCAGGAACAAACTCTGTATCAACAGCATCAAATCCCACCTTTGGATAGCGAATAACCGCTGTCTTTGTAGCAGCAGGTCGATAACCAAATTGATCTATACGAATATGATCCGAAAATTCTTGAGAATATAAATTGTTAACTAACATCCCAATAAGAAGCATTAAAGCGCATAAGTATAATTTTTTCATAAGCAAAAATCATTTACAAATTTGTATTTACAGTCCTCGTTCACACAAATATATAAAAAATTTTTCAAAAGAAAATATTTGAAGGTGTTTAAATTTTGCGTCTATAGCCGGTACTATAAATTAAATCGAGATAAGAAGCTGTTTAAATTTTATTACTGAATTGATTTTGAGTATCACACTCTTTTTTTCGGCTTCTTTGAAGCGCTTTTTAACCTATTTTTAAAAATCGCCCACAAATATGCTCGAAATAAAATTTAAACAACCTCTTATTTTGAAGAGCATTTTATCCAGATTATTTTTATTCATAAAAGAGCGAAATGAGATCGTAATCAAGTAAATATAAGTAATATAGAGCTAATGAATCCAAAAGCATTCTAAATAGAAGTTATTACATTCAGAAACAAAAGTCGTAATTTTTAAAAGTTACTATAAAATTTACAACATCATGTACAAGTAAAAAAAAGAACATTAGCGAATCCCCTGCTTCTCATTGGAAATTAAGAGAATACATATCCAACGAGAAGGAGGAGTCATTTGAAAAAGCGGTCATTAAGGCTACATCTTCTAACCCTAATCCTCTACAAGAATAAATCGCATCCCATTTTGAATGTACAATTGGTTAGGCACTTGTCGGTTGACTTTTCTACCCCAAACATCATAAACAGAATCTTCAATTGGAAAAATTTCTTCTTGAAAAGTTTCGTTCAGAGATGTTGTTTCACACTCATTCTCTTCCACTTCCAAAGCCATAATAAAACAAACTTGAGTGGTACTGAATGTAAAGGTGAAACTATTACAGACTGGCTCTTCAAATCCATACGAAATAACCGATGGATTGTTCTGAAAATCGGATGTGGCTATTGTTGCCGAAAATGGCATTTCAAGCGTCTTCCCATTTACATCCATCAACACCGCAGGAGTTTCACCATTAGAGTAACCGATAAAATGAACTTTACGAACAGAGACTCCATCCGGCAAATAGAAGGTACTTTGCGCACCTTTTGAGTTTTTGAAAGTTTTGTAGGTTGCTCCCTCATAAACAACATCCATTCCGGATAGTACAGACTTGTCCTCCCGTCCGGTAATTGCCCACGCATAATCCTCGGCACCAGACTCGGTACAATCCCAACGGCTATTAAATTCGTTTCCTGCAGGAGAAGAAACAACCCCATTGTTATAATGGAAAAGGAAATCATAATAAACCGGTTCTGTTACACCACTCACAGAAACCGAATTGGAAGCACTACCCAATCCGCCCATTGCATTGGCAGATCTGACCGTAAAAAAGTCGTTCTCCGTTACATCACTCGGCAACGTAAAACTACATTCTGTTATATTTGTCAAATAAACGTCATTCTTAAAAATAAAATAACACAACGCAGAATCATTATTTGCCCAACTCAAAGTAGAACCATTCACCCTGACCTTTGGAGCCGAAACCAATTTGCAATCATTACTTGGCATCCATCCTCCCAAAACGTTTTCCTCTGAAAAGGTAGCAGCTTCAGCTTGCGACAAGACCGGATTAAGGTTTACACTTGTCTCATTTTTAGTATAATAGGTACGACGTTGACTCAAATCCACAGCTCGCCCATAAGCATCCATACTATTATACTCAGCAAATCGAGTTGGAACCACATTCATCGGGTCTCCCCAACCCGCAGGAGTAGGAAGTAAATTCATGCGAGTATTGATAAATACCGTACTGGCTTTTTTATTCCAAGAACGCCCCAAACGATACCCATTCGCATTAATAGAGTGACCATCAATTGTACAATCAAGAAAAACATACCCCCATTCCCCTTCGTTAGCAGGAGCTGCAATCACATTATTATTCCGTTCTTCCAAATAAATCAAACACCTCTTAAAAAGAATATCACCTCCACCGCAGATAAAATCCACTGTTCCGTGAATTTCACCCTCTTCCCAATAACTCTTAGCCAAGCCGGAAGTGGAATAGTAGGTATCTTGCGTTGATAACAATTTCACTCGTTTAAAAATATTCTTATCCCCTCTGTCTTGAAGAGCCACAAAACGATTAGCAGAGGCATTCGGGTTATTCCATGCCCTATTTTGCAATGTAACATCTTGCATATAAATCTCATCAGCATTTTTATCCAAATAGAGTGTTGCAGAAATAGAGATTCCCTCATTAATAGCTTGATTATAAATCACAACCTTATCCATAGATTGACCAATAAAAGAGGTTTTGGCTCGACTATAGGTGGTTAATTGGTTATCATTCCCTGTAAGAGTTCCAATATCATAACTACCATTCGGAAAGAAAATATAGAACCTTTCGTTGGCAGAAGCCTTTGCAGCAGCAATCGCAGCTTTAAAATCACCATCAACACCCACAATAAAATCAAATTTTCTTTTCTCCACAGCCCACTCCGGTTTTTGCGGTGGTGTTACAATTTCATCACACCTATATCCGGACAATGTTAAACCATCCTCCATTCCCTCTGCCATAATTTCACACACAAGAGAGTTCATATAAATTTCCAAGTTTGAATACCCCGAACCATCATTAGCCATTTGAGCACCATCCGAGCCATCATTTGGATTCAGCCCGTAAGTTTCTTCCCAAAAATCAGGCATTCCGTCACGATCCGAATCGGCAGGACTATTCGTACTATTATAAGTAGGCCATCCACCAACATCCGAAGTTTTATCAATAATACCTTTACCACCCAACACAGAGCCGGTATAAGTATATGTACCATTTTTTGCCTCTTGCGCAACACGCTCATCCACTGCATCCCGATGCAGTGAAGCCCCTGCCAATTTCAAGACCTTTTCAAAAGCGGTTTCAGCGGTATGCGTAATAACAGACTCAGACGAAAAAGGAGAATAACTTCTAATCGCAGAGAGGGTCATTGCGGAATTGTTACCATTATTGATATCTATTCCGTTCCAATCCCAATTAGCACCTTTTTCATACATATAATTGCCATCCACATAAAAACGACCAAAAACACCCTTCGGTTGGTCATTGGAACCATCATCTGCGTTGGGCTGAAAAATACGATACTTAACTTTACTTTCCGTAGCAGGACCACTTTTGTAGTAGTTATTCACGAAGTTATAACTTCCACCTTCCGCAGCATATCCACTATTAAATCCCCAATTATAAAAAACATTGTTTCGCAAATCAACCAACTCTTTGTCAGGTTCATTCGTATATCGGCTACCACACATACGAGGATTACGACTACTATGATGAGCCAAAAAATTATGATGAAAAGAGGCTCCTTGTCCACCCCAAATACCACCATACCCATGATGACCTTTCGGGTGAATCGATCCTCTCAAACTCTCTGCTAACAAACACCATTGCATCGTAAAGTTTTTATTGTTGTAAAACGAGCCACACTCATCCGTACACCAACTCATTGAACAATGGTCTATAATGATATCACTCTGATTTCGTCCCCAAATAGCATCCCTATCTTGGTAAGGAGTTCCATCATCATTATAGCCATCAGGACTATCTGTTCCAAGACGAAAACGAAGAAAACGAAGAATTACATTATTGGCACCTACATAGACAGTGTAATTTTTAATACATATCCCATCACCGGGAGCAGTCTGCCCGGCAATTGTAAGGTCTCCGTTTTTGATTGACAATTGTGATTTCAACTCGATAATACCACTCACATCAAAAACGATGGTTCGAGCCCCCTTTTGATTGACAGCATACCTAAGAGTTCCCTCTTCGTTTTCATCTGTCAACTTTGTAACATGGTAGACTTTACCTCCACGTCCTCCGGTAGTGAATTTCCCGAAACCTTCCGCTCCCGGGAAAGCCGGCGTTTGTGCAACCAAATTGGCATTCACAAAAGAAAATAGAATTAGGGCTACCCCTATTCTGAATAGTTGTGTTAAGTTCATTGTAATTAATTGTATAGTTCTAACATAGGCTAAGTTAACAAATGGATTTACATTATCTGTCATCCGATTGAAAAACCTACCTGTAAAATTTATTCACGACGCAAATGTAACTAATTTTTTGAAAAATCTTAACGTCTTTTAAAATAAAGTTCCCTCCTACTTTCTTTACAGTAGAGACCGTAGCCTCCCAACGACTGATTAATTTTGTATTGTTATGTCAAAAACTAATCGAAGCACTCGGATATGGAATAAAACCTTGTTTTGTGTCGCCTGTTAAATGCGTTTTTAATTCTTTAGGGAGGCTCTATAAATTAATCACTTGTTAATCAATGAATTATTTTGTATATTTGTGCAAAATAATAGGATTATGAAGAAAAGTCCAAATTATCGTCGCAATCAAACGAATAGCAGTCTGTTTGAGAATGTACAAACTCTTGAATCACTTTCCAAGCAAGGCAATCCTCTGGATTTTATATCCAAAATGATTGATTTCGAGATGTTTCGCCCTATCCTTGAAGGCAAGCTGCAAACCGCAGAACGCAAGAGCAATGCAGGTCGTCGCCCGATTGACCCCGTGTTGATGTTCAAGGTTATGTTTGTGCAGCGGTTATATGGACTAAGTGACGAACAGGTTGAATATCAGATAAAAGACCGTACAAGTTTCCGTGATTTTATAGGCATTTGCACAGTCGATGATGTTCCGGACGCACGTACGATATGGATATACAGAGAGGAACTGACACGGTGCGGGGTGTACGACGAACTGTTCAGGCAGTTCTACGAACACTTGCAGGCTCTCGGTCTGATCGTTAATGAGGGGAAGATAATAGATGCAAGTTTTGTCGTGGCGCCTCGCCAGCGAAACACAAGAGAGGAGAACAAGGCCATCAAAAATGGCGAAGGAGACTGTTTATGGAAAGACAATCCTCACAAAAAGAGCCACAAAGACATTGATGCGCGCTGGACAAAGAAAGGCGGGGAAACATTCTTCGGCTATAAAAACCACGCGAAGGTGTGCCGTAAGACCAAACTGATAACAGGTTATGACACAACATCAGCCTCTGTTCACGACTCGAAACGAGGTGCAGAATTGGTGGATGGCAATGATGCAGTGGGCGAAGTCTTTTGGCTTGATGCTGGTTATGTGGGTACAGAGGAAGGCTTTGTAAGCAAGTCGGTTACACCCATTATCTGTGAGAAAGGGTTTAGAGGACGCCCATTAAATGAGGAGCAAAAACAAAACAATCGCTCTAAGTCAAAGATTCGTTGTCGTGTGGAACATGTGTTTGGTTTTATTGAGCGTTCGATGGGTGGTCTTGTGTTTAGGGGAATTGGCATTGTTAGAGCAAAGGCAAATATAGCAATGACAAACCTTACTTACAACATAGCACGCTTAACACAAATTTATAGATATCATAAGGAGTGGATAACTGCGTAAATATCAAAAAACTTTATATTGCTGATAATCAGCATATTACCCCCACACTTCAAAAAAAACGCTGAAATTTTTGCAAAAATTAGAAAGAGTTTTGCTACTTTTGTGAAAGCAAAATCACATTAGCGATAGCCTTAAAGAGGTTCTGACTACTCGCTAATGGTAAATTGAATTTATAGAACCTCCCTTTACTTTAATTTTGCATTTGCTATTGGACTCTACAATTTTTATTTGCACTATAAAAAAATCAAAAAAAATTAATTTGGAATTACGATTATAATTCTTACCTTTGAAATAGATAAATTTTGGGGGTGTTTTATAATAAAATCCGACCTCTTAGTCGAGTCCAAAAGAGAATTCTATAAATTCACAACTTTAGATAAAGTTTAAATCGTGGGTTGATAAATTTTTCGGACTTTTTGAAAACCCTTCTGAACTGATTATTTTAAGTTGAACAAATTAAAACTAGCGACCAAGATTAATTCAAGATTTTCAAAATCAAAAAAAGCTTCATTTTGCCGTGTAACTATTGTATTATTAACAACTATTATAGAATAAATATGAGAAACTTACTTTTTATTTTGATGCTCAGCGTCTTAACAACGAACTTAACTTTTTCACAAGAAAGGATTGAAGTTGTTTACCTAAAAAACGGTAGTACTATAAGAGGTGAAATTGTAGAAGAAAAACCAAATCAGTATTTAAAAATCGAGACTGACAATGGTAGTTCTGTCTTTTGCAATATCGACGAGATTGATAAAATCACTCGCGAAAAGGTTGAAAATGGAACATCTTCCAAACAAAAACAATCATCTTCCGAAGGATACCTAACCCGGGGATA
>JAEIGA010014224.1_pt1 | contig 12108 bp, 10 predicted proteins | sample 9270691 | NCBI WGS metagenome assembly JAEIGA01 (sample SAMN17057246, study PRJNA624740) | gut metagenome | biome: biome; isolation source: fecal sample | host: Bos grunniens | place: China: Xizang | collected 2019
ATATGATGAACATATCCTCCTGGTGCATAATGTGTGTCTCCAGCAGAGTGATATCGATGCATTGAAAAAGGTGATGCGTAATCCGTATTTTGCAATATGCCCTCTTTCTAACATATTCATACATAATGCGTTGCCGCCAATTGAATTGATGAGGAAGAATGAACTTTCCATCGCTTTGGGAACTGATTCGCTTTCAAGCAATGACGATCTTGATATGGTCAAGGAACTTATCTGCCTCCATGAGAATTTCAAGGAGGTGCCGATGGATGAGCTCTTGACCTGGGCATGTTTCAATGGCGCCCGTTTCCTTGGAAAGGATGCTGCTCTCGGCAGCATAGCCGTGGGAAAGCGCCCTGGAATAGTCCGTATTGAAGGAATTGATGAGAACGGCTTTGTGACAGAGGCAAGCTGTTCCAAGAGAATAATATAGGATGCTGCATTTTGACGACATAGTATTCGGACCGATCTTCAGCCGCAGGCTCGGCTCTTCTCTCGGGGTGAATGTTCTTCCTTCGAAAGGAAAGCTTTGCAACTTCGATTGCATCTACTGCGAATGTGGATGGAACAAGGATGGAATCGCGGAGAGGAGGTTCCCGAGTCTGGAAGATGTCAAGGCAGCTTTGGAAGAGAAGATGGCCAAGGCGGCTGCGGAAGGTACTCCGATCGATTCGATAACCTTCTCCGGCAATGGTGAGCCAACGATGCATCCGGACTTTCCCGAGATCATAGGGGCGACCATAAGGTGCAGGGACAGGTTCTTCCCCAATGCGAAGGTTTCGGTCCTGTCGAATGCGACACTGATAGGAAGAAAAGCCGTCGCAGATGCTCTCAGACGTGTTGACAATCCTATCCTGAAGATAGATGCATCGTCGGACGAGCTTATACGTATGATTAACAAGCCGGTCGGTACCTACAGGCTTGAAGATGTAGTTGAGGCCCTGATGGGCTTTGAGGGAGATTTCATCCTTCAGACCATGTTCCTGCGTTCGCCGGAATTTGATACAACGCTTCCGGAGGCGCTTGAAGGCTGGATGGACATTGTAAGGAAGGTCAGGCCAAGGGAGATCATGGTTTATACGATAGACAGGGAGACTCCGGACAAGAGTCTTCAGAAATATACTGTCGAGGAGATGACGGCATTTGTGAAGCCGCTTCTCGATGAGGGTTTTAAAATACAGGTAAGAGGATAATGAGGGCAGTAATTCAAAGAGTTTCAGAGGCTTCTGTGGCTGTTCCGGCGGAAGGATATGTGTCCGGCATAGGACATGGACTTCTTGTCTTGGCTGCGTTCATCGATGAGGATACCGTTGAGGATCTCGAGTGGACAGCTAAAAAGATTGCAGGAATGCGTATCTTTGATGATGCGGAAGGAGTAATGAATCTTTCTGTGAAGGATGTGGATGGAGAGCTACTTGCTGTAAGCCAGTTCACGCTTTATGCGTCGACGGTGAAAGGCAATCGTCCCTCTTACATAAAGGCGGCGAAGCCGGATGTGGCGATACCTCTTTATGAGGATTTCCTCGCGAGACTGGAGGAACATCTGGGAAAGCCGGTAGGCAAAGGAATATTCGGGGCGGATATGAAGGTGTCCCTTCTCAATGATGGCCCTGTAACTATAATTATTGATTCAAAATTGAAATTTTAAATACATATGGTAGATTATTTGAGCAAATATGGCTACACTCCAGACAGTGAGAAAATAAGCAGAGCCTTGGATATTATCGCCGCAAACCTTGAGAATGCGGCATCTGAGCAGGTCTACAAGGATTGTTTCTCAATGATGGACCTTACTACACTTAATACAGATGACACTCCGGCTTCTGTGACCAAACTGGTGAAGAAGGTCAATGCCTTCCAGGAATCATATCCTGAATGGCCTCTTCCTGCATCGATCTGTGTGTTCTCTAATTTTGCAGCTACAGTGAAAGAAGCAAGGACTGCGGATGTGAACATCACAGTCGTATCTGCATGCTTCCCTTCATCTCAGAGTTTCCTTGAAGTAAAGCTCAAGGAGGTCGAGATGGCGGTAGAGCAGGGTGCTGACGAGGTTGATATCGTCCTTGCACTCAATGCTTTCCTTGCAGGAAATACAGAGGCTGCTGCAGATGAGATCCGTCAGGTGCGCAGGGTCATTGACGAGGTGGCAGGAAGACAGGGTAGAGAGGTTCACCTTAAGGTAATCCTTGAGACAGGACTCCTCAGGACAGCACAGAACATCGCAAATGCATCTTTCCTTGCCATGGAAGCAGGTGCTGACTTCATCAAGACATCTACAGGTAAGGTAGATATAAATGCAACTCCGGTTGCTGCATATGTGATGTGCGAGTGTATTGCAAAGTATCACGAGATGACAGGCAAGAAGATCGGTTTCAAGCCGGCAGGAGGTATCTCTACAGCCGCTGATGCGCTTTGCTATTATTCGATCGTTTCGTCTGTTCTCGGCAAGGAGTGGCTCAACAAGAAGATGTTCCGCTTCGGAGTAAGCCGCGTTGCAAACAGCATTCTCTCTGCAGTTGAGCAGAAAACAGTAAGCTTTTTCTAGAATTTTGTTCGATTTTTGTAAAAAATCAAACAAAATTTGGGGTATAAATCGGCCTTCCAGATATCTGGGAGGCCGATTTTTGTAAATAGCCGTTGAAATTTTCATTCAACGGCTATTTCTCTGGAACTTTGCCACCGTAATTAAATGAGAGAATTATGAGAGGCAAGATTACACTGTTGCTCGTGGCGTTGATTCTTATGTCATGCGGCAAAGATGAGTTCAGAACCGGGAGAGGCCTGAACTATTCTTATGGAAGGGATATTCCTCATGAAAAGATCGTGTTGGGGGAGAGGCTGGACAATCCTTATACGACTGAAAACATGACAAAGGCCCTTCATTCGCTCTACCCGACCAAAGCGGACAGGGTGGATGTGAAGACAACCAATCTTTACGTCAGATTCCTTCCGGAGAATGAGGATGAATATAAGATCCTTCGTGATACCGGTCTGGAGCTGATGGATCATCCGATGGATTATGACATCGTTGTCGACGGAGACTGGTATCATGATCCGGATGTGCCGGAGGACAAGGTCACATGGCAGTATGCTGTTGTGCCTCGTGACTTCAGGTTTCCTGATATCCGATACGAACTCATAGATGAATGCTACATATCGGAAAACGATCCCGGTACGCGTTCGGACGGAATCGACTGGGAAGCAGTCGAGAGGGAAGCCTACATCCTTACGGGAAATGCAGACATGCTGTCCCAGCCTCTGACGAAGGCAGCACAGAAATACCAGCCTGCAGGACGTATCACTATCGAGGACGAGGACTTCAAGGGGGGCCAGCCGTTCGGCGTTGCAGGTGTGAGGATAGTGTGTAATTCATTTGTGAAAATCGACGAGACGTATACCGATCGTGACGGTTATTATCAGATGGAGAAAAGCTTCGCGTCCGACATCCGATACCGTCTTGTCTTCAAGAATGAAAAGGGCTTCTCCATCGGTTTCAATCTTGTTCTGGTGCCGGCTTCGGTATCTACCTTGGGCAAATCTTCGCCCGAAGGAGTCAGCATGACCATAACCAAAGATTCGGAAAAGAAGCTTTTCCGCAGATGCGTGGTCAATAATGCGGCATACGATTATTATTCCCGATGTGCTTCTGAAGATCTGGGCATCTCAACGCCTCCCGAAGATCTCAGGATATGGCTTTTCGGCAGTATATCTGCGGCAAGTGCCGTTATGCTCCATCATGGAGCCGTCTTGAGATCCGACCTTATAGAGGGCTTTCTCGGCAAATTCTCCCGTCTTGTCGAATATTTCATGCCGGATGTCACCATCGGTATGCAGCTCGTGGATGATTATGATTTCATATATTCCACAACCTGCCATGAACTTGCTCATACCAGCCATTTTACAAAGGTGGGGACAGACTACTGGGACCGCTATATCCTGTACATAATGGAATCATATGTGAAGTCCGGGGGCAAGACGTATGGAGATGGTTCGGGAAACAATGCCGGTTATTGCGAGATAGGCGAGATGTGGGCCTATTATCTTGAAAGCAGGATGTACAAGGACAGGTATGGCGGAGGCTTCCCTACATATGGAACGAGGTACTGGTTCTATCCGCAGATATTCCGTTTCCTTGATGAACGAGGAATCTCTCCTGCACAGATATTCTCTGTCCTTGATGCGGACGTGGTGTCGAAGGAGGATCTCAAGACGGCACTCATCCTTGCCTATCCCGACAAAAGGACAATCATAGACCAGGTCTTCAGCAGATACTAGCACAGATGAAAAGAGTGGTTTACATATTGGCGTTCTTAGTCTTCCTGGCTTCAGGAAAAGGAGCGTCCGCGCAGACTATGTCATTGGCTACCAATATTCTGGATTATGCCTGTCTGGGAACCTTCAATGCGGAAGCATCATACTCATTATCAAGAAGATGGAGCATAACCGCAGGTGCCAGATACAATCCTTTCACCTATCGTAGGGGAGATCCCGACAGGCAGTTCCAGATGAGGCAGCAGTCCTACAGCCTCGGTGCGCGAATGTGGCCCTGGCATACATGGTCGGGCTGGTGGTTCGCAGGAAAGATACGTTATCAGGAATACAATACCGGAGGTCTGAAGTCGCCTCAGACGCGCGAAGGGGATAGATTCGGAATCGGTGGCTATGGTGGCTATACGCATATGCTCGGGCCTCATCTGAATCTGGAATTCGGTCTGGGAATCTGGGGTGGCCTGGATATATTCAAATGCTATTCCTGCCCCGTATGTGGTGTTACATTGAGTTCCGGAAAGACGCGTTTCCTGCTTCCGGACGACATATTGATATCTCTTGTCTATGTGTTCTGATTATAAAGCGATAATGCTGCTTGTCCTGTTTGCGTGCGTGCTGTCTTGTTCGCCATACAGGAAGATGCAGGGTATACGTTCGGGCACGGTGGAAATGAGCCTGAGCGTTCCGGAAGAGCCTCCGATCGAAGAGGAAGATAATGAAATAGAGATAGACAGTATCAGAGGAATGCTTTCGGACGAACCGATCATCATGAATGCCATCAGGGATACCGAGACAGGTGAAATGGTCGCGACGGATGTGATCAACGCTTCGACGGTAACCGCAAGGTTCAGGAATGTTGCTGAAAGAGCCGGATATGTGACCATAAGCTTCGATGTAAATGTACCTGCGGCAATGTCAGATTCTGACTGGCAGCTGAAGATATCTCCCTTCATGGCTATGAAGGATGATACTGTGAGTCTGGATGCCATCTACATTACAGGTGAGAGATACCGCGCTGAGCAGTTGAGAGGTTATCAGAGATACCGTGCCTTTCTGGCATCGATCATAACGGATACCACCGACTTCATCAGGATAGGACAGCTGGAGATATTCCTGGAAAGGCATTATCCGGAAATATATGCGATGAAGCGTGATTCGTCGATAATTCCTGAGCCCCAGGCTGTCAATATCTTCGGTGTGACACAGAATGAAGCCCTGGAACATTATACCAGACATACGAAATGGAAGCTCAATGAGCGCAAGAAAGGACGTGTGGGAAAGATGTACGAGAGATATGTCAAGGATCCTATCGTTACGGAAGGCATAAGGCTGGATACGGTGCTTTCATCTGTGGACGGCAGCTTCATCTACCGCTATTTTCATACATTCCGGAGCATTCCCCAATTGCGTAAAGTTACAGTCTCTTTGGCCGGAAAACTATATGAAAAAGGTAGTTGCATCCATGAATTCCCGTTTCCTTCCGATCTGACTTTCTATATCAGTTCATTGTCGACTCTGGTGGATGACAGGGAAAAATACAAGATGATCGTGCTGGAAAGGACGGTATACGACAATACCAAGGCTTTCATTGATTTCCATCAGGGAAGTCATACGGTGGATACGACCTTGGGTGAAAACGCATCCGAGCTGCGCAGGGTACGTAAATGCATAGCGGACGTCGAGGCAAGGGAAGACCTCGAGCTGGATTCTCTGGTCATCGTCGCCTCATGTTCTCCGGAAGGAGCTTACGACCTGAACCGAAGACTTTCTGCAGCGCGCTCCGAGGCCGTGAGGAAATACATCGGAAACTTTGTGCCCGAGGAGTGGAAAGACAGCCTGAAGGCTTCGGAACTCGCCGAAAACTGGGATCAGCTGCAGAAGCTTGTGGCTAGCGATACCCTTATCTCAGGAGCAGCGAGAAAGCGCATACTTGACATTGTCGATGGGATGAAGGATCCGGACAAGGCGGAGAAAAAGATGGCGGCTATGCAGGAGTACAGATACCTGAGGGAAAAGGTCTATCCGAAGCTGAGAAGTGTCCGTTTCGACTTCTACATGCACAGGACGGGCATGCTCAAGGATACGGTACATACTACCGAGCTTGACACGGTATACATGGCGGGAATAGCGGCTTTGAAGGCCTTGGACTACAAGAAGGCGGTCTCGTTGCTCAGGCCATATGACGATTATAATTCAGCATTGGCATTCATGTCGGCCGATTATAACCATTCTGCCCTGGATGTGCTCGGCAGGCTGGATGACACAGACCCTAAAGTATGCTACCTGAAGGCTCTGGTACTGTCCAGACTCGGACTGCAGGATGAGGCTTTGAAGTATTATGACCTATGCCTTGCATATGATCCGTACATGAGGCACAGGGCGAACCTTGACCCTGAAATGCATGTGCTTGTCAAGAAGAGAGAAGAAAACAACCTTTAATACAAATTACATTATGAAAAAGAAACTTTATTTCGCGGCATTTGCTGCCCTGGCTCTTGTGAGCTGCAACGAAAAGATGGTGGAACCTACAGTGAATGAGGATCTTGTGGAGTTTGAGGTCAGTGTCCCGGATGCGGTCACAAAACTTACCGGAGCTCCTGCGGGAGAGGTTTCCATATCCAATCTCCAGGTGTTCGTGTTCGAGAAGACAACAGGTGAGCTGGAGGCTTATGGTTCCCAGAATGCCAATAACATACGACTTACCTGTCTGCCCGGACTAAAGGATATCGTGGCTCTTGTAAATGCTCCATCCCTTTCCGGAATCGCTGATCTTGCCGAGCTCCAGACCAAGACCAGCTTCCTCTCCGACAATGTAAAGGGAAGGCTGGTGATGAGCGGAATCGTTGAGCGTAACCTTTCCGCTACTGACAACGCGGTTACCGTCGAAGTGACGCGACTTCCGGCAAAGGTTACATTGATGAGCGTGACAAACGCTATGGACCTTGAGGTGAACAGAAAGAAGGAATTCGTGATCACTAAGGTATATCTGACGAATGTGTCGGGAGAATGCAAGTATTTTTCGGATATGACTCCGGAACTCTGGTATCATAAGCAGGGCTATGAGTCTACCAATACCCAGAACTTCCTTTACGATGAACCAGGCGTGACCATCGCTCACGGAAAGGTCTATTCTACGTCGCATTATTTCTATTGCTATCCTAATCCGACTGCCCAGGACGCAAATGGCGGCGAATGGGGGGCCAGAAAGACCCGACTTGTGGTTGAGGCTACATTGGGCGGCGAGACATGCTATTATCCTATCACCCTTGACAAGATAGCAAAGAACTCGTCATACGCGATCACTCTTACAGTCACAAGACCGGGTTCGTCGTCTCCGGATGTGCCGGTATCGACTTCGGAAGCCACATTCTCGGTTTCGATCAAAGAATGGGCAAGTGGCGGAACAATCAATGAAAGAATCTGATCTGTAGGGTTATGATGAAAAAGTCGTTCAAGGCACTGTCATTTGTTGCCGGTACACTGCTGCTTGCAGGATGTGCAGTAAAGGAATACAGAGAATCCTGCCCATGTAGGCTTGTGCTCGATTTCAGTGAAGTCGATACGGCTGTCGTAAGGTCAGCGGACCTGTATGTGACGGTGCCGGACGGCTATGTCTTCACTGATCATGTCCGATGTGAGTCATTTGACAGGGATTATTCGGTCGAAGTCCCTCGCACTCAGCTGCTCGTGAATGCCGTGAGCAATGCCGGAGACATGTATTCGCAGAGCGGTCTTCATATACCTCTGGGACAGGACTGCCCGCCTTTGTACATGCACTCTTCCTTGATAGATGCGGATTGCGAGCAGTGGTGCGAGGTTGTGAGGATGCATAAGAATCATTGCAGGATGACGGTTGCGGTCCTGTCGGATGAAGGGTATAGTCCGGGATTGAAGCTGGTTTCGAATGTCAATGGTTATGATGCGGCAGGAAAGCCCGTGAATGGTGGTTTCGAGGTCAGTCACCGGCCGGATGAGTCGGGAATATGCACATTTGTGCTTCCGAGGCAGGCGGATAACGGAATGATTCTGGAAATAACGGATGCCGATGATGTGCTGAAACGATTTTCAATCGGAGAGCATCTCGCAGCGGCCGGATATGACTGGAATGAGGAGGACCTGAGGGATATCGACGTAGAGCTCAGCCTTGCGGTAGCCCGGATTGTGCTGAAGATAAGAGGGTGGGATGAAGAACATATGTTTGACATAGTTATCTGATCATAAAAACAAGTAAATAGTTCGTAATTCAAAAAGATTTTCTATCTTTGTCCCACTTTTCTGAAAAGCGGATGTGGTGAAATGGTAGACACGCTCGTTTCAGGTGCGAGTGCTTCACGGCGTGTAGGTTCGACTCCTATCATCCGCACTGCAAATAGCTCAGCTTCGGCTGGGCTTTTTTTGTGTATATATGCCAAGTGATGCAGAAAATTGCTATATTTACCAAAATCGGAATACTAATCACATTATTATGATATCTGCTATTATTAAAAAGGTTGCTGTCATAGGCGGAATGATGCTTGTGGCAGGATGTGGTACTGTTGATATGGAACAGTACGTAGATGAACTTTACGACAGAATGTCGCAGGAAGAGAGGATCGCCCAGCTCCGAAGCGGATACATGGATGCCCTCTTTGATGAGAACGGAAATCTGGATGTTGCTAAATGTGAGGAACTTATCCCTAATGGAATAGGACATTTCTCTCAGTATGCAAGTCAGAAGCCTATGGATCCGAATGTGCTTCGCGACCGCGTTGCAGCTGTTCAGGACTGGCTGATGAACAATACTCCTAACGGAATCCCTGCCCTTTATCATGAGGAGGTGCTTTCGGGAGTGAACACCCAGGGCGCTACCGTATATCCTCAGCAGATCGGTCAGGCATGTTCATTCAATCTGGAGCTTGCCGAGCTCAAGACACTCCAGACCGGTATCGCGATGCGTAAGATGGGTGGTGTGCTGTCGCTTTCTCCGATGGTGGATGTGTGCCGCGTGCCGAGCTTCAATCGTCTCGAGGAATCTTACGGTGAGGATGCATACCTTTCTGCGATGTTCGGAACAGCATTCGCCAGAGGTCTCCAGCAGGGTGACCTTAAGAAAGGCGTAGGAACATGCTCGAAGCATTATCTGGGCTACGGCGGTGGCGGTGATGCCGGTGAAAAGGAGCTTTTCGAGGAAATCCTTCTTCCTCATGAGACCATGATCCGTCTTGAGGGTACAAAGGTCGTGATGCCAGGATATCATGATGTACATGGTGTCAGATGTGCGGCCAGCGAATATATCCTTCAGGATATCCTCAGGGATTATGTCGGTTTCGATGGTATGGTCGTGAGCGACTATACTGCCATCAACCAGATTCCGGGACTTGACAGTCCTGTACAGAAGGCGGCCGCAGCGATCAATGCCGGTACAGATGTGGATTTCCCTACAGGTTACAATTATCAGTACCTCCAGGAGGCCATTGATCAGGGCCTCGTATCGCCAGAGACTTTTGAGAATGCGGTGAAGAATGTGCTGAGATATAAGTTCCGTGCTGGTCTGTTCGACAAGAATCCTTACATGTACAGCACAGAGGACATCGTACTCGATACTCCGCAGGAGCGTCAGACTGCATATGACATCGCATCGCAGTCTGTGGTTCTTCTTGAGAATAACGGCATCCTTCCTCTGAAAGAGCCGGCTAAGATGCTCATCACAGGTCCGAATGCCAATTCGATGTGGGCGATGTGCGGTGACTATTCTTTCCCTGCCATGGCTTATTTCTGGAAGCATATTACTGAAGGACTTGACAATCCTCATATCGTAGGCCTTCTTGAAGGTATGCGCGGACGCATGCCGGAGGGCTTCGAAATCATGTATTCTCGCGGATGTGACTGGACTGAAGAGATCGAGACCAAGCTTCAGCGTAGCGGAGACGAGCGTGCATGGATGGTGAACCGCAGGCAGCGCAGAGTAGATTCAGGCGAGGTTGCAGATAAGGAGGAGGCTCTCAGAATGGCTTCCGAGTCTGACGTGATCATTGCTGCTGTCGGTGAGAATGTGCTTCTTTGCGGCGAGAACCGTGATCGTGACGGACTCCGCCTTCCAGGCAAGCAGGAGGAGTTTGTGAATGAACTGATCGCTACTGGAAAGCCGGTCATCCTTGTGATATTCGGAGGTCGTGCCCAGGTTGTTTCCGGCCTTGCAGAGCGTTGTGCGGCTGTTATCCAGGCTTGGTATCCGGGAGAGGAAGGCGGTAATGCCGTTGCGGACATCCTTTACGGAAACATTTCTCCTTCTGCTAAGCTTTCTGTAAGCTATCCTAACACTGAAGTGTATGAGGCTATGTGCTACAATTATACTGCTGAGCAGGATCCTCGCGTGCAGTGGCCTTTCGGTTATGGCTTGAGCTATACCGAGTATGAGTACTCGAACCTCGTGATGGATGCCAAGGCTTCCACATCGGATAAGAGCGTGACCGTTTCTTTCGATGTGACAAATACTGGTTCGGTGGCATCGGATGAAATAGCTCAGGTGTATCTTTCGCCGGCAGAGGAAGGACTGCAGATCCGTCCTATCCAGCTTCAGGGCTTCGCGAGAGTGTCTCTCCAGCCGGGTGAGACAAAGACCGTTGAGGTCAAGCTTCATACCGAGCAGTTCGGATACTATACCAACGACGGAGTCCGCCAGTGGAATGTTGCTCCTGGTACATATGAAGTTAAGATCGGTGCATCTTCTGCAGACATCAGACTTTCCGGCAATGTCACTCTTACAGGCAAGCATGTCACCAAGCCGTTGAGGGATTATTATTTCTCGGAAGTTGCAGTTAAATAAGTCATAGTATGAAGATTGCATTTCTTGATGCGGCTACAATGGGCGATGTGTCCTTTGAGCCGTTTGAGCAATTGGGCGATTTTACGCGTTATGAGAACTCCACTCCGGAAGAAGCCCGCGAGAGGGTCAGGGATCTGGACGTTCTCCTGATAAATAAAGTGCTTGTGGATAAGGAGCTGATCGATTCAGCTCCGAATCTCAAGCTCATATGCATTGCTGCTACAGGTGTGAACAATATCGATGTGGAGTATGCCGCATCCAAGGGCATACCGGTGCGCAATGCGGTAGGCTATTCGACTGATTCGGTAGTGCAGACCACATATATGCATATTCTGTCTCTAGTCGGCGGAGCTCCATACTTCGATGACAGCGTGAAGTCAGGAAGCTATTCCAGAAGCGGAATGTTCACCGATCCGAACTGGAACTGGTGGGAGCTTGCAGGCAAGACCATCGGTATCATCGGCATGGGCAACATCGGCAGCAAGGTGGCCAGGATCGCTGATGCATTCGGGATGAAGGTGTGCTATTTCTCGACTTCAGGCACAGGACATTGCAAGGAATATCCATCTCTTCCGCTTGAAGAACTTCTCGCGATTTCCGATATCGTGTCCATACATGCTCCGCTCAATGAAAGGACAAACCGTCTGATCGGCAAGGAACAGTTGGCTATGATGAAGCCTTCTGCATATCTTGTGAATGTCGGCAGGGGAGCCATCGTCGTTGAGGAGGATCTTGCCGAGGCAGTGGATAACGGAGTCATAGCCGGTGCAGGAATGGATGTTTTCGTGCAGGAGCCGATACCGGAAGACCATCCATATCTGAGGATGAAGCATCCGGAGCGCATGAGGCTTACTCCTCATATCGCATGGGCGAGCATCGAAGCCCGCAGCCGTCTCATCGGCATCATGGCGGACAACATCAGAAAAGGCTGGTAGATATAAACGAAAAAAGCACTGAAGAAATTCAGTGCTTTTTTGCTCCCGAACTTGGACTTGAACCAAGGACCCTCTGATTAACAGTCAGATGCTCTAACCAAC
>JAEIGA010014225.1_pt1 | contig 12108 bp, 12 predicted proteins | sample 9270691 | NCBI WGS metagenome assembly JAEIGA01 (sample SAMN17057246, study PRJNA624740) | gut metagenome | biome: biome; isolation source: fecal sample | host: Bos grunniens | place: China: Xizang | collected 2019
AGCTAATTAAACAAATAAACATATGAAAATTCTCAAACTTGGCATTGCCTCTGATCACGCAGGCTTTGCATTGAAACAAACCGTTATTGCTTGGCTCACAGAGCAAGGTGTGCAAGTTACCGACTATGGTTGCCCTTCCACCGACAGTTGCGATTACCCTGATTTTGCTCACCCTATGGCAGCTTCCGTAGAAGAAGGCACCAACGATATGGGTATTGCCATCTGCTCTACAGGCAACGGTATCACCATGACTTGCAACCATCATCAAGGTATTCGTGCAGCCCTCTGCTGGGATGAGCCACTCGCTCGCCTCGCTCGCCAACACAACAATGCCAATATCATCGGATTGCCTGCGAACTATATCTCCCCAGAGAAAGCTATCGAGTTGATAAAGATCTTCCTCACTACTGAGTTTGAAGGAGGTCGTCACGAGCGTCGTGTTAATAAGATTCCTTGTTAGTAGAACAATCAACCAGCTACGTTGTTGGTGGAGTGAAGCACTATCGCTATTCGGGATAGTGCGAGTGTGTCATATGCCTACTTTCGTAAGCGTTGAACCTGCCAATATTTGTCAATTGCGCTGCCCAGAGTGCCCAGTGGGAATGTGGAATAAAGAGACTTCTCCTGCAAAGGCAGAACGATTGATGCGCATGGAGGTTTTTGAGAGAGTGCTAGCGCAAGTGCAGAAGACTGCCCATACCATGCAGTTCTATTTTCAGGGGGAACCTTTGCTCAATAAGCAACTACCTGAGATGATCGCCTTGGCACATCAAGCAGGACTATACACTATTGTTTCTACCAATGCCCAAGCGCTCAGCCACAACACAGCAGAAGCACTTGTGAAGAGTGGGCTCAATCGTATCATCGTTTCTATTGATGGTTTCTCAGAAGAATCATATACTGCTTATCGCGTAGGTGGAAGTCTAGAAAAGGCATTGGATGGACTGCGTTACTTGCGCGAGGCAAAAGACTGTTATGGCTCTTCCATCTGTATCGAATTACAAGTTCTTCGTCTGCGTACGAATGAGCATGAATGGCAATGGATACGCAGCCACTACAAGCGTCTGGGCGCTACGCGTTTGGTTTTCAAGACGGCACAACTCTATGATTATGAGCACGGTAATCCCCTCATGCCGAGCGATGAGCGCTATTCGCGCTACAAGCAAGGGGGAAACGGCACATACCATCTGCATCGCTCATGGGTTCGCCAGCATTGGTACACGCATCCATGTTTTCGCCTCTGGTCGGGCTGTGTGATCACCACCACAGGGGATGTATTGCCTTGCTGCTATGACAAGGAGCATAAATACTCGTTGGGAAATCTGCAACATCAATCGTTATCCGATATTTTTCATTCTCAAAAAGCCAATACCCTCCGAAAAAAGGTATTGAAAGAGCAAGACCACATGCTCGAAATGTGCAAGAACTGCGCTTATTGATCGGCAAGAGATTCCTTATGAAAACAACTCTCGTAGAGTGTCGTAAACCCGAGAAATAGGAAATCCCATCACATTGAAATACGACCCCTCCATTTTCTCTACTCCCACATACCCTATCCACTCTTGCACGCCATATGCGCCCGCCTTATCGAGCGGGTGGTAGTGGGTAACATAATAATCTATTTCCTCCTCGGAGAGTGTATTGAAGGTCACTTTCGTACAATCCACGAAAGTGTGTTGTAGGATAGATGAGTCTAACCACGTGAAACAGACGGCTGTATATACTTCGTGTGTGTTTCCACTCAGACGTGCAAGCATTGCTTTCGCCTCTTCCTCGTCACGAGGTTTTCCCAACATCTCACCATTGAGCCAAACAATCGTATCGGAAGTAATCAGCAAATCGTTCTGCTTGAGTGCACTCGCGTATGCGCGTGCCTTCGCGCGCGATATATATAGAGGTATATCGCCTGCTTGCAAGTCACTAGGATACGACTCATCCGCATCAATCGTCACACAAGTGAAAGGTATATCCAATCCCGACATCAATTCTCGGCGGCGAGGACTTTGGCTACCAAGGATGATATTACGTGGTATATTGCGGAGTAACATGCTGTGGTGGGGTTAAAGGTTGGTAGCTATGACATAGGAGAAGAGCACACCCATGAACATCGCAAACTTCAGCACTTGCTGCACCGTGTGGAATTCACGGGGTGACTTGGCAAACCACAATAGTACCAACACACAGAGCAATGGCACTATCAACCCAAAGACCAAATAACGGCAAGCGAACGTGTTCCACGTGATAGGGAAAGGCAGTATTGCCCAACCGATATAAGCAATCAGTGCCATAATGCCCACCACCAGGATGGTGACGATGATTTTTGTCCACATCTCGCCCCATACGATGGGCATGGTGCGACATTCCAACTCCCGATCGCCCTCCACGTCCTGAATATCCTTCACCATCTCGCGGGCTAAGGTCATCAAGAAGGCAAACACCGCAAAACCGCTTAGCCACATATACATTTCTCCCACCACGGGGGTGTAGGCAAGCATTTCGCCGTAGAGGTGACGCAGGTAATCGGCATTAGCAATAGCCACCAGTATCGGTACGATCGCCGACACAAATGCCACCACCACATTCCCAAGCAGGAACATGCGTTTGTAACTCGCCGAGTAGAACCACAGCAACCCTGGAATCACGATATAGATAAAAAGCAGTGTCCAGCTATGTGCCCACCACGATACTCCTGCACCACAGACGATGCCTATGGCGGTCAGTATCTGAAACATGAGCATGGCAGTATCTCGCGAGATGAAACGCGTAACCACTAGGTCATCGGGGCGATTGATGCGGTCGATCTTAACATCAAAATAATCGTTGACCACATACCCCCCCGCAGCGATGCATACTACGCTGATTATCAACAATGTGAGCGCCCACCAAGGCATCTGCTCGGACAAGAGTGCACGCTGCAATAGCGGCGTGGCTACCCAGTACTCCATCACGAAGAGCAAGATAGCCAAAAAGCCCAAGTTGCCCACACGGAGCAACTTCAAATAGGGTTTGATGATTTCAGCCAATTGTTTCATTTGTTTGTGTAGGGTGTAGAGTGTAGGGTGTAGAGTGTAAGGTGTAAAGTGTAAGGGCTGGGCGGCTAAGCCGCAATCCCGCGCCTTTAACCTCTAACCTCTAGCCTTTAACCTCTAACCTTTAATCTTCAAAATCACTCCTTTCCATGCTGGAATCGTGAGGCATACAGGTGTATGCGGATTCAATGGAAAAGAGTATTCATCGCCTGTCAGCAAGTCTTTCGCTTGGGCTTCGGCTTGCGGAGTGAGTTGTAGGTACTCAAAGGCATCGTTCGGGATACGCACTTGCACATCCATCTGACGGTCGTCGAAGTTCAGCACCACCAATATCGTTTGCTTTTTGTATTTGCGGATATAGGCATATTGCTCGTGTTTGTTGAATCCGTCGGTTTGTGCATAGGTCAAGTCGTACATTTCTCCGAGCGTGATGGCTTTTTCGCTTCGTGCCAGACGCAATAATTGTCGGTAGAAATGGCGGAGTGTCGTTTGTTCCTCATCCAGATTAGCGCCATCGAATTTGCCATGATTAGCCCATGCTTGCAGGGATTTCACGCCCCAGTAATCGAATATGGTGGTTCGTCCGTCCATGCCTGAGAAGCCTTCGGCATCCATACCTTTCTCGCCCAACTCTTGTCCGGCATACACCATCACGGGGTTCGTGCCCAAGGTAGCCGCTACGATCATGGCGGGTTCGGCACACATGCCTCGTCCGCAGAAGAAGCCACTGGCGATACGCTGCTCATCGTGATTCTCCAAGAAATAGAGCATACGATCACGGATGTCGTCCACTTTTTGCCACTGCTGTGTGATGCCTTCCGCAGCCCAGTTTTTGCTGGTTACACCACGCAGATAATCGTACATACCTACTTTGTCGTAGAGGTAATCAAAGCCTGCCACTAGATAATCGCGATAGAGGTGTGGGTTATACACTTCAGCGATGAAGAGGATATTAGGATATTGCTCTTTGACTTGCTCTATTGCCCACGCCCAGAACTCCACAGGCACCATCTCTGCCATATCGCAACGGAAACCATCCACCTGCTTACCTGCCCAGAAGAGCAAGATATGCAGCATCTTATGCCAGGTGTCAGGGATAGGGTCAAATTGCTTTTCTCCGCCGCCTTGGTAGAAGACGCCGTAGTTGAGTTTCACGGTCTCATACCAATCGTTGGGCGAAGGACTAGCCGTGAAGCAATCATTGCCTGTAGCGCGAGCTGGGTACTCCTCGTAGTCTTTGATATCGAAATGAGGGGCGAACTTCTGCCCAGGCATATAGTAGAAATTATTCAGTGGTGAGAACGCCCAATCGGGATTATCGTTGGCTCCTAGATCCACCACCCCACGAGGATGCGCGGTGGAGTGATACTCACGCGATACATGATTGGGCACAAAGTCAATGATCACATCCAACCCTGCCTTGTGGGTGCGCGCTACTAGTTCGGTAAACTCCTTCATGCGATGACGCTTGTCCTCGCATAGGTCGGGATGTACATCGTAGTAATCGGTGATGGCATAGGGGCTTCCCGCCAGACCTTTCACGATGCTAGGGTTGTTGTATGCAGCGGTGGCATGGCGGATGATACCCGTGTACCACACGTGTGTAGCGCCTAGGTCACGGATAGCGTTCAGTGCTTTGGGTGTGATCGCATTGAGCGTACCACAACCATTTTCTTGGATACTACCTCTATGACGACGGGTCTCGTTGTAATTGGTAAACGTGCGAGGTAGTAGTTGATAAATAATTGGTTTCAAGGTTCTATTGGTTTTTTTAGCCGCTCCGCTGCTCATTACGGCGGAGCGGTCTGATGTACAACTTCTTAAATCAGTGCTTTGGTGTCGGATGCGATCATCCACTCTTCGTCGGTAGGAATTACGCATACGGTCACGCGGCTGTCGGACGTCGATAGGATGGCTTCCTCGCCACGTACGGCATTCTTCTTCTCATCAAAATCTATGCCAAGATAGGTCAAACCTTTGATAATCTCGCCACGCACATAGGTATCGTTTTCGCCGATGCCACCAGTGAAGACGAGTACATCCACGCCGTTCATTGCAGCTGCGTATGCACCGATGTATTTCTTCACGCGATAGATGAACATTCGTCGTGCTAGGTCGGCACGCTTATTGCCCTCGTTGACTGCCGCATCGATGTCGCGCGCATCGCTAGATACGCCGCTCACGCCCAGCAGACCCGACTTCTTGTTCATCAGACTGGAGAACTCAGCGGTAGAGAGGTTCTCTTTCTCCATGATATAGGTAGCTGCGCCTAGATCCATGTCGCCTGCACGTGTACCCATCATCAATCCCTCGAGTGGTGTTAGTCCCATGGATGTGTCCACCGATTCGCCGTTCATCACAGCGGTGCAACTGCCGCCGTTGCCGATGTGGGCAGTGATCACTTTGGTTTGCTTAGGGTCAAGTCCGAGGTACTCGCACACGCGGGCTGATACATAGCGATGGGAGGTGCCGTGGAAGCCGTAACGACGGATAGCGTACTTGTCGTACAACTCGTATGGGATAGCATACATATATGCCTCGTCTGGCATGGTTTGGTGGAAAGCGGTGTCGAACACTGCCACTTGTGGTACGCCTGGCAAAGCTTGCTCTACGGCTTCGATACCCTTGAGGTTAGCTGGGTTGTGGAGTGGTGCCAGTTCTACGCACTTCACAATCATCTCCATCACTTCGGGTGTGATGCGCACCGACTGATTGAATTTCTCGCCGCCGTGTACCACGCGATGGCCTACGGCTTGGATCTCGTCTAGCGATGCGATGCAACCGATCTTCTCGTCCACCAAACTATTCAAGATGAGTTGGATACCTACGGTATGTTCGGGCATCGACTGTTCTATCTTCACTTTCTCGCCGTTCGCCAGTTTGATTTGCAAGAACGAGTCTGGCAAACCGATTTTCTCTACTCCACCCTGCACCATCACTGCTTGGGTGTCCATGTCAAAAAGTTTATACTTTATACTGCTACTACCGCAGTTCAATACTAAAATCTTCATTTCTTTTTATGTGTTTTTTGGTTACTTCATGCCAATTGCTTGGTTAGCGGTAATGATTACCATTTGTACGATGTCTTGCACTTTGCATCCACGGCTCAGGTCGTTGACAGGTGCAGCGATACCTTGTAGGATAGGTCCTACGGCATCTGCCCCAGAGAATCGCTCCACGAGTTTGTATCCGATGTTTCCTGCTTGCAGGTCAGGGAAGACGAGCACATTGGCTTTTCCTGCCACGTTGGAGTTAGGTGCTTTTTGTTTTCCTACGCTTTCTACGAGTGCAGCGTCCAGCTGAAGTTCTCCGTCGAGTGCTAGTTCTGGTGCCATCTCGTGTGCTATGCGTGTTGCCTCAGTCACTTTGTCCACGAGTTCGTGTTTCGCACTGCCTTTGCTAGAGAAGCTGAGCATAGCCACTCTTGGCTCGATACCTCCGAGCGCTTTGGCTGTTTCGGCGGTAGTTACTGCAATCTCTGCCAGTTCTTGCGCATTTGGGCAAGGGTTGACGGCGCAGTCGGCAAAGACGAGGAAGCCGTTTTCTCCGAGTTGTTTAGCGGGTGTAAACATAAGGAAAGCTCCCGACACGATGTGCACTCCAGGTCTGGTTTTCAGGATTTGGAAGGCAGGACGGATGGTGTCGGCTGTGGTGCCGCGTGCACCTGCTAGTTCGCCGTCGGCATCGCCATTTTTGATCATCAAGCATCCTAGATAAAGTGGGTCTTTCACTTTCTCCACAGCTTGTTCTAGTGTCATACCTTTGGCTTTGCGGAGTTCAAAGAGCAGGTTGGCGTATTCAGGCATTTTAGGGTCGTTGATAGGATCCACGATGGTGAGGTTGTCGCCTTTGAGCACATACTCGTAAGCGTTGTCTTTCGCCATTTGTAGGATGGTTTTGGGGTCGCCAATGAGTATAAGTTTCGCCACTTGGTCTTTTAGCAGAATGTTGGCTGCTTCTAGCGTACGAGGTTCGTCTCCTTCAGGAAGTACGATTCGTTGTGGGTTTTGTTGTGCTCGTTCGAGCATCTGTTGTAAAATTTCCATATCTTTGTGTATTTATATCGCTTGTTATTAAATAGCGTGCAAAGATACGAAAAAATCTGGACATTTGCAAATTTTGTCGCTAAAACTTTTTTCTCCACCTAAAAATTTGCAGATTTCAAAAAAAATCAGAGGCCCTCAAAAACCGTTTCTACCTCGACATACTCCAAAGACATAAAGAGAAGAGTTAAACAACACAGACAGAAACACAGCACGACACACCTATTTTCCTATTCTCGTCCGCGCGCGTACGGGGACGTAACTAGGAAAACTGACGTGATTAGCTGTGACGCGTGATTCTATAATTAACCTAAAAAACTATTAAATTATGGCACAAGTAACATTTATCGATGGTATTGCATCCATCTCTGGCAAATTGGACGGCACGATCTATCGCCGAACTGCATCAGGCAAAACAATCGCCTACAAAGCACCTCAGCAAACTTACCACAAACCGACACCTGCGGAAATCAACCATCGCAACCGTTTCGCACTCATTTCCAAACTGGTAAGTTCCATTCTCCGCAACCCTGCCCAACGTGCTGCATTCGAGCTACTCCTCAAGCTGACACCAGCAGACAAGCCCCTTACAGTGCGCAAATTTATTTTCCAACAATTATTTGCTACCCTTCCGCCTACGAATCAATCAAGCACCCAGACGAAAAATTAGCGGCGGGCTTCGCGACCACTTCGCGACCACTGTGGCACATCGGTGGCATACATGTACCACATCTCTAAACACTAAACTCGAAACACTAAACTAACATGCTAGTATCATTTAAATCCCCAGTAGCGGGTCTTATTGGCAAATTGGAGTACCATGGCAAGTTTTACATCCGCAAATTTCGTGGAAAATACATCTTGCAGCGTTGTCCCAATCGCAAAGGGCATGTGCCCACGCCACGCGAAAAAGCGAATCAAGAACAATTTATTCAACAGTACAAAAAAAACAAAAAATCCTCCTTCGAATGAAAGCAATGAGTAAAACCGAACTCGCCCGCGCAGCGGGTGTAAGTCTGGAGACATTCCGCCGTTGGCTGAAGAGCGACCGTGCTTTTCTGGAAGCGAACGGCATCCGCCCTACCACGAAACTCTTCCCGCCCAACGTTGTGAAGTACCTCAGCGAGAAGTACGATCTTGAGGTGTAGAGCGCTGCGCTGATAGAGGTTAGACTGCCTGTGGCTGTTAGATCAAGAAAAATGCACTTTTTTGCGAGAAAAGTGCATTTTTCTTTACATACTGACAACTTTTAGCAGTCTGCTATAGTACCTTTGCAGCGTTTTTAGAAAAAAAATAGAGTTTTAACGGCTAAGAATTATATTAATGCATACTATTCAATCGCTGCTTATCCCTTTCGAGGAATTAAATTCTTTTGAGCAAAAGAAGTCCCAATCTTCTCAAATCTCGCCATCTCATGAGCAAAAATTACTAAACATTTGTTTATCTCAAAAAAAAGTAGTACCTTTGTCGGCTAGAAATTTAAGCAAAAATCAAGAATATCGCATGGCAGAAAAGAAAGAATTTACATCATTACGAAACAAGGTTACTTATTTAGATTTATTTGCTGGTGCTGGTGGCTTCAGTGAGGGATTTATGCAAGCATATACGGATGATAAGTATTACGATTTTCGTTTAGCAAGCGATATCAACGAAAACTGCGAACTCACCCATAGAGTGAGATATAACGATGTGCTTGGCTTGGATACTGAGTTCATGTGCCAAGATATAATGGAAGATAGTTTTCTTCCTAACTTGCTAAAAAAACTCAAAGGTCAGCAAATAGATGTTGTAACGGGTGGACCAAGTTGTCAGTCATTTAGTCTTGCTGGTCGTAGAAAAAAACTTGATAAACGCGATGACCTATTCCATCACTATCTTAAAGTAATAAAGGCACTTCGTCCTAAATATTTCGTAATGGAGAATGTGAAAGGTATTTTGACCAAAGACGAGGGACGAGTGAAGGAGCAAATCATGCGCGCAATTCGCTCTATTGTAGATGAGCAATCCGTACATTTCTTATTTGACTACTTGAAAGAGGTTAAAGATATTATTCCTGCCTATATCTATACTGCTTTATGTGCAAAACTTTGTCTTGAGATTGATAATGCTGATTGTGCTAAGATAAGTGACCAGTTGCACAATAGTTTGGATGTGCAATTTCGTGATATAACAAAGAATCTTGCATATAACGTAAGCAAAAGCAATGAGGCGGTAAATACCATCCGTCATGGCTTGATTCTTCTCCAACAAAAGCAACAGCGCGATGAAATCCGCAAGCAAATAATTCAATTAAAAACTATCTCACATATTGATAATGATATGTTTGTAGATAGTTATAATTCACTCATTGAAACTATATCCGATGAGCAAATTTTGGATCAGATTTTTACTGCTGTAGATGTTGTAGCAACCATGGTTGATGCGAAAGAGAGTGTAGCTACTTTCAAACAATGTATTGAAATACTAACTATGACTTTCGATGAATGTATTGACTTATTGTGTGGATATATTAAGGGCGATACGGATCTAGAAAGTCGTTTAGCAAAAGTACTGCAAGAAGTTCGATTATATCATATAGATGAACCATTTGTATTGCTGGCTTCTGATTATGGTGTACCTCAAAACCGTGAACGCGTAGTATTTATTGGTTGTCGCAAAGACCAAAAAGCTATTACCGAAATACCAGCCACGGTACAAGGTGAGGATAAAGTGACAATATATGAGGCACTTTGGGATTTGAATATGATAGGTAATGGAGAGACTGTAACCAACTACCAAAAGCCCAAACCTATAGCGCAATACGAATCAAGCAAGCAAATACGCGGCATTCAAGGAGAGATTGACGAACGCGGTATGTTGTTTTCTGATTGGTCTAGAATAGGTCGTTTAGGACATCGCTTTACATTTGAAGTTGAGCCATTCTATGTTGCCAATATGGAAGACTATAAGCAAGAACGCAAGCATAGGCATATGGAGCTGTTTAATCACCAAACAAGTTTACAGAACGAATCTGTTCGTGAGCGTTTGCGAATTATTGCTGAGTGCGGAGATTACGATGCAGCAAAAGAGCAGTTAAAAGCTTGTGGTTTGGATTCGCAAAAACGAAATTACAATGTGCTTGAGCCACTTGGTCAAAGCCCTACGATCTGCACCATGCCAGATGATTATATCCATTATTCTGCATATCGACCAATGACTGTACGAGAAATGGCTCGTCTGCAAAGTTTTGATGATTCGTTTGTCTTCCAAGGAAAGCGACAAACAGGTGGTAATAATCGTCAAAAAGAAATTCCGCAATACACGCTCGTTGGAAATGCCGTACCACCGTTGATGGCGCGTGCAATTGCCAATGTCATATTAGCACAAATTCAATAATCCAGACTATGATACACATGCGTCCATTCACTACGCAGGAGTTGAGAAATCAGCAGTACCTCGTTAATCTAGGTATATCGTTTACACAAGTACAAATCACGGAAACGGGACTAAAAAAAGGCATATTGGATGCTACTGCACCTATGCGTGCTTATTTCAAAGAGAATAGTATTCATGATTATGAGTTGCAACTACAAGGTCAAGATTATAAGTATCTTGTGCCAACACATATCCTTACTTTTCAATCTGAGTTAATAACACAAACATCACTCTATCGCCCTATAACCAAAAAGGGTGATCCTCGTTTGTGGATATATAAATTGCAAGCTTTTACGCAACCAGATGATATTCATATTCTCATTGCACATGCTGGGGAATTGATAGTCATTAACTCTACTAAAGAGGATATAAAACAAGCGGTAGAGTCGGTATTGCTTAATCCGATAAAGGAATATTTACTTTCTATATCTGACCAAGCACAAGCAGTATCTCGCGAACTACTTCAGCATTTCCGCAATGCGTCTGGACAATGGTTTGAATCTGAAATATTAGCAGATACTGGAATAGGAAGAACGATTGAAACACTATTGGGGATTCCTATGAACTCCGACAAAACAGCAGATTATAAAGGCATTGAATTAAAATCTGCAAGAGGGAATAACCCTGGTGCACGAAAAAATCTGTTTACTCAAACACCTAACTGGGAACTTAGTCGTTGTAAATCAGGACAAGAGATTGTCAATAGATATGGATATTTCACGGAAGATGGATTTAAGACAATCCAAACGACTGTATCTGCAAGTCATCCAACACGAGATTTACAATTGACGGTAAATGAATTGGATGGTTTGTTGGAATTGCAACATATAAGCGAAATGAAACATGATGATGTCGCTGTTTGGCAATTACTCAAATTACATGAACGACTGCTAACCAAACACCATGAAACATTTTGGATAAATGTTGAGAACCGTATAGAAGACAATAAAGAGTACTTCCGATATGATAATATCATCCATACCAAGAACCCAAACATTGGTCAGTTTGATGTACTCTTAAGTCAAGGAATGATAACTGTGGATTTATTGATCTGTCGTCCATCATTCCAAAAATCGGGTAGAACAGGAGGAGATACTTATAGTTTTAAATTGAAATCAAAAGCGATGCCGTTGCTCTTTCCTGAAAGTTTAGTTTATAAAATCTAATCCCCTCTAATCTCGTTTTATTCTACCTCTACCTCTCACAACCCCACGCAAGCACACGGAGCTGCGTGGGGTTGTTGTATCTTTGTATCGTCTTTTGAAAAAGCGCGCATTTCAGCAGACAATCAACCCCAACTATTAACCATTAAAACTACTTTAAGTATGGCTCTTATTAAAACTGCAACCCCCTTCGACACCGTGCAGAAGAAGTTCTCTGGTTCAGACGAGATCCACTTCCGCAACCGCAAGAAAGACAATGCGACCATCGGTGTACGCGTAAAACACCCTTACAATGGCGGCAACTCAGAAGCCCAACAAGCCGTTCGTGAGGCGTTCAAAGCTACACATGCACAAGTGAAAACCATCATGGCAGATGCCGAGCAACGTGCTAGCTACAAGGCACAGTTCGACGCACAAAAGAAGTACATCTCGCTCCGCGGCTACATCTTCGCACAAGTG
>JAEIGA010014226.1_pt1 | contig 12108 bp, 10 predicted proteins | sample 9270691 | NCBI WGS metagenome assembly JAEIGA01 (sample SAMN17057246, study PRJNA624740) | gut metagenome | biome: biome; isolation source: fecal sample | host: Bos grunniens | place: China: Xizang | collected 2019
AAATCAAAATTGACGAAGGCGATTTTGATTTAAGAGGAGGAATGGCGGTCGCCCAAATTCGTATTGCGAATTTCTTGCGACAAGCCAATTCCGACGATATATGGCAGGAAAAATCACTTACCTAGCGCCTGTGGACAATGCCTCAGGCAAGATTTTTGGAAAAAAAGAAAAATTCATTGCTGTTACCCGCAGCTTTGGCAATCGCCGCCGCGGTTGCTCTGTTACTGGTCAACGCGACCTAGTCAATCATCCTTACACCGAATCTGAGGTGGCACAACAAACCAAGTTCGGTACCATCTCTCGCATGGTCACTGCCCGCATGGCTGACCCATCGAAGATGACCGAGGATCAGCAGGCTTTCCGCGAGCAAAGCGAGTACGACACCATGCGTAAGTACCTGTGGCACCTCATCGCAGCAGAACTGGAAGAGTAAGAATTTGTTTTTGTCTCCTTCTCGCTGCGTCAGGGCAAGGATAATATAACTACCTCCTTCTCGCTGCGCTCGAGAAATCTTATACAATCTTATAAACTCGCTACGCTCGCACACAGTACTCCGTAATAAATTGCCACCTCTCACATTCGTTCGCTGAATCTTCAGTAAATCACGGAGGATTCGTATCAGAGTGTTAACCGCTACATTTACTTAAGATTAAGCGCACGAGTATCGCTCCCAGGCGATACGAGGAGCGGTGGTAATAAAATCAAAGTCGATGAAAAAAAGATTTATAAGATTTCTGCCCGCTAGGGCAAGGAGATAAATATCATCTATGACACTATGAAACGTCTACAACTCTTGTGCGCAGTGGCACTCTGCGCGTTTGGATGCACGATGCTAGTGGCGGGATTCCTTTGCCCGCCACTGGCAGAGATCCACCACTCGGTCCTCATCGCCTTTGGCGAAATACTCACCTTCAGCGGCAGCCTGATAGGCATTGACTACCATTATCGCTACAAAGAATAATTTAGCTCCTACTCGCAGCAAGCTGCTCGAGAAATCTTAATAAATCTTATTATCCAGGGTACTCCGTAATGGATTGCCACCACTCCCATTCGGTCGCTGAATCTTAAAATAAAAGCAGGTATCGTCTTTGAAATGTTTACCGCTACATTCTATAAGATTCAGCGCACGAGCGTAGCGAGGAGCGGTGGTGATTGATTTCGGAGAACCACGGCGAACGATAGTGAGCAAATAAGATTAATAAGATTTCTGCGCAAAGCGCAAGGAGATATATAAAAAACAATAACTATGCTAATCAAGTTAATCCGAAATAAGCCCCAAGGCAATGCCATCACAGGGCGTCTTATCATTGACGGCCGCTGGTTTTGCAACACCCTAGAGCGCAAGGGATATGAGATCCTGGCGCTATGCTACCATGTAGCCGTCACCATGTCACCGAAGTTTAAGCGACTGCTGCCACTGGTCACTGGCGTGCCAAGAAGCATTGTTCAGAATGGTGTAGCAGTTGTTCAGAATGGTGTAGAATTGTCTTCCACAGAAACAACAACGCCACACAATGCTACCCAACCGCTACACAATGCTACGCAACCGCCACACCATGCTACACCATGCGCCATGCGCACAGGCATCCGCTTCCACCGTGGCACGAAGCCAGAACACTCAACCGGTTGCATTTTAGTTCTCGCAGACAATAAAAACGACAATACCGACAACTTGCGCCCAAATCAAATAGCACCCCATTCGCCCACGAGGCTCATCGGGGACCCCGCATATCCCTTGGGCGCTCAAGGAGAATATTCCTCGCCGCGGCAGGAAGTTGATTGCCGCGGAATGTTGTCTAAGTTGTCGTCAAATGATAACTCTTCCTTGTCGTCAAATAAACCAAATATCGGTTGTCGTTCCGCTGCTGAAGTGGAAAACCAACTAACCCAATTGTTGTTAAAAACCCAAAACGATCATGAAGAAATCATCCTTGAAGTTATCGACTATCGTCCTGACACTGATGCTGGTTATGACATTCCTTGCCCTATCGAGCTGCAGCAGCACAAGATCGACGAACGTCGTGCAGCAAAACGACTCTGTCAGTTCTTCCGTGAAGTCACTAGCACAACAGAATGACCTACTCGTAGAGAAAGAGAAAATACACGATTCAATCGTCTATCGCGAGAAGGTAGTTCACGATACCGTCTTCATCACCAAGGAGGTGTACCGCGATGCTCAAAATTCAAAATTCAAAATTCAAAATTCCTCCAAGACTGACACGGTACTCGTAACCGAATACCGTGACCGTGTAGTAGAGCTACCACCCGAGCGCTATGTGCCGAAGTTCTACAAGTGGTGCACAGCCATCTGTTTCGTTCTATTAGCAGCGATAGTGGTCTATATCGTCTTCCGCCTGAAGTTTCCTCGCTAGGATTACCCTTGTTTCATCGCCAACGATCATAAATAACGCCTTTGTACAGTTTTTTCTTGCGTATGTCAAAAAAAAGCAGTAACTTTGCGCCGTGAAGTTTGAGTGCGAATGAAACAAGGGTATTTGGATTTTGATGCGTATATTCGCCAGGGAGAGCCAGACAAACGAGAGAAGGCAAGTATTTGGCGAACTGCTATTGGTTTGCAAGCCGTTGACGGTTTGCAGACCTCTGCTTATCTCCGTGAAACCGCTATCAAACATATAGAGGGTGAGATTGATATAGACGAGGCACGACAACTCATTAAAACTTACTACCAATCTAAAACGCTACATGATGCTGCGGATGATGATATGCAAGAAGCGGACAAAGTGTCTGCTAATATCACTAAAATCCTTTCTTCTCAAACTTTAGATTTTAGCGCAAAAGGCTATGTAGCCTTGCACCGCCGTATTTTTGAAGGCGTATTTAAGCACGCGGGCAAAGTACGTGACTATAATATTACCAAAAAGGAATGGGTGTTGGATGGCGACACTGTGCATTACCTCAACTGGGAGGATTTGCACCGTGCATTGGATTATGATATTCAGCAGGAACGCCAGTTTAGTTACAAAGGCTTGACGAAGGAACAACTCATTGAACATGTCGCGCGTTTTGTATCAGGAATCTGGCAGATTCATCCTTTTGCAGAGGGTAATACACGCACGACGGCGGTATTCGCTATTTTGTATTTGCGTGATTTGGGATATAAAGTCGAAAATGACATGTTTGCTCAACACTCGTGGTATTTCCGCAACGCGTTGGTCCGCGCCAACTACCGCAATGCCGTGGAGGGAATAGATTATGCTCCCGAATATTTGGAGCGTTTCTTCCGCAATCTGCTATTGGAAGAACAATGGGATCTGCGCAACCGCTATTTGCATATCCATCCTACAGATGAATGGAGGATGCAACCAAATTTGGTGGGAGATGTCGGTATAAACCCTGCAAATGTCGGTATAAATGTCGGTATAAATGCTAATGAATCTAAACTCCTTGAGTTGCTTATCAATAATAATAGCACTACCGCAGTAGAAGCAGCATCCATACTTCATCTTTCTGTCCGACAGGTAGAACGTCTGTTCGCCGCATTGAAAGCCAAAGGCATTCTATCTCGTGAAGGTAGCAACAAAAGCGGCAGATGGATAGTAATATCGAATATGTGAAAATAATAACCACTATGGTACAAACAGAAGCAATCAAGATTGGCTATCAAGGCATGGAAGGTAGCAACTCCGAGCGAGCTGCCAAAGAAATGGCGCAAAAACGAGGATTTACAGCCGTGGAGTATGTGAATTCGACAACATCAGCCCCTGCGACTTCTTAAGAAACGCAGAAGGGTAGTGAGGATATTGGATGCCCGGTGGGCTATTGGCTAAGGTCTCTTTGTATTTATATCATCGAAGTAATCAAAATTATATAAACTTTTAATTTTTTTTAGTTATGTTTTTTTCTACATCTTATTTGTATTATTACATGGCAATGTGTGTATGTATGGCCATTGCGCGTATTAAATTTGGATTTCGAGAGAAATTAGATATTTCTGATTTCCAAGTTATGTCTCTATTAGAGCGCGTTTGCGGAGCGATGGTTACTGTTTTCAAATTTGTAATAGGTGCTTTCCTTATCACGTTGCTAAATTATCAGCCAAATTGGTGGTACACACCAGTTTTTATTATTCTAGGAGTGCTGATTTATACATTGCTAGTTATGATTATAAAGCGAGTTGACGATATATTAGCAATATTGTCATTAATTGCTTTCCCAATTTTTGCAGTACTGGCATTTTTAAGCAAATTTAATGTGATTTAACAAAAGGTTATTATAACTTATACATTGTATATTAATTAATCTGTAGTACAGGTCTATACCATATGATAGATAATCCAAATATAAAAGTATTCATATCGTCTACGTTTAGAGATTTGAATATAGAAAGAGATTATATCGTTCAAAAGATTTTCCCTGAAATACGTGCACAACTAGATGGTATTACTGTGAGCGAAGTTGATTTGAGATGGGGGATTACTGATGAAGAGAGTCGAGATAAACGAGTAGTGGATTTGTGTCTTCAGTATCTATATGAATCTAAACCATTTTTTGTTGGAATTCTCGGTGAACGATATGGATCAATTATTTCGCCTAATAATGTCGAGTTGTCACCATTGGTAAGCGATGTTTACCCTTATGTATGGGATGATTTGAATGCAGGATTAAGTATTACTGAAATCGAAATAGTAAATGGTGTTCTAAGAGCTCCTAAAGATAGAAAACCCAAGGCCATTTTCTTCATAATGGAAACTGATAGACCTTATGAAGGAGAGGATAAAAAGCATTTTGAGAAGTTACAATCGCTAAAGAAACGAATAAAGGAGCAGACCGATTATCCGTTTTTTATATACAATGAATTAGAAGACCTAGATAAACTAAAAACATTCATACTAGATAACCTAGATAGAAATATTCGTGGTAATACCACCAATATAAATAATATCTTTTTTCAGAATAACCTATGGTTTGAACATTACAGAAGACTGGCACCACATAATTTGTCTATACTCGATCATTTAATGCCTGTGCTAGAACGAGCCAAACCAGTTGCCATATTGGAAGGTATGGAGGGATCTGGTAAATCCGCACTTGTAGCTCAATTAGGAGATAATTACAAAGGAAGTGATAGAGTGTTTGTACATATGTATGGCAATGTACCAATTTTTACTGCGAATGTTTCTCAGTTTACATCTTATTTCATAGATGCAGCAAGACATAAATTAAAAGAGAGATATGATAGTAAAGCTAAGCAACAGAATTTGAAAGGTTGGTTCAAACGTACTTTCCAATCTATAAACTGGGATAATGACTATGAACTTTTAGGGGAGGCGACTAAACACAAATGGTGCATTGTGCTAGACAATACTAGTAACATAAGATTAAATATTATTTCACCTATGGTTTATATCATTCCTGCTATTAAAGCTGGTATGGAGGTTTTTCAAGAAAGAGGATTTGTTATTGATTATCGTATTTTATTAGTGCAATGTCCAAATTCTATATATAATTCTTCGAACAAGCAATACGAAATAGTCTCTATGCCTTCGGGGTGCTCTATTAATTCACAGGTCTTTATAGATAGTTATTTGTCAATCTACTCCAAACATTTGAGTGCAAAACACAAACAAATCCTACAATGTAGTCCACTTGCCTCACATCCTCGTTCTTTATTCTTGGTCTGTGAATATATGCGTGAGTCAGTCACTCATGAGCAATTATTATCATTTATTGAGCATATAGCGACTTTTAAAAGCACTTCAGATGTTTATCGATTATTTTTAGAACGGCTACAAAATCAACTATCATCAGACGTGCTTAGGCAGCTCTTAGGATTAATATCGCTTTTTTCTTATGGACTCAACTTGCGCCATTTACAAGAATTATCAGGTCTAGATAATTTAAGTTTTCATCGAGCATGGTGTAGTATCAAAAAACTGGTAACTGAAGAACCGACAGGTGCAATTCACTGGAGTAATGTTGCAATAGCGAACATTATTGACAATGAGTTCAACCTTAAAGAAGAGAGTTTTCGTTTAAAATTAGCAAAAAAATGTTTTAGCTATTTCTTTGCCATTATTGACAAACTCTTTACTCCTGAGAAATTAGTAAAAGAAATACGAAATTCTTGGTGGTTGTGGAAACGTTCACTGATAAGTAGTATTCCGTCAGAAAATAGGGATAAATCGTTTCTTGATATTCTTAGTATGCCAGATTTACGTTTATATTCTTATTTAAGCCGTAAGGGTTGTTTTAAAACGGAGTATATTCGGAAATATGTTTATCCTACAGTATTGACAAATAAATTGGTTGAAGAAACTCAAAATGCGCTACGGCGAGCACGTAAACAAGGAAAGAGAACAGATTGGAAGAGTATTCAGAGTATGGAGGAAAGTGGTGAAATATATAATTTTTATGAAGAAGGATTCTGGGAACGAATATCAAGATATCGCAAACCAACTCAAGTGGAACTATTGTGTTATCTTGAGTCTCTTTGTATATGTAAAAATTGGAAACAATTGGAGGTGGAATTAGCTAACCCAGAAGTCCTTAATTATGTATATTCAACTTCTGTATTATTAGACTGTTGGAACGTTGGAATGACCAAGGGAGGAATTTCTATAATACAACCAGATATGAGAACTTACGATAAAATGTTATTGGTTTCATATGCTCTCCGTAATGCTGATGGAATAAAATACTATAGTTCGAATCAATCATAAATGCTTTAGGATTAGGAAATGAATGCAATCAATCAATATTAGAAAAATTTGCAGGAAAAAAGAAAGTATTTATCATACCAGATGAAGAAGAAAAATTAAGATTAAAACCAATGCTTGAACGTATACTTCATATGGGATTATATGCAGGCTCATGCGCAATGTTAGATGAGAAATAAACAATTGAAATCTTCACCATGAATAATTTAAATATAGATACCTCTAATGCCTGGGTCTTTATTTCTCACTCAAATAAAGATTTCGAGAAAATTACTTTAGTTAGAAATAAATTAGAGTCGATGCATTATCGACCACTACTATTTTTCCTGAAATGTTTGGATGAAGATGTTGAAATCTTTGAATTAATAAAGAGAGAGATTCAGGCACGAGATAGGTTTATTTTATGTAGTAGTAAAAATACAAGTTCATCAGAGTGGGTTCAAAAAGAAGTAGAATACATCCAATCTCTCCACCGTCCATTTGATGTTATTGATATAGATAGTTCAGAGGAAGACATTGATAAAGCTATCAAGCGCTTTGATTTACGTTCTACTGTATATGTGTGGTCAACAGATGAAAATCTAGCAACTCATGTATCTAAGGAACTTGTAGATAAAGCTTTTAAAGTAGGAATACTTCCCTATGATTATCTAGAGAATTACTATCTTCTGAAAAGAGGAGTAATTGTCGATCATTTCCAGCCGATAGATTTAGGAAGTTATGTTACAATACTAATTAATCGTATCCTAACAGAGAAAGAGATTTACATTCTTGATACAGTGTCAGATTTCTTTCGTGCATCCGATCATTCATCGTTTTTATTGTTCGTAGTGTCTAATGATGAGACGATGCAAAAAAAGATAACCCTAGGTAATGAGGAATTATTACGTCCTATGTTACAGGAAAATGGTATATGTGCGAGATATATAACAAGTGAAGAAGTATCTGATCAAGCAAATCAAGTAGTATCTCAAATATTAAAATTAGATGAATATCATTTTAATTTGAGCATAAATGATGAGAAATAGTTATAAAGTTTCATCATTATAATTTTAGAATTGTTTATTTTTGAAATCGAATTGTACAAATGGGTCAAGAGAAGAAATATGATGTGTTTATCAGCTATTCGAGGAAGGATAGTACTATTGCTGATGAGATATGCGAGGAATTTGGTAGAGTAGGTATTACCTATTTCATTGACCGAAAAGGAATTGGTGGAGGTAATGAATTTCCATTGGAACTGGCTACTTCTATACTAAATAGTCAGGTGTTCTTGTTGTTAGGTAGCAAAAATTCATATGAATCAAAATATACTAATGCAGAGATTCATTTTGCATTCAAGAAAAAACAGCAAAAATCAATACTCCCGTATATTTTAGATGATACTCCAATGCCTCTAGAGATTGATTTTATCCTGAGTACAATCAATTGGAGGAAATATCAAGAACATCCTATAAATACTATATTGGTAGATGATGTTCTCAAATTATTGGGAAGAGAGCAAACAAAGGAAGTAAATACGCTTGTCGACATTGAACAAGCCAACCGAGATGCGTTGCCAGACAGTGAGTTCCAAGTGGGTGATTTGATGTATCAAGCATCAGAGAATGGTAACGGGCTCACAGTTTGTGGGCTTGCCAATGAAGACACAACCGAAATCCGTATCCCTTCGCAGATAAAGTATGGAACATACACCTATGAAGTGGCAAGTATTGGAGATAGGGCGTTTTATTTTTGCTCCAGTTTGACTTCGATTACTATCCCTAATAGTGTGATGAGTATTGGAGAGAGGGCGTTCGCTTGGTGCGAAGGTTTGACTTCGATTATCATCCCAAACAGCGTGACGAGTATTGGAGAGAGGGCGTTTGATAATTGCCCAAGTTTGACTTCGATTACTATCCCTAATAGCGTGACAAGTATTGGAAATAGTGCGTTCTGTAGATGCAAAAGTCTGGCTTCGATTACTATCCCTAACAGCGTGACGAGTATTGGAGAGGGGGCGTTCTGGGAGTGCTTCTGTTTGACTTCGGTGACCATCCCTAATAGCGTGACGAGTATTGGAAATGGGGCGTTCGCTTGTTGCGGTTTGACTTCGGTTGTAGTAGAGAAAGGAAATATAACGTATGATAGTCGCGAAAACTGCAATGCTATTATTGAAACTGCTACAAATACACTTATTCGAGGTTGTAATAGTACTATTATCCCAAACAGTGTGACGAGTATTGGAGATTATGCGTTCTCTAATTGCTCAAGTTTGACTTCGATTACTATCCCCAAAAGTGTAACGAGTATTGAAAAGGATGCGTTCTATAGTTGTAAAGCATTGACTTCTATTACCATCCCTAATAGCGTGACGAGTATTGGAAATGGGGCGTTCGCTTGGTGCGAAGGTTTGACTTCGATTATCATCCCTAACAGCGTGACGAGTATTGGAGATTTTGCGTTTGATAATTGCTCAAGTTTGACTTCGATTACTATCCCTAACAGCGTGACGAGTATTGGAGAGGAGGCGTTCTATGGTTGTTCCTCTCTTAAGTCTATAAAAATTCCGAAGGGTTTAACTAATATCGGGTCTGATGCTTTTCCTGATCATACAAAGGTAAGACATTTCTGATTGTGGTAATTTTGGGCTCGGAAAAGTGCGATACTTCACCAGATCTACCATTTTTTACCCACATTTGGTAAATTATCCGTATCTTTGCAAGCAGATATGTATTCAAATGGTTGCTGTTGTAGCTTTAATATTACACTAGAACGCATTTTTAATACACGTTTTCTAGACTACTACATAGTGCGTTAAATACACATTTTCGCGATTTTCGCCGCAAAATTACAAAATAAATCACATATGCGCATTGGTAAGAGTTATATCGTTGAAGAATTTGCTCGCAACGAATATACTTCGTATTGGTATAGGTAGTTTGGAAAGCAGACAGTAGTTATTTCCAGCAACGTTGCTAAAGATTGATGCATTTTCGCAGGGAATTTTTAGCAACGTTGCTATTATTTTGGTATGTCACAAATATGTAGTAATTTTGCAGGCAAATAACTTCCTAGTCCTAACAATTATGATTATTACCCTGTGTATTTTGATTCTTGTCTATTTGATAAAAGGTAAACCTGTAGATGAATCGCTCAAGCAACTAGAAGATGTAGATTGGAGAACTAGCTCCGACGAACTCTGGAATAAGATTAGACACTATGCGCTAAAAGCAGGTCGCGTTGCCACTAGACCTATCCTTAGCTTCTACTATGTCATGCAAGATGCTGAAACCACCACGCTCAAAAAAGCCCTGATCTATGGTGCAGTGGCGTATGTGGTGATTCCAGCCGACCTGCTTCCGCGCAAAGTGCTAGGCTTTCTAGGCATCTTAGACGATGTTGCGGTTATTGCATATGTACAAAAGAAAGTCGCTGGCAAAATCACTGCCGCCATCACCAACAAAGTGGAAGATACACTCGATAGTTGGTTCGGCGCAGAAGCTGTCGTTGTGGAGTAGTATTCCCTCCTTGCTCGCAAGCTCGCAGAAATAATCGTTCGACCGAAGTGAGATAAGAAATCTAAACTAAAGACGCGGGAGATGTAGTTGACGACAATGGCGACAACTTGCGCCCCAATCGTACGCGAAGCGATCGTTCGAGCGAAGCGAGATAAGAACTTTCTGGGGCGCTCAATGGAAATAATCCCGAGCCGCTCGAGAGATATTGATTCGTGCGGAATGTTGTCAAAATTGTCGTCAAAAAAAAGACAACGCGCAAAACAACACATTGCGCGCTACGCGGGAGATGGTTTGGATAGCTTGGATATCTGCCCGAATAGGGCAAGGAGACATATTACCGCCCACTGACGAGCACGGATGGACCCGGAAACGCGGAATATCAGAGAAAAACAGATATTCGTCTAAATAACAAAAAACGAAAGCTATGAAAACAAATGAATCTTTTGAGCCATTGCTCGAGCAGGAGCAATCTGTAGCACGCAAGCGTATTGTAGTTCTCAGTGGTGCAGGCATTAGTGCCGAGAGTGGAGTAGCCACTTTTCGTGATCAAGGTGGACTGTGGCAGCAATACGACTGGCAGCGCATGGCGAGCGTCGAGGGCTGGGAGGAAGATCCCGCTGCGGTACTTGAGTTCTACAATATGCGTCGTCGTGACCTCATAGAGGTACAACCCAACAAAGCGCATCTATTGCTGGCGGAGCTGGAGAAGCACTACGATGTCAGTATCATAACCCAGAACATCGATAACCTGCACGAGCGTGCGGGTAGCTCCGATGTGCTTCACCTGCATGGCGAGATAACGAAGGTGACCTCCTCCGTTGATCGTGATGACCCTCTTTGTATCAAGGAACTGCCATTGGATACACCTCTGCGTATGGGAGATAAGGCGGCTGATGGCTCGCAACTGCGTCCATATGTGGTATGGTTTGGTGAGTCGGTTCCGATGTTTGAAGTGGCAATACCTATGGTCAGACAGGCGGATATCCTGATTGTTATTGGTACATCTTTGACTGTTTATCCAGCGGCTAGTTTGGTGCGTTTTGCTCCGCCGTCGGCACAGAAGTATATCATCAATCCAGGCATGTCATTTGATCCGTATGACACCCACATCTCGGACAATTTTGAGCACATCCAGGAAAAAGCCACCGTAGGCATGACACTATTGGTAGAACGATTGATGAGAGACAAAGAATAAGCTTAAAGACAATGGATGTTCGTCAATTAATGACAATTATTTTTTTTGTAACAAAAATACGCGTGCTACGCTTGCTACAAAAATAAATAAAAATCAAAGATCATCTTTTGTTTTTGCTCAAATGAATGCAGCAGCTGCATTGATGAGCCAAAACTAAAACAAATCAATAAAAATGCACTACCAAAATTATAAACAATTATAGAATATTAAGCAAAATTATCGCAGCATTTTGGATAATTATTGGATAATTTTTGTTTATATCATTCTTTTGTAACAAAAATACGCAGCGCTACGTGATAGCGCTGCTTCTTTGTTGATATTATTCGAAAGTATCATTTTTTTAATATTTACTCCTCTATAAACTTGAAATTATCATTTTTTTTGCAAATTTTTTGTGTATTTGAAAAAAAAATAGTAATTTTGCACAATCTTTGCTAGATAAGCAGAGAATTCTAATTTTTTGTTTTCATCACAAGATTATTTTACATACATTTTATATGCAATACGATATGCAGAAACTCGGGCGTATGACGCTCGAACAATTGACAGAGATTGCGCAAACGTTCGGCATCAAAGTGGGACGTAATGCGGAAGCGCAGTCTGTGATTTACCAAATCCTAGATGCACAAGCCGATAAACACGGCGCAGAAGTACAAGCCCGTGCAGATGCACGCGAAGAACGCCGCAAAGGCAAACGTGCACGCATACAAAACACTCCGCAAAAAGTGAATACCGA
>JAEIGA010014227.1_pt1 | contig 12108 bp, 12 predicted proteins | sample 9270691 | NCBI WGS metagenome assembly JAEIGA01 (sample SAMN17057246, study PRJNA624740) | gut metagenome | biome: biome; isolation source: fecal sample | host: Bos grunniens | place: China: Xizang | collected 2019
GGACTCACTGTGTCGATGTGGGCGCACATCATCAGGAGAGGCTTTGGGGAAGCAGGACTATTCCTGCAGATGATGTTGTTGCCTCTTCTTTCGTATGGCATTCCCTTGGTTTCCATCCAGTTGCATATATGAGTGCACACTTCGTCTTCACTGAAGGATGGAGACGGGATTGCTATCATTTCCTTCAGAAGGTCCACAGCTTCGGATGTCAGGATGTCTGTTTTATAAGGGTTGCCGGCCATTATCTTATTTCTTCAATGTAGTGCCGAGAGGGGAGTTGAGGTTGAGTGCGTGCTTGATGATCACTTTGTCTACTCCGTTCGATATCGCCTTGAAGGCATTCGTGAGTTTCGGTATCATTCCATCTGCAACTCGTCCTTCCGCTTTCAGCTGAGCAAAATATTCTTCGTTTATTTCAGGTATTACCGATGAGTCGTTGTTCTTGTCATAAAGAACGCCGTCCTTCTCAAAGCAGTATATAAGGTTGACCTTATGTGTAAGTCTTCCGTCATCGCTGCAATGAGTGCAGTCCTCGCATTTACAGCAGACTTCTCTTGGTGACCTGTAGCGGTAATTTGCCATCGCAGTAGCCACAGATGATGCTATTGTGTCGGCATTTGTGTTGAGCAGGTTGCCTTCGCCATCGTGGTTGATTGCGCAGAGCACCGGTGTGATGCCTCTTTCAAGAAGTGAATACAGGAACTTTGCATTCACACTTTCTGCAGTCACATCTCCCACATAGCCGTAGTCCACCATCATGTCTTCTCCGGTCTCGGTGTTGCTGATCTTCATTGGGGCTCTCTTCGATGCTCTGATGGCATTGCCGTCCGCGCCGCTCAAGCCTATGGCATTGCATCTTTCAGACTGGAGCAGGGCAGTGATGTTCTTGTTGCACCATCCGGCATAGACCATTGTGACCACCTTGAGCGTCTCCTCGTCTGTCACTCTTCTGCCTTCAATCATCTGAGGAACCATACCCATGGCCTTCTGCATCTGACTCGCCATAACCCCGCCTCCGTGCACCAGGATCTTCATTCCCGGCATTTCGGCAAAGTCCCTGGCAAACTTCTTCAGAAGTTCAGGGTTGTCTACTACGTTGCCACCTATCTTTATTACCTTGATCATAGTTCCTTCAAAATCTCCTTAAGGATGGTCTGGGCCGATACGACTCTGTTTGCTGCCTCTGGAATCACGATGGACTGAGGACTTTCGATGACCTCGTCAGTCACGATCATATTCCTTCTGACAGGAAGGCAATGCATGAAGTATGCATTGTCTGTAAGAGCCATCTTCTCGGCGTCGACTGTCCAGTCTCTGTCTGTGCAGAGAACCTTTCCGTAGTTGTCGCCTGTATATGCCGACCAGTTCTTTGCATAAATGAAATGTGCTCCTTCAAAAGCCTTTCTCTGGTCATATTCAACCTTAGCCTTGCCTACGAATGCCGGATCAAGCTCATATCCTTCTGGATGTGTGATCACGAATTCGTAATCCGTCATGTTTATGCCTTCGGCAAATGAGTTTGCGACAGCCTGAGGAAGTGCCTTTGGATGAGGAGCCCATGTCAGCACGATTTTAGGCTTCTCTACCTTCTTATATTCTTCGATAGTTATGAGGTCAGCAAAAGTCTGGAGAGGATGACGTGTGGCACCTTCCATACTGAATACCGGCTTTCCTGAATATTGGATGAACTGATTGATAATCTTCTCGTTATAGTCGTCCTCCTTGTTTTCGAAGCGTGCGAAAGAACGTACTCCGATCACGTCACAGTAGCTTCCCATTACTGGAACTGCCTCCAGGAGATGCTCCGGCTTGTCACCATCCATAATGACTCCGCGCTCTGTCTCAAGCTTCCATGCTCCCTGGTTGACGTCAAGTACGATTACGTTCATTCCGAGATTCATTGCGGCCTTCTGGGTGCTGAGTCTTGTGCGCAGACTCGAGTTGAAGAAAATCATCAGAAGTGTCTTGTTCTTGCCAAGCTCCTGGTCTGCGAACGGGTTCTGCTTCACGTATTGTGCTTCCTTGAGTGCCTTGCTGAGGTCTTCAAGCTGTGTTATCGATGTAAAATGTCTCATAGTGTCAGTTCTTTCCAAGCGTTAACGAATGATTCTGCCGTCTCCTGCGAGATGGTGAGTGACGGCAGCAGACGGATGACTCCTGCGCCTGCTCCTCCAGTGAAGAAATGTCTTTCGAACAGGAGCTTGTCTCGGAGCCCGATGTATTCGTCCTTGAGTTCAAGTCCGATCATCAGTCCTTTTCCTCGATATTCTTTAAGTGCCTTGTCGTCTTTGAATGCTGCTTCAAAATATTCGCCCATCTTTGCCGCATTCTCCACAAGATGTTCATTTTCAATTATATCCAGAACTGCAAGTGCGGCCGTGCATGCGAGGTGGTTGCCTCCGAAGGTTGTTCCGAGCATTCCGAACGAAGCCTTGATGGAAGGATTGATGATGATGCCTCCGATAGGGAAACCGTTGCCCATTCCCTTTGCCATTGTGACGATATCTGCACGAACGTCATAATGCTGATGGGCGAAGAATTTTCCTGTTCTTCCATATCCTGATTGGATCTCGTCAAGAATGAGGACGCATCCGTATTTGTCGCAGAGCGACCTTAGGCCTTTGAGGAACTCCTCTGTCGGTTCATAAATTCCGGCTACTCCCTGGATTCCTTCAATGATTACTGCAGCAAAGTCTCCCTTCGAAAGTTCCTTGTCGACTGCCTCGATGTCGTTGAGCGGCGCGAATACAATATTCTGTGTCGCATTGAAAGGTGCCTGGATCTTAGGATTGTCAGTTGCGGCAACAGCTCCGGATGTTCTTCCGTGAAACGCCTTGCGGAATGCGAGTACTTTTGCTTTTCCTGTGTGGAACGATGCCACTTTCAGCGCATTCTCATTAGCCTCGGCTCCGCTGTTGCATAGGAATAGCTTGTAGTCGTCATAACCACATATCTTGCCGAGTCTTGCCGCAAGATCCTGCTGCAGAGAATTCTGCACCGCGTTTGAATAGAATCCCAGATTCCGAAGCTGATCTGAAAGTTTCTTGACATAGTGAGGGTGGCAGTGTCCGACCGAAATCACAGCGTGTCCGCCGTAAAGGTCAGTGTAGACCTCGCCGTTCCTGTCCCAAAGTGTGGTGTCGAGACCCTTTACAGGCTCGATGTCCCACAGCTTGTATACTTCAAATAAATTCATGATGTTGTTAAAATGCTGAAGGTTTCAGTCTCAGGCCAGTAGTCTCAGGAAGACCGAACATAAGATTCATGTTCTGGACTGCCTGACCAGCAGCACCCTTCACAAGATTATCTATTGCAGAAGCGATGTGCACATAACCGTCGTGAAGCTCCACATGAACCAGACCTTTATTAGTGTTCACGACCTCTTTCATCGAGATGCCATCGTTGCTGTGGAATACAAAAGGAGATTCAGAATAGTACTCCTCGAACACCTTTCTATAGTCTTCCAGGCTCATTCCTTCGACAGCCCTGGTGTAGACGCTTGCAAATATGCCTCTTGCAAAATCACCCCTGAGCGGTACGAAATTCACTTTAAACTCTTCTCCTTGTCCGTATACCTTCCGAAGATTCTGCTTGATCTCCGCAAGGTGCTGATGGGTAAACAGTTTGTAAATGGAAATATTGTTGTCGCGATAGCTGAAATGAGTCGTCTCGCCAGGTTTCTTTCCTGCACCGGTAGAACCGGTGATTGCTGTCACGTGAATCTCATCAATGATGAGTCCTGCGGCAGCCAGAGGAAGAGTCGCAAGCTGGATGGCAGTCGCAAAGCAACCTGGATTTGCCACGTCGTGTGCCTTTTGGATCTCCTCGCGTGCGCTCTCACAGAGACCATACACGAAATTGCGTCCTGCATAATCTCCATCAAGTCTGAAATCATTTCCGAGGTCGATTATCCTGCACTCGGGCTTGATGTCGTGTGTGTCCACGAACTGGCGTGATATGCCGTGTCCGAGGCAGAGGAAGATCACGTCCGGGTCATTCAGTTCCTGTCCGAAGCAGAGGTCTGTCTCGCCGATAAGGTCCCTGTGGACTGATGCCACTGGTGTACCTTCAGATGAAGTTGTTGTGGCTGCGACGATCTCTACATACGGATGATTGAGAAGAATCCTGAACAGTTCTCCTCCAGTGTATCCTGTGCCGCCGGCAATTGCTGCTCTGATCTTATGCATCTGTCTATTCCTCCAGTGAACCGTTTACGCTGTAGTATATCTTGAGGGGATTTGCTATCACCTTTGTGAAGCCGACTACGTCTCTTCCTGTGTATGAATTGTTTATCTCTCCGTATGCGCCGAACTTCGAGCTCATGAGGTCGTGCTCGCTTGTGCATCCGAGAACGGAGAAGTGGTATGGCATGAGCGCCACCTCAACCTCACCGGTAACATTCTGCTCGATGCTGTCCATCATCGCCTCCATATCCCTGCAGACTGGGTCGAGGTACATTGCCTCGTGCATCTGCTGACCATACCATCCGGCGATCTGGTCCTTCCAGTAGAGCTGACCTTTGGTCAAGGTGTGCTTCTCAAGAAGATGATGTGCCTTGACGATTATAAGCGGTGCCGCGGCTTCGAAGCCTACGCGTCCCTTGATGCCGATGATGGTGTCACCGATATGGATGTCGCGTCCGATGCCGAACGGACCAGCTGCGTCGCGTACTGCCTTGATTACCTCGACAGGACTCATTTCAACTCCGTTGAATGACACAGGCTCACCTTTGCGGAAGCCGATCTTGATATGCTCAGGCTCTGATTTGGTGACTTTTGTAGGATATGCCTCTTCAGGGAGGTAACCGTCAGATGAGAGTGTCTCCACACCACCGATGCTGGTGCCCCAGAGGCCCTGGTTGATTGAATATTTCGCCTTTTCCCAAGAGAAATCAAATCCGTGTTTCTGAAGGAAGTCGATTTCGAACTGACGGGTGAAGCCTTCGTCGCGTACCGGAGCGATTATCTTGACCTCAGGAGCGAGAATCTCGAATACGATGTCGAAGCGTACCTGGTCATTTCCTGCTCCGGTACTTCCGTGAGCTACTGCTCCGGCTCCGATCTCCTTGACGTGTCTGAGGACTTCAAGTGCCTGGAAAACGCGCTCTGAGCTTACAGAAAGCGGGTATGTCGCATTCTTGAGGATGTTTCCGTAGATAAGATATCTGATTCCCTTGCTGTAGTAGGTCTCTACAGCATTTACGTTTTTATGTGAAGCAGCTCCGAGGGTGAGGGCTCTTGTCTCGATTGCCTTTTCCTCTTCTGCCGAGAATCCACCTGTGTTTACCATGACAGTGTGGACTTCATATCCTTTCTCTTTCAGATAAGGGACACAGAACGATGTGTCCAGTCCGCCGCTGAAGGCGAGTACTACCTTGTTGTTCATTTTATATGTGATTTTGATTTTCAATTACTATATGCTCTTCCGGATCATAAAGAAGACCGGTGCAGAGGCACATCTTGTAGGAATTTGATTCCAGAATGCTGAAATTACGGCATCCCTGACATCCTTTCCAGAATTCAGGGTCGTCTGTAAGAAGGGAGAACGGAACAGGACGGAATCCAAGCTCGTAGTTCATCTTCATTACGGCCGCTCCGGTTGTGATGCTGAATATCTTTGCTTCTGGGAATAGCTCTCTGGAAAGTTGGAATATACGTCTTTTGATTCTTTTGGCTAGACCTTCTCCTCGGAAAGCATGGGCCACTATAAGTCCTGAGTTGGCCACAAACTGCTTGTGACCCCATGTCTCGATGTATGAGAATCCGGCGAACCGGCCGTCTTCGGAAACAGCAATCACCGCCTTTCCTGCAAGAATCTTCTCACTGATATACTCTGGAGTTCTGCGGGCGATGCCGGTGCCTCTTTCCCTGGCTGAGACGAATACTTCTTCACAGATTTCGTCTGCATATTTCAAATGGCTTTCATCTGCCACTGTGACTTCAAACCTCATAATAATTCATTACACTTTAGCATAACCTAACAAAGTTAACAATTTATATCGATTAAATTGCTAACTTTGCCATAAATTATTTTGAAAATCATCTGTTAAAATGGCCAAAAGAAAGAAATCTGCCGTTTCAGGCGTCGATCCGGAGTATCTTAAGAAGCAGAAAGCTTCTTTGGTGAGAAAGCACAGGCAGATTATATATCTTAATGACAGCGAGCTTGCTGCCATCAACCGCTACTGCGAGCAGTTTCGTGTAAACGCAAAGGCCTCGCTGTATCGCGAGGCCATCATGGAAAAAGTCCTTTCAGAGCTGGATGACAATCACCCTACACTCTTCTAGTCTCTGCTTCTTGCAAGTCCGATATAGTAAAGAAGGGTTGCGAGCGATCCCAATGCCGCGATAACGTAAGTGTATGCGGCCCATTTCAGTGCGTCAATGGCCATAGGACGTGTCTGATAATCTGTGACTCCTGCGCTTTCGAGCCATGAAATAGCCCTTGTGCTGGCGTTCACTTCCACAGGAAGCGTGATGAAGCTGAAGAGGGTGGTTGTGGCGAACAATGCGATTCCGAACCAGAGGAGTCCGGGAAATGCCTGGAAGAAGATGACTCCTGCAAGAAGGACCCACTGGACGATGTTTGATGCAAAGTTCACTACTGGTACGAGGGCAGAGCGCATTCTCAAAGGACCATAGCCAAGAGCATGCTGTACTGCATGTCCGCATTCATGTGCCGCAACAGCCGCCGCTGCGACACTTCTGCTTCCGTAGACGCCATCGCTGAGATTTACAGTCTTTGTCTGAGGGTTATAGTGGTCTGTCAGGGTTCCTCTTGTCGATACTACCTTCACGTTATATATACCGTTGTCGCGGAGCATCTTTTCTGCAATCTGAGCTCCTGTCATGCCGTTTGCTGTCGGTACTTTCGAATACTTGTTGAATCGGCTCTGGAGCATGCTCTGCACGAGAAGACTCAGAACCATGATAACGATCATTATTATCCAGATGTTCATACTCTTAAGGTTTTATGATTTTTTTCGGTGGCATTATTATGCAAAAATTATGCTGTCAACAAAAATAGCGTTTTTGTCAGAATATTTCGTAATTTTGCATTCCCTTTATCGGAAGTTGTATGGCAGAAAGAAAAGAAGACTTCTCAAGACTGGAAATCAGTCTTCCGGGATGTCTTGAAAATTATAGATATTTCAGGTCGAAGATTGAGCCTTCGACAAGGCTGCTTGTGCTTGTAAAAGCCAATGCCTATGGACACGGAGCTGTAGAGTTCGCTTCTCTTATGGAAGAGGCAGGTGCTGATTATCTGGCAGTTGCGTATCCTGTTGAGGGCATGGAACTCAGACAGGCAGGCATCAAGTCCCCGATCATGGTTCTGACTGCCGGCACGGATTTCTTCAATGAAATCATTGATAATGATCTTGAACCGGGCGTGCCGAATCTGTCTTCTCTCAAGGCGCTTTGTGCAGTTCTGGAAGAAAGGGGAGTTACTGGGTTTCCGGTACATATAAAGCTTGACACCGGCATGCATCGCCTTGGTTTCATGACTGACGAAATGTCAGAACTTGTTGACTTTTTGTCCGGGACTGATGCGGTCAAGGTGAAATCAGTATATTCGCATCTTGCCGCCGCGGATGATCCTCAACAGGATGAATTCACTCTTGGACAGATATCTCTCTTCAGACAGAATGCGGATATGCTTGCGCAGGCCTTGGGCTACAGACCGCTTTATCACATGCTTAATTCTGCAGGAATCGAGAGGTTCCCTGAGTATCAGTTCGATATGGTCCGTCTTGGGATCGGAATATATGGTGTCAGTGCCATTCCTGGCAACAGACTTAGTCCAGTCGCTTCATTTAAATGCAAGGTGCTTCAGGTCAAGACATTGAAGCCTGGTGACGGTACAATCGGCTATGGCCGACGAGGAATGATTTCGCCTGAGGGAACAGTAATAGCTACCATACCGGTGGGTTATGCAGATGGTGTGGACAGGCATCTGAGCTGCGGTAAAGGCTATTTCACGATCAACGGTCACAGAGTCCCTACCATTGGAAACATATGTATGGATATGTGTATGCTGGATGTTACAGGGCTTGATGTCAAGGTGGGAGACACCGTGACTATCTTTGGAGAAGATCCTTCGATAACTGATCTGGCCGCTGTCCTCGGTACCATTCCGTACGAGATTCTGACTTCGGTTCCCCGAAGAATTGAACGTGTTGTAATCCGTTAATCAAAGATGGCAGAAGTAAACAACAGATACAAAGTCCTTTTCGTGTGCCTGGGAAACATTTGCAGGTCGCCGGCGGCACACGGGATATTTGAGCATATAGTGCGTCGTGAGGGGGCTCAGGAAATGGTTGAGGTGGATTCAGCCGGTACTTATGGAAAGCATAGAGGAGAACTTCCTGACAGGAGGATGCGCGAGGCGGCTTCTGCCAGAGGCTATTCCCTGACGCATATTTCAAGACCGGTATCTGCGCTTGATCTGCTGGAGTTCGATCTGATTCTGGCTATGGATGACCAGAACTATCAGAATCTCATGAACATTGCCCCTTCTGTCGAAGCGGCGCGAAAAGTAAAGAGGATGTCTGAATATCTTACTGACAATAAGATTTCATACATCCCCGATCCTTATTATTCCGGCATGGACGGCTTCAATTATGTCCTCGATCTCCTTGAGGAGTCTTGTGAGAACCTGTTCGACAGCCTTGGTCTGAAGAAGTCTCCTTCTAGAGCATAAGCCCCGCCTTGACCTTGTCAGCTGTTTCCTGACCCTTGACGTGTGCGAGGATTGCAAGACCGAATTCTACAGCCCAGCCCGGACCGCGTCCGGTGATCATGTTTCCGTCCGTTACGACTCCCTCTTTTACGTATTCTGCGCCTTTGACTGTGAGTTCCGCCTCGAAGCCATCGTAGCATGTCATCTTCTTGCCTTCAAGGTCTGGGAGAAGTGTAAGGACTACGGATGGCGCCGCGCATATTGCCGCTACGGTGCCTCCTTCAGCATAATGCTGCTGCATGATGTCCATGAGTTTTCCGAATGCCGCGAGATTTGCCGAACCTGGCATTCCGCCTGGGAAGATCATTACATCGCTTGGCAGGCAAGGTCCGAATGATGTGGATGCCTTGAATTCTCCGAATGCCATATCGGCAATTACCGGAATCCTGTTCGAACTTGTCACGATTCTGTCGTCGTAGATTGATACTGTCTTGACGTTTATTCCGCCTCTGCGGAGCATGTTTACGGTCGTCAGTGCTTCGGAAATCTCAAATCCGTCTGCAAGAAATACGTATGTTCCTTTCATATTATTGTGTTATTCATTATCGGTTATGAGGTTTGTGGCCTTATTCCACCTGAGGATTGGGTAGTATCTGTTCAGTGTCTTCCTTTCAATGTCCGGAAGATACATGCTCAGGCCACTATGGTGCTTTATTTCCAGATGTGTAAGGAAAGTAGGCGTTGCGAATTTGCATATGATGCATTCGTCCAATGCGATGTCCAGTGCATTCAGTTCGCTTTCCGGTGCTCCAGATTTTATCAGGATGTCTTCAAGGTCGTAGAAAATGCCGTGATATCTTGCAAGGCTGCTCTGGAAATAACGCTGAACATCATTCCTCTTATTGCTGTATGCCAAAGTTGTGATCGCTTCTGTATGTCTTCCGACGATTTCGGCTACGGCATCAAGTTTTCGGCAGTCAACGACGGATACGGTGGCGCTCCTGTCGGTTGAAGATGCCTTTTCTGCATATTTTGTGTAGAAGTCTCTGGCTATCGATTCCAGGTCGGCAGTCTCTCCGTTAAATATGTGTTCTGCCATTTTCCTGTAGTCCATTCCTCCTGCGAGAATTTCCGTCTGCGAGAAACATACTTTGTCGCAGACGTCTTTGAGTTCGTATGCGACCTCTACTCCTCCCATAAGACAGCAGTCGAAGATTATGAAATCGAGATGGAATGGTATCGCAGCCGCGAAATCAGGAAGCTCGATTTCGCTCATGTTTGATGAACCTCCGTTATAATGTGCACCGATGCTTCTTGTTAAGGGTCTCTCAGCGGTGTATTTCTCCAAAGGCCTGAACTCCTTTTCCTTAGACATCCACATTCCTGAAGACGACTTGTCAGGTGGGCTGTAGCAGTACATTTCAGGCGCCCATCCGGTTGCGTGCGATGACACAATCATACCATAACTGTTTGCAGGAAAGCGTTCCTTGATGATTGATAGCACCTCATTCAGTACATCTTTGTCTGCGGCGACAGTCCCTTCGGGAAACACGGTGAGCGTGTCTCTTCTGACTGTTCCGTCCGCCATTCTGTATGCCTGATAAAGGGCTGGAGAGGTCTTTGTCTTGTAGTTGCTCCTGTTGTTCAGAGTTGAGTGGTTCAGGATGACTATCGCGTTGTCCTTCGGATTGAATGACGGGATCTCCCCACTGAGCAGCTCGCTGATGTCTTCGTTCAGGTCATATGAGAGATTGTTGAATCCCATTGAATATACGATGAGGACCTTATCTCTGACCTCGCCGTTGTGCCTCTCAGGGTACTCTGGTCCGGATGGTCTTTCCGCGTGTGACCGATTGATGTTCAGCTCGTCGTCAGGAAATGTTTCGCAAGACCAGAGCGTGACCGCTGCCGCAATGGCGGGAATCAGCAGTCTGACGAACTTGTATATTTTACCTGTAATGGTCATAAATGAGTCTGTTAATCATACAAAGATAAGTATTTTTCGTATATTTGTAGCTTATCAATGATAAAAACAATAATCACACATATTATGAAATTTTTAGGTAAAATGATTACAGCAGCAGGCTTGGCCGCAGCCTTGGTTTCGTGCAATGAGAAGAAGGCGGCTGATTTCAAGTATCTGGTAGATGAGTTTGCGGATCTTAAGATAATGAGGTACAAGGTTCCGGGCTGGAATGAACTCACTCTCCAGCAGAAGGAGTATGTGTATCATCTTGCGGAGGCGGCAAAGTATGGCCGTGATATCATATGGATGCAGAACTGCAAGGATAATCTTGCAGTCAGAAAAGTGGTTGAGAACATCATCGCAAATTATAAGGGCGATAGAGAGTGTGCTGATTACAAGGCTTTTGAGACATATGCAAAGAGACTTTTCTTCAGCAACGGCATACATCATCATTATGCAGAGGACAAGTTCTTCCCTGAGTGCAGCCAGGAATATTTCGCGTCTTTGATGACTGCCGTCGGCTGCGATGCAGAGTGCGAGGCGCTTCTTCCTGTCATTTATGATCCTGCGATATATCCGGCAAGAAAGGTGATGGACGGAAGCGACATCGTTGCCGAGTCTGCCGTGAACTTCTATGAAGGTGTGACAAGAGCAGAGGTCGAGGCACTTTATGCGTCCATGATAGATCCGGAAGATAAGACACCTGTTTCATATGGCCTCAACAGTCGTGTGGTGAAGGGAGAGGACGGCGTTGTCCGCGAGGAAGTCTACAAGGTAGGCGGTCTTTACGGACCGGCTCTTGAGAAGATCATCGCAGAACTTGAGAAGGCTGCTCAGGTAGCTGAGAACGAGACTCAGAAGGTGTACACTGCCGATCTTATCGAGTATTACAGAACCGGTGACCTCAAGCTTTGGGACAAGTACAATGTGCAGTGGGTGAAAGATACTCTCGGAACCATTGATTTCGTGAACGGTTTCGTTGAGGACTATAATGACCCTCTCGGACGCAAGGCTACCTGGGAAGGTCTCGTCAACTTTAAGGATAACGAGGCTTCGAAGAGGACTGAGCTCATCAGCGACAACGCTCAGTGGTTCGAGGATAACTCTCCGGTCGATGCACGTTTCAAGAAGGCTCAGGTGAAGGGCGTGACAGCCAAGGTCATCAATGTGGCTGTCCTTGCCGGTGACTGCTATCCTGCAGCTCCTATCGGAATCAACCTTCCTAATGCAGACTGGATCCGTCGCGAGCATGGTTCAAAGTCAGTGACCATAGCAAACCTCACTTCTGCATATGATATGGCTGCTCAGGAGTCGCCTAAGAGCATGCTTTCTGAGTTTGCGTGGTCAGAGGATGAAATCGCTATGGCAAAGAAATATTCTGCACTCACAGATGATCTTCACACAGACCTTCACGAGTGTCTCGGCCATGGATCAGGCAAGCTTCTGCCTGAGACTTCTCCGAA
>JAEIGA010014228.1_pt1 | contig 12108 bp, 15 predicted proteins | sample 9270691 | NCBI WGS metagenome assembly JAEIGA01 (sample SAMN17057246, study PRJNA624740) | gut metagenome | biome: biome; isolation source: fecal sample | host: Bos grunniens | place: China: Xizang | collected 2019
CCTCTCCGTGTAAAAATCAGAGGTACAAAAGAATATGCGGGCATGGTGGAATTGGTAGACTCAGGGGATTTAGGTTCCCCCGCGAGAGCGTGCAGGTTCGAGTCCTGTTGCCCGCACCATCGAAAACAGCCGATTTTGCATCCCAAAAGTTGCAAAATCGGCTGTTTCTTTGCTTTTGGGCAGACACACCGGAATATGTAATTTGCAAATAATGACCTTGCGTGATATAATATTAAAAAACGCAGGAGGGATGCTATATGGCACAGTCCTTGTTGGCGCACCTATACTGCCGAGATCCTTTGCAGAATCAAGCCTATCTACAACTTCAAGGCTGCGGAATAATTCAAAATAGATGTCCTTTGGTTATGCTGACCGGAATAATGTGTTTCTACCGGTATTTTAGAGTTTAATTGGGCCTATTGAGAACATCAGTATTAGTTAGATTATCTATAACGGATTGCATTATTGGATAATGTTTTCTTGTCATGTATATCAAAAATACTAGGATAACAATCGGCAGCCAGAGAAATGCGACTCTCCGGCTGCCGATTGTTAAGAAAGCGGAATCTGCTTATCTAAAGCTTGAATAGGAGCTTGAATAATCTTGTATAAATGAGGCGTAGCTTAGCTAAGAGCTTGGCTAGGGCTCAGCTAAAGCTTAGCTAGAACTCGAATAATGTTGCGTTATTTATTCAAGATCCAATTTGAGATTTGATGATTGGGGGAGTCTGTTTTGATCTCACCAGTAGTTCTCAAAGCGGCAAGAAGATTTCTAACTTTGTCTTTTTTCTGCTTTTCCGTCATCGAATCCGGAAGTTTATCGAGCAGTAACTTATCGAAATCTGCCTTTTTGCCTTTTTCCCATTTCTTCAAATAGTCAATGATCAACTGCTTATAGTAAGCGTCATCGAATCCCTTGTTTTTGATATACTGTGCTTTTTGATCCAAGGATTCGGCAACCGTGGCAGAGATAATGAGATTAGGAAGTTTCCCTTCAACCAATCCCAGTTTTCGCAGAGCATTTGCCTCCTCACGGCTGATCCGTTCTCCCTTCTGGACCTTATCTAGAAGATATACGGTTTCAAGATCAATTTCGGGATTCTCGAAGAGATATGTGCAAGCTTTCTCTATTTGATAAAACCAAAAACCTTCACTAAGGTGACATCACTCTTAGGTTCCCCCGCGAGAGCGTGCAGGTTCGAGTCCTGTTGCCCGCACCATATCGAGTGTTCATAACGTACCCCAGTTATGAACACTCGATTTTTCTTTGCAGAAAATCTTTGCTGTTGTAAGTGAGCAGGTTTTTAAACCTGCTCTTTTTTGTTGTAGGCAGATTGGGTTAATTATTGCACTGCTACACCCTTTCGGGTATCGGCAGTGTATACCGGTTCGGTGCGTGGGTATTCCAGGATGCCGATAAATCGGTAGTGAATCACCACCCGTTGGCTGCGGTTTTTGCCTGTGCCTTCCGTTTCATATACCGTGATGTGGTCGATCAGTTCCCGTAATAGCGGTGCAGTCAGCTTGTCCATCTCCACATCCACTATTTTTATGATTCAGAACGGCAAAGGATTCTTCTTGCCATAAATCGTTGCATTGAACGAGAAATATTGTGGGATAATCGATATAGTAACCTGGGCATTTATTTACATTATTCGAACTCTTCTACATCGACGAATATGCGTTTTATCCTGCGCGGAATATCGCCACAGCAACCGAATTGGGGGCAAGCTCGCATATTGTGCTGCTCGTCAGTCCGTCTGCCGTTTCGACGGAAATGAGCTGCATACCATCAACCGTTACCGTGGGGGTACAAAAGGCCATAGAATCGTTCCACAGTGTGACGGTGACAGTGCCGTCGGTTTCGTAGCCTTTGGCGTAGACGGTGGGCTGATCACAGGTAATACCGATGGTATCGATGTACTTTCCGTATGCGATCTCCTTTGTGTATTTCTTGCGCAACTGCGACACCTTCTTGGCATAGACGCGCTGCTCGGCAAATTTGTCGGCAAGCACATCCTCGCGATCAGCGCGGTATCGAATCTCAATCTCGATTGGGAAATTGAAGGTGAAGGCATAGTTGACGTGGCGACGATCTACGAAGGGCTGGGCATTGCGGATGGTTATAACCGCCTCGGGGAAGCAATAACGGAAGACATCCGGGAAGCTGAGCTGCGCGCACGCTTCATCGCCGATCGCATTGGCACGATCCCCGCACCGGCTGGGGGTATTCTTGATGCCGTGGATGGCGTCGAGATAAGCACTGTACAGGTCGGTGATATGCTCACTCATGAAGGCAAACGATGGGGCAATCTGCTTTGCGGTGGTCTGCAGTGCGCCCAGCAGCTTGGTCTGACCACCGGTCAGAGCGCGTGCAGGATTGCCGCCGTCATGCGGGTGGCTCTCATCGAAGCAGATATAGGGCGGCATACCGCCGATCTGGTCGTAGAGCGTGCCGTCGGCACCAAGACCGGCGAGCCACTTCTCGCGCTCCACCATCAGCTCGCGCCACTCCGGGCAGGACGGACAACCGATGACAAACATCTTCTTGGAATAGCGCCCCAGCATATCGCTCTTGTGAGATTTGATATAGAACTCGGGATAGGGCGTACCCCAGTTGGTCTTACAGGAAACACGCTCGCCCATACCGCTCTTGTAATACTCACTGCCGACATCAATCAGGTGGCCCTGATAGTAAAGCATAACACGGCCGCCGGCTGCCTGCACGGCTTTGATATTTTCCTTGAGCATCTCTTCGCCACCCATGGTGTGCGAAACCTCGAGATCAGGGTAGTTGTTGTCGTGGCCGCTCTGATACCAGCCGAACAGTCCCAACGTCGAGCAGCCGCTGGCGTCGGCCATCTCCCATAGCTTGGGCAGGGTGGTGTAGTCCCACATTTCGTAGCCAAACTGCTGCTTGTTAATAACGAGGTAATAGCCGGTCATCTCGCGTATCCAGTCGGGCTTGACATGGGCAGGGCGGTATGTCGAGATCCAGTCGGCATAGGCCTTTGCGCCCTTGTGCCACGATCCTGTATAGAACTGCAGTACGATAGGAGCAGTCGTGATGCGCTCCCTTTTGACGCAGAGATGCTTGTCCACGGTCAGCGTGATCGCACCGCGGTCCTCGCCGCTGCCGATGACCTTCATAATTGCGGAGATGAAGTGCGGGTCACGTACCTGCAGGAACATCGAATCGGTCCGGTCGAGCAAAGCTATCATGCCCATCGAACCTATACCTGGGTAGGGCACCTTCAGGCAATGAGGACTGTTTTCACGATGATTGGGCATGGCAGACAAATACTCGCCGATGTTCGTGATCATCTTGCCGGGCTGTTCCGGCCAGAAGAGGGCGGGATTGCCGTCACCGAGCGTTTTGATCACGCCTATGCGAGGATACTCGAAGTCGGTGACGCGCATTTCGGTGTTGTTGTCGATGTCGGCGGTGAAACTGACCTTGTCATCCTCAAGTGTGACCCTGAGTGTAACAGTGATATCGACATGGCCCGCGTCCGGACGGCCGTTGTCGATTTGCAGATCCGAGGCAGTAAAGGTGGCCTCCGTTGCGCTAACCTGCGTGGCGGAAAATTCCTGTGCACAGGCGTAGACCAGAGTTTCCTTGCATTGACTCTGTGCGTCGTCCAGCACCATAAAGAAGATGTCGGTGGGAGCGTCGATGACATTCGATTTTCCCCCTGCTTTGTTTTCGAGCGAAAGAATGCGGCCGGAGCCGTCAAGCTCCAGGCGAAGCTTTTTATTTTCCAGAATCATCATAACGTGTTCCTCCATGCTGATGGTATGTATTGATGTCCCTCAACGGCAACGTGTTCCGTCGTTGCCGTTATCGCTGTTAATTATCGGATAAAGCTGAATTGTATTTCCTCCGTCCACCACAAGCTCTGCGCCTGTGGTATTGCGAGCGTGAGCGGCGAAGTAGTAAACCGCATCGGCAACATCCTCGCCGACTGCAACGTCACCGATGGGTGTAAAGCGCGATGGAACTTTGGCATAAAACTCGGGATTCTTTTCCCAACGATCTGTCTTTATCATACCGGGAAGCACCGCATTTACACGGATATTGTATTTACCGAGGTCAAGCGCCAGAGCTCTCATAAGACCGAGCTGACCTCCCTTTGATGCAACGTAAGCAACTCTGTCGGGGATGGCGCGGTAAGCGGTATTGGAGTTAATAAAGATGATATTCCCGCCGCCGTTCTCTTTCATTCTTTTTGCGGCGTGCTCCGATAGGCAATAGTTCCATACCACGTTTGTGTTTATTACTTTCATAAGGTCGGTCAGGGGATTTTCAAATATCTTCTGTCCAAGCCCTTGGTCTGCGGCGTTGAGTACAAGCGTTTCAACAAAAAGTCCGCGGCTGTCAATATCGGCAAACATATTTTTAACAGAAGCTTCGTCAACCGTTCGAGCGTCGATCAATGAATCGACGGGATATCCTACTATCTCAACGTTTGGAAATTTCGCCTTGTATTCTTTTTCTGAGGCGCGCACCTTCTCCGCATTTCTTCCCGTGAAGATTACGTTATAGCCTTCAGAGGCAAATTTCTCTACGATTGCAACGCCCGTGTTGATACACGCGCCTGTTATAAGTGCTGTTTTTTTCATATTTCCCCTCATCTGAAGTAAAAATATTCCGTGTTTTCACGGCTTGTATTGTGATTTTCTACAATGAGAACCTTAGCATCCCTTTCCATAAGGAGTGCGTGATAGACTCCCTTTTTCACGTTATAGATTTTACCGATCTGCATCTCGGTTTCAAAAAAATCCAAACCGGTAATGAGTTTTGCTGCCCCCGAAAGCAAAACGAACACCTCGTCGGTTAAAACGTGCCGCTCAAGGTAGTTGTACCTCTGCTCGTCAAAATGCTCTCCAAAGTTTGCTATAGCAACACGCCAAGTCTCAAAATTCATAGTGGGGTTATACCCGACACCGTTATATTCAAAGATCTCTAAATCAGCCATTTTGGTCGCCTCTGTCATTAAAAATAAAATTCCGTTTTAGCAGGTCTTATGTCGGTAAGCGCGCCTGTGTAATGACGGAGATTATGCTCCACATAGGGATGCTCAAGGCAAGCTTCCTCATTAAGTTCAATGCCAAGGCCGGGACGGTCACCAATCTTGATCCGTCCGTTCTCATAGATAAGACTTTCGTCTGTAATATCCTTTCTATACTCGACATCGCTATACATGATTTCAAGCATACAGAAGTTAGGACAGCAAGCGGCAAGCTGAAGCGTAGCTGCATTAGCGACCGGACCCGAGGGGTTATGAGGAGCGAAGGGAATGTAATTTGCTTCGGCAATAGCGGCTATCTTTTTCAGTTCCATTATACCGCCTGCATGGGAAATATCGGGCTGAATATAGTCGCAGGCTCTGCGGCGGAACAACTCGTTGTAATCAAAACGTGTGTAAAGTCTCTCGCCTGCCGCGATAGCAACGGAGGACTTTGCGCGTACCGCTTCAAGCGCTTCAATATTATTTGGGGGAACGGGTTCTTCAAGGAACATGGGCTTAAACTGCGCCACCTCCTGCGCAATCTTAATGCCCGTAGGCACATCAAAGCGACCGTGTGCCTCAATGAGAAGATCTACCTCGTCCCCCACTGCCTCGCGAACAGCGGCAATACAACGAAGTGCCTTGTCCAATTCCCTGTTGGATATCTGTAAATAGTTCTTTCCAAACGGGTCCCATTTCATAGCGGTCACACCGCGTTTTACCGCTTCCTTGGCCTTTGCGCCGAACTCCTCGGGTTCCTTTGCACCTGCAAACCAACCGTTGACGTAGATTCGGCAATCCTCGTTGACCTTGCCTCCGAGAAGCTGATATACAGGCACACCGAGAGATTTTCCGAGGATATCCCACAATGCCATTTCCACAGCGGAAAGAGCGCTCATCAATACCGCACCGCCTCTCCAATAGGCATCACGATAGATGTAGTGATAGTGCTTTTCGATCTGCCTAGGGTCTTTGCCCACGAGATAGCTCTTGATGTGCTCGATAGCGCCCACAAGCGCCTTCTCCTTATATTCGAGAGTTCCCTCTCCCACACCTGTGATGCCCTCATCGGTATATACCTTTACGAACACCCAGTTTGTTCTGAAGCAATCCACAACAAAGGTTTTAATATCCGTTACTTTCATTTTTTATCTCACTTTATTTTTATTTCTTGATATATTTGGGGAATAACTACGTTGGGAAGGTTGAGCCCTTCGGGAGAAAGCTCGTCAAACATACCGAAGTGTATGGGCACGACGCATCTTGCTCTCGTCTTTTTTGCAAATCTTGCCGCATCCACCTTGTTCATGTTGTTTCCAACCCCGTTGATGGGTAAAAACACAGCCTCAATATCTTCAGGGAGATCGGCAAATATCTCGCTGTTATAAAGGGTATCTCCCGTAACGTAATAGGTCTTTCCCTCCTCGATAGTTTCAATGAGAACACCGATAGCATAGGGTTCGCTGTGTTCTGCCTTGACAGCCTTGAATCTGAATCCGAATTCGCTCCATTCTGTGTGTCTGTTAAACTGAACGTAGTTATGTCCACCGCCCTCTGCCCTTGCCTTTTGCCATACCGACAAGGGCGCAAGCACTGTTACTTTCTTGTCCCTTCTTTCAAGAAAGCGCGGTGCGGTTTCAGGATCGTAATGGTCAAGATGATCGTGAGTAAATATCATCACATCGGGGGTGAGCGCAAAAAAATCTTCATTTGCAGGCTGTCTGCGGTAATTCTTTGGCTCGTTTTTTTCAACGCTGTTAGATAGATACGGGTCTATTATTATCCGCACGCCCTCTCTCTCAAAAAGCAAGCCCGCCTGTCCAAGCCAGGTTACCTTCATAAGTTCCTCCTATAAAATATGTTTTAACTATTTACAAATTCAAAAAATCTGTTATTCTGTTTTTATTATATCACGATTATTTCTGCCGATATAGGCATATTTTCAATCTGATTTATCACAATCTTACGATTTGGGAGATCCATATGCTACTTACGGAAAATGAACTTTCAAGCAGCGTATTTGACAGTTCTGTCATAAGAGGACAAAGACCACGAAGTCAAGAGAGAAAGGTTGAGTGCTTTGAGCTTGAGCTCTTCCACTCGGATAGCGGCACAAGCCACATTAACGGCAAGGCATATCCCGCCAAGAGAGGAATGTTGCTTTGCGCTAAGCCCGGCAGCATCCGATACAGTGATTTCCCTGTTCGATGCAGCTTTATCCGGGTATTCCGAACAAAAGGCAAGACCGAGGATATTGAAGCAATTCTCTCAAGGCTTCCTGATTGTATGTATGTTGAAGACACGCAACTCACCGAAGAGCTTTTGTCATTGTTTGCAAGATTAAGCTCCTATCTCATTTCATCCTCACTTGATACACACGAGCTGATAAAAGCCAATTCAACCTTTTTAGCGATACTTGCTCTATATCTGAATCTACAAAGGAAACCGGATAACACCCATATCGGAACATCATTGTACCGCCCGGTGTTTGAGATACACGAATATATAAATGAGCATTTTGCTTCCGATTGTTCGTTAAAAAAGCTTGCTTCTATCGTAAACCTTTCACCCAATCATCTGCACGCTATATTCAAGGAAAGCGTTGGCCTGACTCCTTATGAATACGTTCTTCGTAAAAGAGTGGAACTGGCAAAAAAGCTTATCATCACAGGAGAAAAAAGTATGCTTGATATTGCTCTTGAGACAGGCTTTTGCTCTCAATCGCATTTTAGTAAGGTTTTCAAAAAACAAACAGGCACCACCCCTGCCCAATTCAAAAAGCAGATATGGGACAGATATTGATTATCCAAAAAGGACGAAAAATGTTAAACATTTTTCGTCCTTCAGCGTGTCAAAGAACCCCTGTTTTTTGCCTTGATATGCTACCCCCATAAGAGACAGTGAAAAAGAAAAACTGTTTCTTATGGGGTATTACTATGTCTAAAAGGGCACGGATTAGGGCAGAAGAAAAGATTCGCATAGCGAGAGAATGTATCGCAGGAAAGATTAGTCAGGCTGAAGCGGAAGCGCTGACAGGCGTTTCCAAAACAGTAGTGGCAGATTGGATACGACTGTATGTAACCGAAGGTGCGTCTGCATTTCTTCCTAAGAGAGGTAACCGTCTATACGGCCTGGTGCTTAAAGAAGCTGCGGCAAAAGACTATCTCTCTGGCAGAGGTAGCCTACGAGAGATAGGGAGTTTCCGGATTCAATGCAGGATGAACGGCTACAGCTTCCTATGCGCTGGGATAGCTAAAAATTATAAGGCCGCACGCTCAGATTTACTGGACACATATGTCAGTGAGTTGGCTGTTACTTCAAGAAGAACAGATTAAAGAGAGGGTTCCCACAGATTCATGAAGATCACCTGCAGTGAATATTATAGGTGAGCTAAAAAATTCTGAAATGAACAGCTTTTACTATTGTGTTTCAATATACATAAAGGATGACAGAATCGCCCTATTGATGTTCAAAAGGGCATTAAATCCCATAGGAGAAGAATATGAAGATAGAAATTGTAATTACCGCGGGTGTTGTTGCTGTTGTTGGTGCAATTATTTCGTTTGCTTGTATGATCGTTTCGTGGAGTCAGGCTCGCGATAGTAGAAAAAATCTGAAAATGCAGACAGAATTATTTGAGGCAAGACGGCCTAATTTTAGAATTAAAGATATTCTAGATTCTTATGCATTAACTGAATTGGGAAACCAATTTGTCAACATAAAAATATGTTCCCTTATCACAAATCTATCTGACAAACCTTTGACAATAGAAAAGATTCGCCTGTATGTGGTGGGTTAGGAACAAACAGTTATATTACTGCCGGTTATGGCAGAGAACTGTGTCATAGATGGTTTTAACATTCCCGCAAATAATGCAGCAACTCAATGGATCCACTTCAATATTGACCGGCAACTATACCGTGATTTGAAGATAATGAAGTTTGTATTGGTCATAGAAGATGTTTACGGCAATAAGGATGAGCGAACGGTTATCTGCTTAAAGGAGATTATTAACGAATATGAATAAGTGGAAAAGATATAAAATGACTGATGATGATCTTATCTGCCCTGTAGTTGCGAGTGCTGCTATAGCCACAAGAGAAATCGCTAACGGGAAAAATGTGCCTGTTGTTTTTGTTGAAGCTGATCACGAAAATAGAATTCAGGCAATTCTGTCCATACACAAAACAACGCCTGAAGGAAATTGCACGTCGTTTTGGGGATTTACAAATGACAAAAAGGTTGCGGTTTTGGTGCTGGATTTCTCTGATCCAGTCCAAGAAAGAGTTGTGTTGCTCTTTGATGTGATTGAATTTGGTGTGTTAGTGGACCAGATTCTTTACACTCAGTGTCTTTTTCTTATGGTTGGGTCAAAAAATAGCAGGCTTTCTCTTTGCTTGGATGAAGGACGGCTACAGCTTGAGGTTCCGGGGGAATACTATGTTGAAGAGTGGACAAAGACATATCGCAAGTTATATTCAAAACATTTGAGGAAGAAATACAACCTAACTCAAAAACAAGCCCTTGATACCTTTGATAAAATGCAGGAAGAATTTGCTCGCTTAAAAAAGCTCCGAGTGTGAGAAGAATATAAAAATGGGGGTAAGAATAAGCATGGCCAATATTCAAGAACAATTATTATTTACCACACTGCGCATCGAACGGCTTGATGCCCAAGGTGCGTTGCAATCTATAGGAACTGGCTTTCTTCTTACACAGCGGGTTGCAGAAGGTGCCCTTAAAGTCCATCTTGTGTCCAACAAACATGTACTGGAAGGCGCCGATTCTATCGCAATTACATTTACAAGATCCAAAGACGGGGGAGCTGATGTAGGAAATACGTTTCGTTTGCCAATTGCAAATGTTGCAGCCAATGTTGTAGGTCATCCAGATCCCGATGTGGATATTGCAATACTGACCTGTACAGGGCTCTTCAATCTTCTTCCGAATCAGTTGTACTTTAAGGCGGCCTCCTATGATATGCTAGCAACCTTCGATGAGCCGGAATTGTCAGTGGCGGAAAATGTGTATTTTGTTGGATACCCGGATAACAGATACGATATAACGAATAACGTTCCCTTGATCCGTACAGGATTAATCGCCAGTCATCCAAAGTATGACTTTAACGGTAAACCTGTCTTTATTATCGACGCTCAGGTTTTTCCTGGTTCCAGCGGCAGTCCCGTTTACATAGATCTGACTTATAAAAATATGAAGAACGGCCAAATTGTAGTTGGTAAGCGTGATATTAAGCTTTTGGGCATTGTTTCTGCTACCATGGTTCGAAATAATCAATTGAAGGCCGTCCAAACAGCTACCAGTTTTGTTACGCAAGAGGTTCTGGGATTAGGTGTCGTATTCAAGGCAACAGCGATTAAAGAGCTAATCGACAGCATGCCTATAGACCAATAATCAAAGGAGAGAGTTTTATCTGAAATGTATGGCAGAGGCGGCAGATGCAGCAACTTCCTCCGCTAGCGCAATTCTGAAGCAGGAAGAAGAAATTACTAAGAAACTATACGAAATAGAAAGCGGCAATGGCAATTATCAGAAGATGTTGGATATGCTGTTCCAACAGCTCCTGGTCAAAAGAACTGATGTGGCTGAGCTTTTAGGTGTGTCCAATTCCACGGCAGTAATATAATTGATGCATTCTGCCAAATAGGGACCTTGGTGGACTGCGACTCTGAGAGAAGCCGGAATAAGATGTACTAATTCAGTAGGCATATTGAAATTCTTGATAAGGGCACAGAAACATAGAATCTTCACTAAGGTGACATCACCCTTAGGTTCCAACGCGCAAGCGTGCAGGTTCGAGTCCTGTTGCCCGCACCAAATAAAAAGAGGAGGCTGCGCCTCCTCTTTTTATTTGGTAAATAATACAGGACTCGAACCCATCTAAATGCAACAGTCCGGTGGACTGTTGCCGGTTTCCGGCTCGACGGAAACCGCTCCTTGATTAAATCGAGTCCTGTCGCCCGCACCAACAAAAAACGCACTTTTGTCTACCGACAAAGGTGCGTTTTTTTGAATGATGTTTGCCTTCGGCAAATGATGTTGGTTTTTCAATGATGACGGCTTCGCCTAATGATGCGTGGCTTCGCCACATTTTATGGCAAACATCGCATCATTGCGAAACGAAGTGGAGCAACATCATATTTGCGAAGCAAATGCATCATATCGCCTCAAGGCGATGCATTATTTGACATACTGACAATTTTATGATATAATAACCAAAAAAGGATGGCATTCTATGAGACGAGTAATTACATTAATTTTGATCATTCTGATGGCGGTGAGCATTACTGCCTGCGGCAAGGACTACAGCAAACGTCAGTTTGATGAATTGGGCGAGGATTTTCACTGGGATATGACTGTGGAGGATGCCTATGCCTATATCGATGCCCGGCAGATCGGCGTCAAAACGGAGATTGAGGTAGACGAATTTGACACCTTCACCAGTGTCAACGACCGCTACTATACTTTCAGGTTTGATAAGGACGGCAAGCTGGAATTTGTGAAGATCAATCTGTATGGCAATGAAAATAAATTCCGTCTGTTGAAAGAGAAATACGGTGAGTACGACGACTACGAGGAAAGCTATGATGGATACCTCTGGTATGGCACTATGGACGGCCAAAATACGGTGATGGTCTACACTAAGTTTGCCGGCTGGTGGCTGGAATTCAAGCGCCCGTAAGGAGCAACCTATCGACATTGAATAAATCCGCATCCATTGTAGTTCAGGCGATTGCTTTTAAGCAATCGGGAAAATATATAAAGCGACAAAAGGATTTTCTTGGGGTTATCTCTTCTGATGAGCAAGCAATTGTGGAAGCCTTTGTGAATTTTAAAAATGGCGGAATGATAGATTTCGATTTGATGTCCAACACAATATTTGATTGGACAAAGAAATGGATTTCCAAAGATAATTAAATAAATTCCAATTTATCGAGTAGCTTTCTGGTGTACTTTTTACTGTTCTTACCTGTATTTACACACCTTTTTACTGCTCTTTCACAACGGAAAATCCCCCCTTGCGGGGGATTTTTTTGTTGGTCCGGTTGATGGATTCCCGAAGCTGCGCTCCCGGAAG
>JAEIGA010014229.1_pt1 | contig 12107 bp, 6 predicted proteins | sample 9270691 | NCBI WGS metagenome assembly JAEIGA01 (sample SAMN17057246, study PRJNA624740) | gut metagenome | biome: biome; isolation source: fecal sample | host: Bos grunniens | place: China: Xizang | collected 2019
AACCTGGATTTGTAATATTAGTCCAATCCATCACCTGATACTTAAGAGCAAAATTTACTTCTACAGTTTGTTCTGCAACATTAGTAATGGTATACTGATAATAGTGATTACGGACAATATTGTAATTTTCACCACTTGGTTGTCCTTCAAAATACTCCTTAAATTCGATGTCATACTCCTTCTCACCGATAACAACTGATATTATAGCTGGATTTGTGTTATCATAGTCAGGCAAATACACATAAAATTCATCATCGGTTACTTTAGAAAAGTTCAATTCAGAACCGAGACTAGAATTGTTAGGATTAAAAACAGAAGCTATATTCATTTCTTCCGTAGCTATAGCTGTAGCAGCTCCACTTGGCAGAACATTACCGACAATATTATATTTATTCACTTTTACAGAATTCAGGTCATACTCTTCAGCGATGGATGCTCCTAACTTTACTTCTACTTTTGCCATAGAACGAAGTAGGTAAATAGGTTCAGTTAGATTTATCAATTCACCTTTTGTTAAATTCAATGTAGTTTCTTTCACTCCCCACATTGGAATATAACGTGCATCATAATTAAATGTCTCTGTTCCACTTATACAATTCGCATAAACCATCAAACGACATCTTAATGTTGCTGAAGAAAGATTTTGAATTGTCAGTTTCCCGTTGAACTTATAGGTATTAGCAGAAAGTCTAAACACATCCTTGTCAGTCACTTCACCTATAAGATTTCCACTTAAATCATAAACAAATACTCTCAGGCCATCCTGTGAAGTTAGGTCAATCTGATTATCATCAGTCGATCCTAATTCAGAATCAGAACTTGTTTCATTATCCTCCCATAAAACACGAGAAGAAGATATGTCTTCATTCAAAGCAATAGTAAAGGTTATTTCTGCTTTACCTATTGTAGATTCCTGTACTTCCTCGTCCAACGACTGCTGGCACGACAAAAGAAGGCAACCCATCAGTCCTATATATATCGTATATAACCAATTTTTCATGACGCAGCGTTTTAAAAGTGATTAAGAAAGATCTGAATTATTCAACACCACTTTCCATGAATTGATGATAATGTAAGAATCCACCCAACGGTCATCTTCATCAAGAAAAAATGTCATATTGAATTCATCCTGTCGATCTAAATACTCTTGATTATCCATATCACGGTTATAATAACCTTTCACCAATAATGCATAATCGATTAAAGGAATGGAAAGAACTTTTTCTCCCTCATCATTGGTTATAGTCAATACCGGATCATTTTCAAGGACTAAACGACCTACAGTAAGTTCAGCAATTGCTACTCCAATAGAAGTCTGAGCTCTAGAACCATCTGGATTCATTTCAGCAACACCGTCGTCTGTACGCCACGCATGATATGTAAGTTGTTCATCTTCCAACAAACTATTATCATAGTCCATCCAACCATTTCTATCAGTTATCGTAAAAGTAAATTTTTCTACTTCAACCGGTGAACCAGACAAATGTTGAAGAACAATACGTACATTATTGGTATTTTTCACCAAAGGAATAGTTAATACCTGCTCCATGGCTGCACGTGATGTAAAACTATGTTGCACAACATCACCATGCCACAATGGCTTTAAATCTTCATTAACAATAGCTGTACCATCCTTACGGGTACTAATGCGATTCATTTTACAAGTAAGTTCATCAATAGTAGAAACACCTGGAGTGAGAACTGGCACAGAAAAAGATTCCTCACCTTCCAAACCAGCCCAAGTAATAAAGCGATAATCGCCCGCTTCAACCTCTACTGGCATGGAATAACCGTCTTCACCTAAGATATCACCTTGTTCTGTACGCTGATAGACAAACTTTCCATCTTTATCAAAAGCATAAAGAGTTACAGATCGGACTTCGTTTGCAAAAGCATCTGCGAACTTCATGTTGTGATCATACTTGAACTTGACTCTATATTCCAAAGAGCAGTCCACATTTTCCTCGTCGAGAATATTGGAACAAGAAATCATCGAAGTACCCAAAATAGCCAAAAGCATTGACCACATTCTCATTTTCTCAAAATTAGCCAGAATCTTCATAATATATGATTTTATTGTTTTCTATATATAATGACTGTATTAAAACAGCTCTTATTTTCTAATCCAGTGAGAATCACCCTTAAAAGGGATTCTAGTTCCAGCTTCTCTTTACACCAGCTGGGAAGTGTATTTTGATTATTGGTTTTTGAAAAACGGGAGCCTCAAAAGGCTACCCGTTTGTAAGATTGTTATGTCTGATTTTTATTTCAAGTCAACACTTTGTGAAACAACTTTCCACTTTAGAATCTTAACTTGAGCAGAAACATAATAAGTTTCATCTTCAATTTGTTCTGGATCAATTGGATCATCTTCATCTGCAACCGGTGTTCCAAGACCAGATACTGAGTTAACAGCAATCTGATACCAATGATTTCTAACAACACCATCCAAAGCTCCTAGATGTTCAACTGGTACATAGAAGTAACATCTACCATCATTCCACCAATATACCTTGTCAAGCTTTTCGATTTCTGCTTCAACTTCAGAACTTAAAGTAATATCATCAGTTACTCCGATAACACCTTGCCATTGTTCTACATTATGTGGGTGTGTTACAGTAATGTATTCTGCCCAATTGTCACCAACTTCTTCACCCAGATTATAAGTTAAGTTCTTGCTTTTCAAAATTTGAGCTATTTCATCTTTCAAACCTTTCTCTGTATAGTAATAACCTTTGTACTTATAAATATCAACTGGAATACCATCTGTTGTAGCACTAATAGTAGCAGTCACCAATAACTTAGTGGAAGTATCAGTACCAGAAGTATTTTCGTTGGCATATTCAACTACACTTTCTGCACCTTTGACAACTACTTCATTATATGAATAGATATCATATTCATCTGATTCATAACTATTAGCCCAATAAGAGCGGAAATTCGATGGACTATTCCAATTTGTAAAAGGCTCTGTCAAGCCATATATATTCTTCAACAAATAAGAATTTGGATTAGTGTGTACAAACTTAATACCAGTAATAGTTGGTGTGAGAACAGTCTTTTCACCATTCAAAATAACTTCTTTACCAGTTGTTGTCGTAGAAGCAGTCGCAGAAGCTTCAAGTTTCACGGCAACTCTTTCTACATAAGCAACAGCCGGATTCTGTTCAGCAGCAGTTTTACTACTACAAATCATATCGTCTGAAATTGGAGCTGCTACAACCACATCACCTTTATCATTCTTATAAACAGAGTTGGACATTACAAAATAATTAGTTCCTTCGATAGCTGTAGAATAATCGGATAATTCTGTTTTAACTTGATCCAATGTCATATTTTCATAAGCAGAAGCCGACTTTCCTGTGTTTAATAAAGCTACGAAAGAGGCCGGCTTTTCTGAATTTTCAAAAACTACCACTACATTCGAACTCTTTTCAATTTCTGGATTTGATGAGTCAGTAGCATTCCATGAAAAATCATTTCGATCTTGAGCATCATAGAAATTACCATTCTTATCAAAGAACACAAGAACCAAATTTTTCACATCATTTTCTTCAGCTGTTCCAACAGCAAAACCTCCATCATCTGCAGCACGAGAAGCAGTTGCGTCTGGAGCTACAATATTAATAGCCATGTACGACTCCTTTTGTCCATTCTTCTTTTCCACATGGACATCTTCCAATACTTCTTCGTTTGAACAACCTGCCATTACAGCACCCATCATCAACGCGCTCAAAAATAAACCTCTAGTCTTCATAATTTTAATTTTTAGGGGTTAATACTTCATTTTATTATTATTTTTACAAATTATTTTTATTCTGATTGCCAAACTTTTATCGAACAATTTTGTTACTTTCGACATTGCAAAGGAAATTCAATTTCAAATAAGTGCCGATTGGAGTATTTGACAAAATAAAGTAGGAAAAATCCAAACCCCATTTTATACGCCCTTTAAAATGGTTTTTGATTCATTTTTGACGGTTTTACCGCCTAAATTGAAGAATATTCCACTCTATTTGATAAAAGAAATGTGAAGTATTTTTATATAAAAAAATCAAAATCTCCAGCAAATTTCTATATTATTGAAATTACCACTACATAGATGAAATTACCCTTATGTTTATATTAAAAAAATTACCAAAAAGAATACTATCCTCATTTGTTAGAACATTATATTACCTAATGATATTTAATATCTTAGAAAATTTCATCATATCATATATTAAATAGATTCAATTATAACATTCTGAAACATATACAGATGTAAAAGTCCAGATGACATCTGCCATAAAAATTATATAATTGAATTGGTATCCACATAAAAGATCCCTTTAAAAACTAAATCAATTGTCGACAGAGAAAGTGATAAGTAAAGAATAAATACAATAATAAAGAATGAATATCAAGAAAAGAATATGTAATAGTGCCTAACATAAACTCTTCGTGGAGAATACAATAACAGGATTAAAAACTGACAGACTAAATTAAATTATTCCTAAAAAGAAAGAGGATATGCAATAATGCACACCCTCTATTCTTTAAAAAAAGTACAACATTCACTCACCGTACAAGGCATTATCCTGACGCTTCTTGGCTATTTCTTCCAAGTTCTTCAACGCTTCCGCACTTCCCAGTGCCTTTGCTGCATGTAAGAGCGCCTCTGCCTTATCCAGATTGCCTTGCATCATATGCATGACGCCTTCGTTGTTCTTTGTGGCACCTGCCTGTGGGTCAGATTTAAGCAAGTACCGTTCAGCTTGCTTCCAGTTTCCTTGTTGAAGCTCGATGGCAGCAGCATTCATGTTTGCAGTTGGGTCATCTGGAAACATTCTCACTGCTACCTCGAACACCTCATTAAACTCATTGCTGCCACTTGGGTAAGTCTGAGCCACTTGAAACATTTCATTCAAGCTCAATAGTTGGGGACGTTTAGTTATAATCTGTTTCGCTTCATCTACAGTGAACCCCCGCACCACATATCGCACTGTATAATCAGAGTGACGTAATGCGGGATAACATTCATTCAACAAAGTTGTATAAACCTTGCCACCTTCAAAATTCTTCAAGCGTAACTCACGAGCATCATAGCTCAACTTCTCATTATCGAGAATTGCTAACATTTCATCTTTCTGAGCAAAATTACTGTTCGCTACATAATCGCGTAACCCTTGCCAATCTTCCGGGATGGATTTTACTTGTATAATATCGTTTTCAAAATGATACAAATCCTGTACATATTTCTTCAAAGCTTCCGAACGACCTTGCGCCAATCGGGCATTAGAGTTATAAGTTCCTTCCGGTGAAGCATAACCCACAATATCTATCTCTGTGATGCGGGTATTCTGATCGTTCTTGACCAAATCAATGGTTGCAATAATCTTCTTCAATTCTGCAGGATTGTTACGATAGTCCGGATAGATAGTTGTCTTATTTACTGGAAAATCAAGATAAGCCTTTCCTTCCTCAGCACGAGCTTTTACTTCTTCTACTTTCGGAGTTACAAATGCAATGTGTGGTACAATACTATAACGAATCAAATTCACCGGCATTAAGGTGGCAGTTTTTTCCTCCTGCAAATAATTTGCACAACCACATAGATTAGCCATCAAATCGAGCGTTGAACCATTCATCCATGATTCAAAAGGAACACGAGCCGTATAATTAACAGTTTGTGCTTCTCCTTTTTTTCTATGTACGATTTCAAAAGCATCTTTTGGCAAATTGCCTTCTCTTTCATTTACAATAGCACGACGACGACCATATACTACAACCGATGGTAAAGCTTTATTAGCTAAACCGTCTTTAGACTGTAACATAGGAACCAAAGTCAACATTCTGTCTGAAGATATTTCCAAATCTGCAGGAATAGTCAAGTCCATTCCGACTAAAATCATCTGATTATCACTGATAGTAACCGATTGATTAAACACCTGAACCTGGCTTCCACCAATCACTTGCGCTACTATCGGCATCAAAGACAACATCCAAATTGTCAATAATATGTATATGCGCTTCATATAATACCTCCTTCCTTAGAATAAATAAATCAAACTCAAGGCAGCTTTTGTGGGACCCAAATAGTTCTTGTCCGACTTTTCCACCATATCACCACATTCCTTACACTCATACTTCTTATAAGTTACCTTTGCATAACCTAATCCCAATGAAGCTTCCAAATTCCAATGACGTCCTAATATAAATTGATAGCCATAAGAAATACCTCCTCCATAGAAATAACCTTTATAACGGTACTTATCCGTATCATCAAAAATTGAGAATGGCAGATCAAGACCTGATGTATGATAGTTACCTACCATAGCATGTACACCAAAGAAATGTCCATTAAATTTATCGCACAACCAATAGCGTAATTCAGGCTGAGCCATTGACAATTTCAATTGTTTATCATCTGAAAATTTCCACGGGTTATAATATAAAGGTACATCAAGCGTCACTTTCTTACTTAACCCCACCTCTAAACCTAAATTGGGAATTCGAATCACATCCAACGGAACATTGGTCTTGACCGCAACCTGCCCATACATAAATGTCGAGGTAAGCAGGTAACCCAATACAATCAATACTTTTCTAATCATCGTTCCTTTTATTTAAAATTTAACTTCTGCTGCAAAAGTATAAGAACACAGCATATCCGGCGATTGGATTTTTCTTCTTTCATTAGAGGTCTTTTTAACAAAATAATTATTTTGCTACAAAAGAACATTTTGCCAATGAATTTGTTATAAGAAAAGAATTAAACATCCCTTCTCCCCATAAGGGGGCGTTTTTATCAAGGGTAAATCATTCAACCATAGGAGGTTTATTCATCAAAAGGCAAATTATTCAAAACTAAATGCTTAATATGTGTTAATTGCCGGATATTTCATTCAATATTTTTTGCAAAAACAAACAAAACACCTACATTTGCCTATGAATGATAGTGGGTCAATCATTCTAACAGCTATATTTTAATCAAAATCGTTCTTGTTATGAAGAATTCTATTTTTGTTGTTGCCATACTCGCAATGATGAGTATGACAGCTTGTACTGTAAATGACAATGACCCTATCGAACAAGTCGAAACCATCGACATGTTGACTATTTATGGAGCTCAGAATGTAGATAGCTCTACAAACAAAATCAAAGAATTACATTTAGAGGAACTTCCTGGGGTAAGCACGAAGAAAGCTTATAATATCTTGTCAAGCATCAGAAAGCATCAAGAATCCGAAAAACATTATGATGTAAAGGAGAATCAACATGGTGACCACTATGATATAGACATTATCATGGATGAAGTTATCGGTCATAAGTACACCTTTACCATTCAGCTCCACATGCAAAAAGACAATGAAAGTGGAATAATATATTATAAAAGTTATGATGCAGATTGCTCAAGCAAAGACTTTACCTGGTACATAAAAGGATTCTCTTTCTCGACAGATAACACTACAGGTGATAATAAATTCGAAAGTCCAAGCTATCTTTACTTCAAAGTGTTGGGCGAAAATGTAGAATACATCCAAGTTCCTGTAAAAATCACCGGTAAATATTGCCCTATCAACAATAAGGCTGAATTTTCATATATTTTATAATACCTTAATTAAAATGGATTTTGTATCTTTGCTTGATAATTTTAAGACAAAGAACAATGAAAAGAAAAACATTCTCTCATTTTGTCTATACTTGCCTCGTCCTACTATTTTGTACTACAGACATCTATGGCCAACTTGACGTACAGCAACTCACTGAACAACAAGGATTAGGGAACAATACCATCAATGCTATTCATCAAGACCATAAAGGATTTTTATGGATTGGGACAGACATTGGTATCACTCGCTACGGAGGAAATTTTTTCCATACTTACAATCTTTCTAGAAAAGAAGGTGGAGAACCTATATCTGTTAACGACATTAAAGAAACTCAAGACAGATATTTATGGGCAAAGTGCGAGGATGGAATTATCGTATGTTTTGACAAGCAACAAGACAAATACCTTCCTATCCAATGGAACGATGAAATAAAGCAAGAAGAAATCCTACAAATATACTCTACTGGCAATACTCTATATGGAATCTTGTCTGACGGACTTTACATTTTGGATGTAAAGTCTGACGACAAGGTTATTCTATTAAATAAAAGGCTTCTAATTTTAAACAAGAAGCTAAATACCGTTATAACAGGGCATAATCAAAAGCTATATCTCACTGATCGAGACAACCAACTCATCAGCTACGATATATCAAGCGGTAAAAGTAGTCTACATGATTGCTCCGAATGGGGCATTCATACCCGACAGATTCTAAATCTTTATTTGCATAACGATTACTTATTTGCATCTGGCAAATTCGATGGTATCATTTGTTATAGTTTAAAAGGGAAGGAAATACGCAACATCCGAATCGAAAATAACCAAGCAGATTATAAGCAACCTAACATTCGCGAAATATGCTTTTTAGAAAACAACCGGTTTGCTATTTCCAACAAACGATTCATCTATGAAATGAAATTCGATGGCGAAAACTATCTTCAAGCAAAGGTGGAAATCATTCGCCGAGTACAATACGAAAGACAATATGAAAAACTCATACGCAACCGAATCAACAAACTTTATTACGACGCCGATAACCATGTACTTTGGATCGGTACTTATGGAAATGGATTGATACGTCAGAACATACCCAATACATTTGCTTTCCAAATCAAATTGCCTGAAAACATCTACCACATCAACGACATTGTACAAGATGCCGAAGGATACATTTGGATAGGAACCAGAAAAAACGGGATTTTGAGAAGCTCCGACACAGAACTTTCAGAACAAACCCAATTTATCAACTGGAAACACGCCAACAAAGATGGTAGCTACCATTTGCAGAAAGACAGGAACGGATTTATATGGATAGGTAGCGAACATGGGACTATCCAAAAACTGAATCCCATTACTCAAGAACTGACCAACATTACTCCGCCAGATAGCATAACAGATGCAGTAAAGAATTTAAGCGTAGTAAATCTGTTTATGAATTCCCGCAATCGGTTATGGGTTGCCACAACTGAAAACATTGGTATTTATGATGAAAACATAGGGCAATGGCTGTTGTTTAGAAACTATACACAACCATATGGTAAAACGACATGCATTGTAGAAGATGCCGAAGGTGTGATGTGGCTGGGGACTGAGCACGGCATATTCGAAGCGAATGTACAATTAGAGCTTCCCAATAAAATCAATCTAAAAGGCGGTTTTGAAGAAGAAGTGGGCTTAACTCCCAACAAAGTCCTCTCTATGCATGTAACCAACACCAACCAAATATTGGTTTCTTATCCAGACAAGATTGTCCGCATGGAAAAGAATAAAATCATCAATCATATTGTGTTACAAGAAGATATACCTTACGGACACATCACTTGTATGATAGACGATAGAAACGGAAACACATGGGCTGGAAGCAACGAAAGCATTATTTCCATACATAACAAAACAGCGACTTATTTTTCATACCCTCTCTCAGGCAATCAACCTACCGTTTGCAGGTTGAGCGATAGTAAATTGTTATGGGGAAACATGCCTGACTTGGTTTTCTTTGATCCAGTAAAACTCAAAGACTTGCCACGTAAAAAGGTATATATCACCGATATTGAAGTCAATGCACGAAAAATAAGCTTACCCAATCAAGCTATTTACGATGCCAAAGAAATCGACTTGACTGAAGATGATCATGTGAAGTTCCAATTCAGCAAACTGAACTATAGTACGGTACAAAACAAGACTGCCTACCGAATTCTTCCTACAGATTCTATTTGGAAAGAAAACAATCACAACGAAATTGTAATAGACCAAATAGAAGCGGGAAACTATACCCTTGAAATTAGACCTATTTACCCAACACCGGGTGGAGAAGCAATTACCTCATTGAAACTGAATGTGTCAAGACATTGGGTATTCAGTCAACTGGCTCTATTCTCTTATTCTGCAATGGTAATACTCATAACTTTCATTGTATTCCGCTATATGCAGATTAAAAAGAGAAACAAACAAATTTACCAAGAGAAACAAAATGAGTTAATTGGCAAATTGCAGGTAGAAAGAGATACCAAAGAACAAGAAAAACAAGCACATCAATTAAGAAGTTCTATTCAAGCATCAATTGCACAAGATTTGCGAATGCCGCTATCCATCATTTCCAACTCACTGAAAGAATTGGAAAATAACCATAGCCTTACACCGGACGAACAACAACGATGTAAATTGGCGCATCGTAACTCTTTGTATATTCAGGATGCTTGCGAACAATTAGTAAACATCCACAAACAAGACCTTTGCCAAAAACAATTGGAAGTGTCTTCATGTCCTGTTTACCAAATCACAGATTCTGTGATTCGTTCTGTACGCGACATCATATCAGCTTGCCCAATCAATATCGATTACGGCCAATACAAAGATCAAACACTTTTGTGGATAGACTACAATAAGATAGAATTTACAATCAAGAACATGTTGTCTAATGCATTCAGACGAATACATTATAACGGTGATATCCAATGTTCCATTAACAAAGAAACAATCAACGGAAAAGAATTTTGTGTATTCAAGATTGTAGACAACAGCCAATCTGAAGAATCATTGATTCACCAGAATCAAGTTTTAGGCATGATGCTTATGACAGATATCGCCCATAGACATCATGGAGATTTCAATGTCATCAAAAAAGAAGAAGGAACCGAAAGTATACTTTATATCCCTACCGGAAAAGAACATTTTGAGAAAGATGCTGATGTTTCTATTGTTGAAAAGCAACAAATTGCACAAGAGGAAGAATTGATTATCCCTGTACATCCCCAAAACAAAGAAGAAGAAAACATGGAAATGAACATTTCTAAAAATAAGTTCAAGATTCTGATTGTGGATGAACACAAGGATACACGTTTGTACCTCAAATTGCAATTCGCAAATGAATATACTGTATATTTGGCCAAAAGCGGAGAAGAAGGCATAGACCTTGCACGTAAAACGCTCCCTGATTTAATTATCACAGAAGCTATATTATCCAAAACGGATGGATTTGAAGTAACACGAATTTTAAAAGAAGATACTGACACTTGTCAAATTCCTATCATCCTTCTTACTTCATTGAATAACAATGAAGACATTATTAGAGGTATGGATTTAGGAGCAGACGAATATGTAAGAAAACCTTTTGACATTGAAGTCTTGAAAAGTAAAGCAAAACGTCTCATCAGAAATCGTTTGGAATTGAAAAGAACATATACCAAATTACTGATTCCTTCTTCTAATAGCGAAGAACAAATTACAACAGACTACACTGAAAACAGCAATATGGAGGATCCGTTAGTAACCAAAGTTCTTCAGCTTATTAACGAAAACATCCAAAACCCAGACTTCAGCGTAAAAAAATTAGCTGAAATGCTGAACATGAGCCAACCTACTCTATACAGAAAGGTAAAACAATTGACAAACTTCACACTGATTGAAGTGGTAAGAGGAGTACGGCTAAGACGAGCTGCCGAATTACTCAAAAGCAAGAAATACAATGTACAAGAAGCTGCTGAAGCAGTAGGATACAATGACATACCTACCTTCCGAAAGCATTTTGTTGATTTGTATGGAGTTACACCGTCAGTCTTTAGCAAAGAAGATAATAGTGAAAAGAAACAAGTATAAATAAACGGCAGTGTCCAAAATATTGTGTAAATGAGAAAACAGAATTCAGGTATAATCTCCTATATCTGGATTCTGTTTTCAAATATAAGAATAAATTGCGCATAATTTCATGTTTTTACATAACTAATAATAAAGAAAATACGAGACTCATTGCTGAATCCCGTATTCTACATTTAAACAAAATTATGTATGATGCCAATTCTAAAAATCGGGCTAATATTTATCTATACTCTACAGGACTAACCGGTCGATCTGCATGACGACATTGCCATATATTTAGGGATATTCATTAAATAGAAAAATTAAGCCAACTAATTCATTGCGAGTTAGTTGGCTTTTTTGTATCTTTAGATGTCCCCTCTGTTTTTGAGTTTGGCGACTTAAAGCAGGGAAATCTAAAATCCACTCTATGGCAAAT